>JACLAC010010568.1_pt1 | contig 15887 bp, 11 predicted proteins | sample 8027881 | NCBI WGS metagenome assembly JACLAC01 (sample SAMN15725517, study PRJNA655200) | protist metagenome | isolation source: fluorescence activated cell sorting (FACS) single amplified genomes of... | place: Spain: Blaines Bay Microbial Observatory, Mediterranean Sea | collected 2016-01-19
CGCCCCAACTCGTCGCGCTTGGCGAGAGCGCTACGATGCTAGAATTGGCCGGGACCTTACTCGCAGACCGGGCACTACCTCAGTCGCTGGAGTTGTTTATCAAGCCTCCGGAGTTGGGCACGCCGACGCCACCCCAACAAGATGGTTTTTATTTTTGCCTCAAGCCCAATATCGCGTTGACGGCTTGGCTGGCATTGGATGATATGGACGATGAGAACGGCACGTTGCACTATATAGCCGGTTCGCATAAAAACGGCATCCTGTCGCACTCCGCTTCATGCGTATTGGGTTTTTCGCAGGGATTAGGCGCGGATGGGCTGACGGAATCGGGTCGGGAGGTGGCTTGTCCGTTGCGGCGCGGTGATCTATTGGTCCACCACTGCTCGACGATACATCGGGCCGGGGGTAATACGAGCGCACGGTTGCGGCGGGCACTGGCGATGGTCTACTACGGCGAGAGCGCCGAACGCGACGAAAAGGCATTTGCGCGCTATATGGAATCGGCCCGGGCTCAGCAGCAGGATCTCGGCGCGCTTTGAGTCGTTGATTGAATGGAAAATAAGCAATGAAACGATTGATGATTACCGGACCGAGGCAGGCGGAATTCGCGGAAGCTGAAATGCCTGTTTGTGCTCCGGATGGAGTTGTCGTTCGGGCGCAGGTCACAGCGGTCAGCGCCGGTACCGAGGTGCGGGTTTATCGCGCCGTGCCGGTAGACGACGAAGGTCGTTTCATGCACGAGACTGTGCCTTTTGAGCTGCCCGTCGAGAATGGCTATTCAATGGTGGGCGAGGTGGTCGAAGTGGGTGCTGAAGTGGGCGAGTTGGCCGTTGGCGAACGGGTATTCGCACCGGTTGCGCATAAAGAGTTTGCTGCGGTTGCTGCTGCGGATGTGATTCCGCTGCCGGAAACAATACCCAGCGAGGAAGCGGCGATGTTGAGCATTCTCGAAGTCGCCCACCAAGGCTTGCGCCAAGGTGAGCCGCCGCCGGGAGGTAATGTCGCAATCGTCGGGCAGGGCGTGATCGGCTTGTCGGCACTGGCCTATGCGGTGGCGTTGGGTATGCGGACCGCAGTAGTGGACACTGATGCGACTCGATTGCGCATCGCGCGGGAGATGGGCGCGCTTTTGGCGGTCAATCCGCAAGACGGGAGTGTTGCGGCACGGATCGTCGATTTATTCGAGGACGGGGCGGATGTTACTTGCGAGGCGTCTTCGAACTGGGCCGGGATCCACACGGCGATGGAAGTGACGCGCATTGACGGCACGGTAGTGATCGTCGCGCGCCATACCGAAAAACCAGACTTCAATCCCGTCGGACATCCATTTTTGGGCAAGCGTTTACGCTTGGTAACGACTTATGCCTTTCCAGCTGAGACACATCGCTGGGGCAAGCGCCGTTCGTTCGCGTTGACGCTTGATTTGCTCGCCCGCCGTCAATTGCCAATCGCGCCGATGTTGACGCACGAGTTCTCGTGGCATGAGTTACCGGAAGTATACAGGCGGCTGGATGAGGGAGACCAGTCGATTGTCGGGACGACAATTCGCTGGGATTGATAGTTGGAACTTGTAGGCTTATGGAGATCTGACTAGCCCTATCCTCTCGAGGACTGCGCCGATCTTTTCGACTTCCTCGTCGGTTGCCGATAGAGCCGGCCCCCGCAAGTGCCTTGAGGCGATGCCGTTGAGTTCCAGGGCAGTACGCCATACCGCTTGGCCGCCGCCAACGACATCGGCGGCTAGGCCCCAGAAGGGGTCTTCTATTTGGGTTATGATTGTGCCGGCCATTTTGACGTCGCCTTCTTGCAGAGCATGCCACCAGCGCTCGGCGATTTGCGGGGCGAATGAAGAAGGATAGCTGAAGAAAGCGCGGACGCCCAAGGGCCACTGGGTGTAGTTGCGCCACAGTCCGCCACCGGTTAAAAATTTCCAATGGTCGCTGTATCGGTGCGTGGTTGTCTTGGCGTATTCGAGGCTGCCGTCCTCCTCAAAACAACAGATATTGGGCACGTCGAGAAGTTCGTCGAGAATCTCGCAGGTCGGATACCCCACTAACATTTGCGGCATGACCTCGGCAATTTTCCGATAGTGTGCGATTTTGCCTGCTGGTGAGGCATGGTCCGAAGGCAATACCATCAGCACGTCGACGCCTAAGTCCCGGCAGTATTCGGCGAATTGCACCGCCTTGTCATCGGGCCAGCGCCGGGTGGCTGCTACGGTCAGACCCCTGCGATCGACCCGGTCGACGAGGAAGCGGGTCAGTTGGACCACCTCGTCGTCACTGAGAAACTCGAACTAGCTGTCGCCATAGGTGAGCAGGCTGACTCCGCTACCTCCAGTGATGCCGATATCTATGATATTGCCGATGCCCAGCCAATCGATTTGGCCGTTGGGCAGAAAGGGGGTGGGTATGGAGTTTACGGGACCTTCGAGCTGGGTTTTAATTTCGTCTATTGTTTTGATAGCCGGCATGTATTGTGGTCCTTGTGAGCACCATGTCCAGAACGGGTAGCAGATTCGCTCTAAGGTAGGAGAAATGCGGGTTGGTTTCCAGCTACTTAGTTGATAAGATCGGCTTTAAGGAGCAGATTATTCAACTGAAAGACGATCTTATTGTAGCAGACCAACCGCTGTCGGAGGAGTTAAGTTGTGAGAGTTGATTCTACCGAAATAATCCCGCTACAGAAACCACTAGACGCTACCATTGAGGTACCAGGGTCGAAAAGCTATACCAATCGGGCTCTGCTGGTTGCGGCGCTGGCTGAGGGCGAATCATTGCTGACGGGCGCGCTCTTCAGCGACGACACCGACCACATGGTGCAGTCGTTACGCAAGCTCGGCGTCGCGGTGGAGGCAGACCCAGCGGTGGCCAGTTTTTCGGTCCGGGGCAATGGTGGCAAGATTCCCGTTGCCAATGCCGAACTCTATATCGGCAATTCAGGTACGACGTCCCGTTCAATCATCAGCTACGCCGCCCTCGGCGACGGTCATTTCGTCGTCGATGGCGACGAGCCGATGCGCACCAGTCGGCCGATCTCCGATCTGCTCCAAGCGCTCGTTCGGCTCGGGGTCGACGCGCGCTCGCGCTTCGACAATGGGTGCTTACCGGTCGATATAAGAGCGCGGGGTTTCAAAGGGGGACAGACACAACTCGACGCCAGCAAAAGCAGTCAGTTCCTCACCTCGCTGATGCTCACCGGCCCTCGTACGCAAGAAGGGTTAGATATCGAGATGGTCGGCGAGTTCAAGACCCAGTATATCGATATCACGATGGCGGTGATGCGGGCTTTTGGGGCCGAAGTCGAGCACGAGAATTATCGCCGTTTTAATATCGTCGGCGGCCAGTGTTATCGGGGGCGCAAATATGCCATCGAACCCGATGCCTCCAACGCCTCGTATTTTTTCGCCGCCGCCGCACTTACTGGTGGGCGGGTGCGCGTTGACGATATCACAGCCGATTCGGCGCAGGGCGATATTCGCTTTGTCGACGTACTCGAAGAAATGGGCTGCACGGTCGATCGCCGAGACAATGGGATCGAAGTTGTCGGGCCGGAAAAGCTCAAGGGGATCGACATCGATATGAAGGAGATCTCCGACACCTCACTGACGCTGGCGGCGATCGCGCCTTTCGCCGACGGACCCGTGCGCATCCGTAATGTCGAGCACTCGCGCTGGCAGGAAACAGACCGCGTCTCGGCAATGGCCACCGAACTGCACAGGCTCGGTGTGCAGGTGGAAGAGCATCGGGACGGAGTTACGATCAGTCCTTCGCAACCGCAACCCGCTGCCGTCGATACCTACGATGACCATAGGGTGGCGATGAGCTTTGCGCTAGTGGGGCTGAAGGTGCCTGGGATTCGCATAAACGACCCCGGGTGCGTCAGCAAAACCTTTCCGACGTATTTTGAGGTTTGGCAGGGGTTGCGGGGGACGGCGTAAAGTTCGTTATGGCGTTGATGGGCGAATGGCGGAAGGAGCCCGGTTGGCGATTGGCCGGGTCGCGTCCACTCGATAGCGCGAAGTTGCAGGCGCCCTGCATCGTTCGCGATCCAGCAGGCGGCTTTCGCTTGTTCTACACGGTGGTGGGGCCGGCCAAACCCTATCCTACATGTCAGGGCTATATTCTCAGTGCGTATTCCACCGACGGGGTCGTATTCCGACCGGAGCCGGGTATTCGTTTGGCGCCGCAACCGCAGTTGGCCCATATGGCATTGCGGGTGATCGCCCCGTCCGTTGTGCAATGTGCCGACGGTCGCTGGCGTATGTATTTCGAATCGCGAGGGGCAGTGGCCGAGCCTACTGTGATTTGTAGCGCTATTTCCGACGATATGTTGCATTGGCGACACGAGCCGGGAATTCGGCTGCAGGGGCGGGGCAGCGTTCGGGCACCGCGCTATCTGACATTAGCGGGCGGTTGCGGGCGTTTGTATTGTTGTGGGATAGAATATGCCGCAAGTGGGCCTGCGGGGGGTGAGGTGCGGTCGGCCGGTATCTTGAGCGCGTCCAGTGATGAAGGCTTGCGTTTTGCGCTCGAGTCAGGTTATCTGTTGCAGCCGCTGGGGGTTGAGTGTGAATCGGGCGGTTTTTCGGCGGCGGAAGTCGTCCCGCCGATCAGAGACGGAGGCGATTGGTGCATGCTCTACTCGGCCTGGCAGGATGTGCCGTCGGGAGTGGTGGTTCCGGTGCATCCGAGCCGCGACAGCAGCCTCAGCAAGGAATTTGCCGCAGCGTCGATTGCCTCCGATATGGCGGGTTTTCGCTCGCGGATATTTGTGGCTCGCTCGTCGGATGGCTTGTCGTGGGAACGGGGTGAATGCGTAGTGGCTGGGGACGGGTATGGCGAAGAAGGAGTGGATGCGGTGCACGCGGAGGATATGTCGCTGGTCGCGCTCGATGGGGGCAAATATCGCATGTACTATGCTGCTTGTGACAAGGACGGCAATTGGGGCATCGCCAGTGCGGTGACGGAAACGGGATGATCGACATGGTGTATTTCGCGAATAACACAAGGGGGATCGATGGCTATACTCGACCAGGTCAACGACCGGGATATCGACGCGGCGATTCGGCTTGGCTGTCGGACGATGCAGAATGTGTTCGATGCCGATGACGACGGAGTGCCTTTTTTTCGCTCGCTGATCGAGCCCGAGACACTATTGGCTTTCAGTCAGGTTCACAGCGAGTCACACGTACCGGGGCGGCACCTAAATGCGCTATTAAATGCTGAGGATGCGATCGGCGCGTCGGTAGATGAGCGGGCGTTGGACAATCACCGGCGGGCGGTCTTGTTATCGTATGGCGGACCAGTGGCACTGCCGCTCAATCGCCGGCAGGTCGGTGGCCCGCTGGTCAATTTCTGTCCGCACAATCTGCGCGAAGGGTTCCACGCGCTCTATGCGTTGACAAAATACCGCGACGACGTCGAGGCGCGTCAGCTGGCTGAGCACAGCATAGCGGCCATTGGCACATTGTGGAGTCCGGAGCGTCGCTGGGATAAGCAGGCACTCGCAGATCTTGGGATCCATTATCTGGATTCGAAGGGGTTTATCCAGAGCGAGGGGCGAATGCTCGGCCCGCTGGTTAAATACTACCGTGCCACGGGCTATGCGCCGGCGCTTGAGTTGGCGCTGGTGCTCAAGGAGAAGGCGATCGGCGAATTCTATCTCCCCGACGGTCGCTTCGATCAGCAGCGTTTTGATACCAGTCATAGCCATTCGGTTACCTGTGTACTGTCGTCGTTGGCGCAATTGGCCGATTTGCTCGGCGACGGTGCGTTGATGCTGCAGGTCATGGCCTTTTGCGAGGACGGGCTGTGGGCGATGCGCGACGAATTGGGCTGGTCGTGCGAGTCGACTGCGCAACAAGGCAGCGACCATGGCGAGGCCAATAATTCGGGTGATATTTTGGAGACGGCGTTGATTTTGGGCCGCTGGGGTTTCACCGAATACTACCACGATGCCGAGCGGATCTTGCGCGGCCACTTGCTGCCTGCGCAACTGCGCGATACGTCGTTTATCACCGATCCACCGAATCCCGATGGCATCGACGGATTGCGCAATGTGGCCGACCGCCATCTGGGATCATATGGTTTTCCTGCGCCCTACGGCCACAAGTCGGTCGGTAAGGGGCGGGGCAATCTTTCTTTTAACATGGATATTGTCGGTGGCACAGTAGCTTCATTGTGCGAAGCATATCGGGAAGTGGTGTGCGAGCAGGCAACGGGGCATTGGGTCAACATGCTCTTCGATCACGAGACCGATGCGGTGCGGGTGCAGTCGCCCTATGGAAACAAGGGTTTGCTCGTCACAATGAAGAGAGAAGGTCCGCTATTTGTACGGATCCCGCCGTGGGTCGATCGCGCAGAACTCAAAGTGTCGGGCGCGAGTGAGTCACCGATCTGGAGTGAGGATTACTTGCTTTTCTCCCAGCCGACTATAGGGCAGTCCATTTGCATCGACTTTTCGTTGCAAGAGCAGGAGTTGGTGTTATGCGAGCGTTTGCACATCCGACCGATCCGCGTACGGATGCGTGGCGATGCGGTGGTGGCGATGGAGAATTTTGGCGCAGAGCTGACTTTTTTTGATTCATACTAAGTCGCCGTTCTTGGGGGCAGTGTCTCGAACGACTGCTCGCCAGGTGGCAGGTGTTGCTATTGCGTAATCAGAAGATCAGATACCGCAAGGTGATCGAAGGCTTGTGCGGCATTCAGGCCGGCGACAACCGGCAGATCGTCGAACACAAGCTTTCTATGGTCTTTTGAGCTAATAATCAAAGAATGGACAGACCCCGTCGAACCGAATGTTGTTCCGCGGGGTTCTGTCGATGATGAGACCCCGCTCAAACCTGCGATGATATCGGCAGGTAATGGTGCGTGCCGGATATTGGAGCGTTTTGAGCGCTCGTCATCTGCGATTCATAAGAGCATCGCAGGAGAACCGATTGATCGGGTTTGTTGCGCGTCTATGTATCGGTGTCGGTGGTGAAACGCATGGCGCGAAAGCGGCCTGCTAGGCCCTTTGCACGCTTTGCGACCTGCTGCGGCTTTTCGCCCTGCAATGCGGCGGAGATGCAAGCGGCGATATCTATAGCGTCTTTCGGTTCCATGCCCGTGCGAGTGAGTTCTTGTACGCCCACGCGCAATCCGTATTTGCCCAACTGATCGGGCACGTCGGCGCCGCCGGTGATGATGCCGCACGTTTCCAGGCGGTCGGCTACGGTCTTGCTGTCGCCGAATTCGTTAATGGCAAGGATCAGGGTGTGTGATTCGGTGAAGCCCAGATCGCCAGCAAATAGACGGATATTCCTGTCGCTTAGTGCCTGCCCTAAAGCTTTGGCATTGTCGATGATTGCTCTGGCGTGCGCATCGCCGTAGGTCTGCCATTCCCAAAAAGTCGCCGCCAGTGCCGGTAGTCGGCCGAGATGGTGGTTGCTGGCGATCAAGGGGGCGAGGGCAGGGCCGATCAGGGCGGCGCGTTCGCGACTGTTGCTCAGGATCAGGCCACCTTGGGGGCCGGCGAAAGTTTTATGTGTGCTCGAGACGATGACGTCGGCGCCTTCGGCTAGCGGATTTTGGAAATGCCCGCCGGCGATGAGGCCGAGCACGTGGGCGGCGTCGTAGATGAGGTGGGCACCGGGGCTATGGAGGTCGAGTGCTTGGCGCAGTGCTTCTACGGGTTGCGGGAAGAGGAAAATGCCAGAACCGAGGATGAGTATTCGCGGCTCGTGCTCGGCGATGAGGTCAACTGTCGCTTCGAGGTCGATATTTGAGCGCATATCGTCCCAGGGGATCGAGATAGAATTCAGGTCAATCTGCAGATTGGACCGGGCTAACTTGTGGGCATAGCGGTGGCCATTATCCACTTCGAGTACCGTATCACCCGGTTGGCCCAGGCCGAAGGTCGCGGCCAAACCAGCGACATTACCGGACAGCGGACGCAAGTCGATGTGGGCGGCGTTGAAGAGTTCGCGCCCGAGTCGGTGTGCATATTCCTCGATCTGTGCGATATGGCGGTTGCCTTGGTAGTGTCGATTTTGCAGATCAATGCCGATATAGTTACCGTAGCGCCGTTGAAGGTCTTCGCTGATTAGGCTCTCGACCAGTGGGCTGGGAATATTCTCGGAGGCGATGAGGTTTAGACAGTCGGCGCGATAGGCGCGGTGTTGGGCGAGCAGGGATTCGAGGGGTTGTAGCTCATCGGGAACCATGGATTTTACTTTCTGTTATGCTATTTGCGTTGGCCGATACCTAGTCGTTCACAGGCCTGGTCGAATTCGCGCTGGGTCGGTTCGTCGAGCGAGGTAGCAGGGGTCGGTTCGCGGAAGCGCGGGGTGGCGATTACGCCCTGGCGATAGAGGATTTCTTTGTGTACCAGGCCGCCGATGCGGATTATCGGTAGGATCTCCTGCTGCCAGGTTTGCTGTGCGGACCACTCGTCGCCGGATTGCCATTGGTTCCAAGTTTTGACGAAGGCGTGGGGCAGACTCGGCCAGGGCATGGTGCCTTCGGAGCCTCGACGCAACTCCTCGATAAGATGGTTGCCGCTGGCTCCACCCATCACCGTTACCAGTCCGGCACTATGCGCGACGGCCTCGCCCACTTTGTGGGGTGCCGGTGTGCTCTCTACTTTAGCGTAGCGCAAATGTTCACTTTCTTCGGCAATCTGGCGTATCAACGGACCGCCAAGAGCATCACTTGCTTCAAGTAGGAATATGGGAATGTTGACCGCGTCGGAAATGGCTTTGAAATAAGTGCGACTTTGCTTCGTGGTAGCACCGGACGGCGGCAAACTCATGACGGCATCGGCACCAAGATCGGCTGCTAGTCGGCTGTATTGCACAGCGACGGATGTCGCGGGAGCGCCCGTGGTCACCACGATCGGTACCCGACCCGCGGACCGATCGACAACCACTTTGGCGACCGTTAGACGCTCGGCTTCCGTTAGTTTGGGGATTTCGCTGGCGTAAGCGATCCCAAAACCGTGTACGCCGGCGTTGATGCAATAGTCGACCAGGTTTTGTAAACTGTCCTCATCGACGCGGTCCTGCTCGTCAAATGGGGTTACCAAAATGGGGAAAACGCCGCGCATCGGTTCGATTGGCATTTCTAGTCCTCCGCAGTGTGTAACATAAGATGACTTCGCTACTGCGTTGGATCAAGAAAAAAAGAAGGCCGCAGAAGCGCGTTTCAGCGTCTGCGGCCTTCTTTTAATGGTGGGCGATCGCAGACTTGAACTGCGGACCTCCGGTATGTGAAACCGGCGCTCTAGCCGGCTGAGCTAATCGCCCAAATTCAAGCCACTGCCAGTGGCGCGCATTGCAACAGGATGCAAAATATAGTACTTGGCCTTGATTAAATCAAGAGAGCTCGTAGAAGAAGAACTACCGTTTCTTGGGCAATCGCAACGTTTGCAGAAACGGCATGTAAATAGGGCCGCGTGGCATTGCCAACACCGCCCTATTTACATGAAACTGTCGCGATATGCTACAGGGCGACCACGCCCTCAGCGGCGGGGCCTTTCTGACCCTGGACAACTTCAAACTCGACCTTCTGGCCGTCGGTGAGAGAGCGGAAGCCCTCGCCGCGAATGGCGCTATGGTGGACGAAGACGTCGTCGCCGCTTTCGCGCTCGATAAAACCGAAGCCCTTGGCGTCGTTAAACCATTTGACGGTTCCAGTCTCGCGATCTGCCATGTGATTACTATCCTTTAATGCAGGGTGTCGTTGGAACAGAGTGTGCCGAAAAATTCAGGTAGGGATCGACTGCTGCAGGCTTAAGGGATAGGATCTACTACGGTAGGAAACTATTTTGTGCCCAGGGTCGGAATCTACGAGCATTCGAACAACTGCCAACATGCGAAATACGTTTCTGCAACGGTTGTAGAAACGACATATAAAAATAAGTAAACTAAAATAAGGTAAAAATGCAAATCGAAGCATTTCTACTATTTTGGAGTACGTCTCTTATCGCAACCCGATATACCGCAAATTTAGAATTGTAACTGCTATATTGAGTTTGCGAGGAAGAGCGCGCGGGCATGTGGATACGAAAAAAGCGGCTGTAGGCATCGATATAACAGCCTACAGCCGTGTTTGACTACCCGTATTTTGGTGGGCCCAGTAGGACTCGAACCTACGACCTACGGATTATGAGTCCGCTGCTCTAACCAACTGAGCTATAGGCCCTTCTAATCGTCAGAAACTAGGGCTTTTCCCGTTTGGGTCAAGAGTTTTGTTCGGCGACGAAAGCCTGGCGTTGCTGATTGAGTTGAATGAGTTCGGTGCTAATGCGTGACACTTCGGCTTCATCTCCGCTCGCTGCCGCTTGGCCTAGTGCCTGGCGAGCTGCAGCAATGCGGTCTTGCAGGGAGGTCTTTTGGAAATGGAGCAAGTAATCGCGCCATTGTCTTTCGGATTGCTCCTCGTCGAACCCTTGAGCCGCACACTTCGTGACAAGGCGAGAGAGCCTATCGTCGGGTAGATCATTGATTATCATTCCGAGATCAATGGCTTTGCTCTGGTTGTGGCGCTCAAAGAGCATGCGGCAAAGTGCCTGCGTTCGTGTATCGGTCAGTGTTTCCGGGACAAATTCCCGGGCCGTTTCTGGAATATATTGCGGAAAGTTGAGCAGTAAACCTATGAATTCGAGCTCGTGGCGAGGCGGCTCGAGCAGAGGCGTTTGTATTGGCTCGTTTTGGGTGTGGCGGCGCGTGCGCTGAGGACGAACTGAAGCTTGAAGCTCCTGGCGCAGGGCTTGCTCGTCTATGGCCAGGCGTTGTGCGACCTCGCGCAGTAGCAAGTCGCGGCGGACGGCGTCTTGTGGCTTGTCCAGTTTCGCCAAAAGCGGCTTGAAGGTTTCGACTGCGCGGCTCTTTCCTTCAACGCTGGAAAGGTCGTGGTGTTGGGCGAGTTTTTCAAGATAGAAGTCGAGGACGGATTGGGCATTTTCGGCTCGAGCTAACAGAGTGTCGGGGCCGTGCTCTTGCACAAAGGTGTCGGGATCGTGTTCGGGGGGTAGTGAAACGACACGGGCGTCTAAGCCCGTGCTCAAAAGCACTTCGAGACCGCGCATGGCGGCGGTCGAGCCGGCGGCATCGCCGTCAAAGAGTAACACGACCTTATGCGCATAGCGAGCCAATGTTCGGCAGTGGTCTTGGGTTAGTGCAGTGCCCGAGGTCGCGACTACGTGCTGGATGCCGGCTTGCGAGAGGCTGATGAGGTCCATGTATCCTTCGACCACCAACACACTATCTTGGCGGCGAACCGCGTCGCGGGTATCGGACAGGCCATAAAGTACTCGGCCCTTTTGGTAGACGGGTGTTTCGGGCGAGTTGAGATATTTGGGCTCTTGATCGGGTTGTAAAGCCCTTGCACCGAAGGCAATAGTGCGATTGGAGAGGTTGGCGATGGGAAAGGTAAGTCGATCGCGGAAGCGATCGTAGTGTCCTCGTCCGCTTTGGCGCGGTAGGGCCAGTCCTGCTTGTTCCATGATTTGCGAATTCAAGCCGCGGCGCCCCGCGACTTTAAGTAAACCGTCCCACTCAGGTGGTGCATAGCCGAGGCCAAAGCGTTCAATCGTTTCAGCTTCAAGGTGTCGGCTTTGTAGGTACTCGCGGGCACCTGCGCCGACTTCGTCGTTGAGTAGCATGTGGTGAAAGAACTTCTGTGCTAAGTCATTGGCTCGGTAGAGATGGTCGGCAGATTCCGCTTCTCCATGCGACGGGCCCGTGTGTTCTGGCAGATTGATGCCGGTGCGCTCTGAGAGAAATTTAACTGCTTCGACAAAGGTTACTCGGTCGATTTCCTGCAAAAATTTGAAGACATTGCCTCCGACCCCACAACCAAAACAGTGGTAGATCTGACGGTCGGGGTTGACGCTGAAAGAGGGAGACTTCTCATCGTGGAAGGGGCATAGGCCGAAAAAATTACGGCCTTTCTTTCCAAGCTGGACGTGTTCGGAGACGACGTCCACAATATCGGTGGCGTCGCGAATGCGCTCGAGAATATCTTCGGGTATGCGTGGCATTGCTAGGCAGAGAGCTTTTTTTTATACTTGGAGTGCATAAGTGCTTAAGATATTCGGGCTGGCCGATTGGGTCAAGGAAGCAAATTAATGTTAAATAATGCATGCTTTAAGGTGTACTGAGTCACAGTTTAAGTTCAAACGAGGACATTAGTTACGATTCGGGCCACTACGCGGCTATTTTCGGCGATTATGAAGCCGGAAGGCGGGTTGCAAAATGGGCAACCAAATTGACGTAATGCATGACGGTACCGGCGTTCTTTGCCTATGCGCCCAATAGCTCCCCGTAATAATGCGCTTTTGTGGCAGGGGTTGTAGGGCCAACGTTGCCCAATAGCCAGCGACTCTGGTTGGTCTTGGCTATATGAGCGCGGACAAGGGAGGAAGCACGGTCCACAGGATGGAAAAGAAATTGCTTGACTCTGAGTTATAATACTATAAATTTACGTCAATTCTCTCCCTGAGCCTTAAGCAAAATTATGGAATCAAATAGACATTTTTAATTCAGTTGTGGCCTCTGCAGGAGGCCCATATCAAGGGCCGACTATTTCTGCACAGTGCAGGGGATAGCATCGAGCATCGATGAGGAGGAAAACGGACATGTCGAGAGGCAAAAATTCTTTTTTTACAAACTTAGCTCTGTTAGGGTTGAGTTTATTTATGTGCGTAAATCCGGCTACGGCTGCGATGACGGTGAGTTCTGCAGCCGTTGGAAGCACGGATGATCTTGCACCAAATCCGGTTGGTGAAGTAACTGCCGATCTTGATTTGGCCAGCGGCAGTAGTGTCAATGTCGCTTGGACTTTAGGTGGCGATGATTTTCGTCGCCAGGCTCCGGCCGGTAGCGATTTCACGTCGGGCGGTGTCTTTGTGAATGTAAACGATGTGGGTGGCTACAATGTGTGGCGCCAAGTGATCGGTACCACCGAACCTGTGCTGGTCGGCACGGCCGGTGCCGGTGCGACTTCGTTTGTCGATGATACGGTCGTCACAGGCGAAACCTACACCTATCTTGTCTCGGTCACCGATGGGTCTGGCAATGAGAGTGGTGCCGTCGAATCGGGGCAGGTGAATCTCGGCCCGCCGCCAAAGAGCGATGCTGTCGCACCTGACGGTGCTGAAGTCGTCCAGGCTATTACCTTGACTTTTGATGCCGTGTTGGACGTGACGGATGAGACGGCGGTTGCGGATTTCGAGGCTAATTTTATTGCTGAATTGGCTGCTCTGTTGGGGATTGATCCCGCATTGATCGTGGTCACCAATATCTCTTCGGGCAGTATAATTGTCGAGTTCGAGATCGCAGGTGAAGATGCGGCCACCGCAGTGCAGGACTTGGACGAAGCGCTCGCGGCTGATCCCGCGGCGCTGTCATCGGGCCCAGTTCTCTCGTCCTCTGCTTTCACTGCGGGCTCGTTGGACATGGGTGCTGCTGCTATTGGCGCTGTGTTAACCGAGAGCTACGGCTTTACTAATAACCCCGATGATCCCGATGCCGTACTGATCGTGGCTGCCGAAGTTTCTGGTGCCGGTTATTCGGTTGATCCCGCTTCTTTGAGTATCGCTGCTGGAACGACTGATGCTATCGACGTGACTTTTTCCGCTTCTGATGTTGGCGATCTTAATGGCATTTATGGTGGCGTCTTGACGGTCACCACCAACGATCCGAATAATCGCACGACCATCATTGATCTCACCGCCTCCATTGAAGACGGGCTTGCCGTCGGCGATATCTCTATCAGTGGTGCATTCAATTTTGCCAGCATAGCGATTGGGACAGACAAGACGCTCAATCTCACGTTGACTAATGTTGGTGATTTGCCTCTCACCGGTGAAATAAATTTCAGCGGCGACGATGTATTTACCGCTGTTGGTAGTGATGAAGACGGGAATGTCATACAGTTGACCCAGGTGCCTTTCACTTTGGTTGGTGATGAAGAGATCGATCTTGGAATCACGTTCGCACCACTGCTGGCTCAGGCATATACCGGTACGATCACGATCACCAGTGATGATGTAGATGAGCCGACACTGACAGTGAATCTTTCGGGTGCAGGTTTTGACCCGGGCGCTGTTCAGATCTTGGTCGATGCCAATGGCGACCTGATCTCAGGTGATTTTGATGGCAGTGCCGCCGTTAATTTCGACGATTTCTTCATCTTCGCCGATAACTTTGGTCAGACTGATTTCGCTGCGGCTACCGATCTGGATGCCAATGGCGCGGTGAACTTCGACGATTTCTTCATCTTCGCCGATAACTTTGGTAAATCGGGTACGTACGTAGGTGGTTCGGCTGAATAAAACCCGATTATCGTTCCAAGTTTTCAGCGGCACCGGATCTTCAAGTCCGGTGTCGCTTTTTTTGTATCCCAAAAATTCCTTGACCGAGTGTAAGCAATCGGCTTAGATTTACGAACCACTGCAATTGATATCATTCAATCTATCCTTTCCTTTTTCAAGGAGGGCAATGTGAAGAAATTTACAATTTTTGCTACACTCATCGTTTTTTGTGCTGTGCCTGCAGCAGCGCAATTGGCTACGACTGCGGAGGCGGTCGCGGCGATTGATAATATTCCCCCGGCTTCGGTCACAGATTTACAAGCGCTGGTGGCCTCTGGTGGGGATACGCGGACTGTGGCTTTGACTTGGACGCTATCTGCTGATGATTCACGTTCTTTTTCGACGTTTGGTAACCAAGTGGTGCCGACAGGAAATGTACACGGTTATCGCGTGTACCGGGAACATGAAGCTGCTGTGGAGGAATTAGTTGCAACGCTCGCTCCAGGCACCTCCGAGTATATCGATAATACCGTTGTCGAAGGTGCTTCTTATATCTATTCAGTTCGCCCTTTCGACGCGGATAATGAAACGAATCTCGACATAGTCGCCGGTTCGGCTGAAGATTTAGCGCGGATAGTGTTGGTGGGTGGTGCGAGCGGTGTGATTATCGAAACTACGATTAAGGCAACTATGACGATCGATAGCAACCTCGACCTCGGCGATGCCGCAGCCGTCGGTTTGTTTCAAGATCAGTTTGTCCAAGACTTGTCCGGTTTATTAGGGATTAGCGCCGAGCGGATCAACATTACGGGGTTGGCTCAGGGGAGCGTTTTAGTGTCATTTGAAATTGCCGAGCCCAACGCGGGTGTGGAAGAAGCAAGCGCGACTATGGCACTTGAGAGTCTGAAGACCGAAGTTGCTGCAGGCACAAACGCTTTCGATGCAATTGGTGGTGTGCTAGCTTTGGCGGACGAGTCCTCGTCTGTTTTGACTCCCGTTAGCGACCCGATAGATGCGTCTGGTGATATTATAGTCGGGTGGTTTACCCGCGAGGGAAGTGCCGTGGACTTTGATGATTTTTTCCTTTTTGCCGATAACTTTGGCAAGACTCAAGAGGATCCAAGTTTTGACGCACTTTTTGATATCTCGCCGAATGGTGCAATCGATTTTGACGATTTTTTTCGTTTCGCTGATGATTTTGGCAAAACTATAGCTAACGCTGCAGATTTTCAGGGCTAAGTGCATCACTCAGTTGTATCTCGGTTGTATTAAAGAGAAACCCCGCTTAATAGGCGGGGTTTCTCTTTTTTATCGGCAATACTACTTGACAAAGCAAAGTTTCGTTTATAGTTTTTTGTCGTAAGCAGCCACCTGCTGCTCGGTGTTATAATCCCTTTCTCAAAGTAGATGATCCAACTCGGCAGTTAACATAAGGCACAGATCCCAGCGGTTCAGTCGGCTCTAAAATCCACTCGGTTTTTTAAGTCTTATCTGTCTCACGACAATCCTCCTGCAGCTATTATTTGAAATTTAATCAAGGTTAATTGCTCGCCTAGGTTCCGGCGATTTAGCTGCTATCGTCGCGTGCC
>JACLAC010007378.1_pt1 | contig 15886 bp, 8 predicted proteins | sample 8027881 | NCBI WGS metagenome assembly JACLAC01 (sample SAMN15725517, study PRJNA655200) | protist metagenome | isolation source: fluorescence activated cell sorting (FACS) single amplified genomes of... | place: Spain: Blaines Bay Microbial Observatory, Mediterranean Sea | collected 2016-01-19
TTGATTCTCCAAATGACTCTGATGAGTTCAGCGAAGAAGTGATCTACTCACAAGGGTCTCCAAAGGTGGGTGATGTTTTCACGGACTACGACTGGGATTTGGATCGTTTTGTTGAGCTCAAATCGCCTTTAACAAGAAACGAAATATTATCACCTGGTAATAATTCTTCTCATTGGAATAGGAACAAAAATAATTCCTCTGTGTGATGATGATTGACAACCATCAACGACGAAACGAAATTAAGAAATTAAAAAATCAAATCAAAACATCAAGATAGGATTAGGGCTGGAACTGAGATAGTAATTGATTTAAAATGAGAGTCTTACACCATTACTATATAATTTGTTTTTTTCATTAATTTTTTCACAGATGAAGTCACCACTGTCATAATCTTACCCCTTAATGTTACTGCTTCCCTCCCCAATCAAAACTGTTCTTCCATGGCCATGTTTGCCTCAAACGCATCATCGGCATAGTCATCAAAGGCCCTGCCACGTTTCTTCATAGCTGTAACAAAAGGAGCACTGGAGACACGCTTAGTTTTGTCCTCCAAAGCTGGATCTCTGGACGAACGGGCAATTTTCCACAATTCTTCGTAGGGCGTTCCGATCGATATCCCACCTTCAAACTTATCAAGCTGTTCTCGCCCGCCAGCGGAAAATGGCTTCGGGGACAAACGTCGCAACCGGGAAAACTTTTCCTCCCACCGCTGCTGCTCCTTTTCCACACCATATTGCGATCCTGCTCTAACACTTACCCGGCTTCTACTGCGCACCTTGGAACTTGCGGTGGTGCTACGTCGAGTGCTTTGGCGCGATACTACTTGGCCACTTGCGCCCCTGTTTCGATCGGTGGATCCCTTCCGACGCATGGTATTACTTAAATATTTTGACATTCCCCGCTTCAGATGGTCTTCTACTGGTACATTAAATGCTGTAGGAACGTTTCCTTGCAAGTACGGCGAGTTATAAATTCCAGCCTGGCTGGAAGTGCTCAGCAGATGGTGTAAATTTTCAGTCACTTTCTCAAATTCCTGTCGGGCGTCCGTTTCGCGCTCGGCGGCCTGCTTTCGTTCTAGGTTCGCCCGGTGCTCTTGCAGCTGCTTCTTAAGCGCGTCGCTCTTGTGCATGATATTGCTTATGTATGCTTTTCGAGCGTAGAAATCGTGGTAATACCGCCTACTATAGTAACCACGAAAGCTTTTTTGAACAATGTGGGCTTGGTAGTGGAAGAAACCCATCCTAACAGCAGCACGCTTTGCCTCCGCAATGCGATCACACCTTAACCTAGCCAAGTGTCCACGGTACACCCTCTGTATCGACCGGCAACACTCGAATTTCTGCGTTCGTTTGGCCCGAACCAAGCTGCCTCGAAAAGTGCGCTGTATATTTGTTGCTGCAATATTTTCAATCTCTGCGCTGTCCAGCGCAAGTTTACATGCCTCATCTAGACTATCAAAGAGTTCGCTATTCTTGTCCAAGATAGTTTGGTATTCCGTCATTGCTGTGAGTGTCCAGCGCGGTAGGAGTATGCTGTAAGAAAAAGTTTTCAAAACAAACTCACGAAAAGCTTTCTTCTTCTTGCTCAATCCAAACGGGGCAAGGTATATTTCAGTGGAACGTGCTGTGCTGTGGAAAAAAGTTGACAACATGTACGGTCGTTTGACTCTCTCCCAATAAATACCATTTATGTTTACCGTGTGAAGTGATTAATGTTTGTTGTATTGCAACCACCACAATCACACCAACCATGGTAATGCCTGTATTATAACCGAGTGATAACTTCTAATATTATAATTAATATTTCATTATTTTTTTTTTTAGAAAAAATTGATCATCGATAATAAATAGATATAATAATAGCAAGGTGGTAGGAATTAAAAATTATTAAAATTCGACAGGTAAACTTACACACACACAACGCCAACAACACAAACACCACTACCGTATAAAATATTTTATTTATTGTACTTATTGTAGTAGTCGTTCTAATCCAAATTAGTTTTGTTTAATTTGATTGCGCCAACGTCGCGCAATAGCAATAGTACCGTAGTAGTACTTTATTAAAAAAAAGTACATTTTATTCTATTCAGTAGTGGTTGTTGTTGTAGTAGTAGTATGAAGTAAAATAATAAATTTTAATTTATTTATTTATTGGAATAGTAAGTAGTAGGAAGTAACGTAACGGAAACAACGATCGGATCGGATTCGCCGATTCTTCGAACTCAGCAGAGAGAGAGCAGAGAAGCGATTATAAGAAAGAAGAAGAAAGAAAGAAAGAATAAACAGAAGAATTAAGAATTAAAATATTAATTTTTAGTCTAATAAATAATGCACGAAACGACTACTTCTGAATGAAAAAGTATTTCAACTGTATTCTAATATCCAATACAATTATAAAATGCTTTGTAAATATATGTATACGTATCCTATCTATTAATATCAATCATCAATCAAAACGACGGACGACGACGACGACTGTTTTTTTTTTCTTCTTTTTTTTTCTTTCTTTTTTTTTTTTTTTTCCTTCTTCTTCTTCTCCTCTATTTTTTTCTTCTTTAAATTATTTTTTAGTGGTGTCTATATATTATATTTTATTATTTTATTATTATTTGTTGAGCTAGCGAGCTCTCCTCTACTCACAACTATATTATACATATATATTCCTCTTCTTCTGAGGAGACACAATCCTGCGCGATTTAAAGATGATTGTTAAGTAATCACAGCATATTGATTCTATGTAAGCGGGAGTCGTGCATGTTTGAATTGTTAAAACGCACAGTCATTTATATTAAAAAGTGAAAGAAGGCGATAGTTTGTATTGAGGGGTGGGTACGCTGCTAGTGCTGCCATAGAGATAATATATAGAGTGGTTCTTCAACTCCTGGCTTGTCGTACGTAGGATTTTATATGAGTCATGCATAATGTCAAATCTTAGCGCTCAGGATTTGCCTGCTTTTTCTTCCTCTAATTTTGCAGTTGATGTAAACGTCGAGAATGAGGGGGGGGGTTCCCCGGGAGAAACGCCGGGCCCAGGCGTAGACGCGGACCACGTGCGGCCAGTGTCGTTCCCAGGCTTAAATTATCACAAATGGATGCACTTTCTTAAGCAAATTTACTTGTCGTTGCTTCTTCTTTTTGTTTCGTTGACAGTAGTCCTCGTTGAAGTGAAATTAAACCGTGGTTTCAATGTTCCTTGGCCGGTTATTGTTCTCCCTATTTGGGTGGCAACTTTGATGAACACAGTAGCCACCATATATGAACTGAAAACGTCCCGTCCGCGACGTAGGCCGCGAGCGTACTTGATTGAACATATTAACCATATGATTTTTTGGTTTGCAGTCTCGATATTTTTGATCGTTTTGTGCCTCAGACTGTCCAATAAAATAGCAGTGGGGGCCACCATCATTTGCACCCCCTTCTTTTTGGCTCTGTGCATTCAGAGCGTAATGTACGTCTTTAAAGAGAAAAAAACGGTGTACTGCTGCTCCATTCCGGAGGGTTTTCCGGCCGACCCGGTGTATGTGACCGCGCTTTTTGTAGCATTGCGTTTGGACCAGATTATTATGTGGGATTGGCAGTGGGTCCTATGGTGCCCGTGGCTAATATGGTTGGTCGCTTTGGTAGACTGCGTCTTTTATTCGGTGTATTTTGTGCTGTACCTCAACCGATATTGTAGAGAACCCAACGGGTCATGGGGTGGCACGATCGTGCGTGGCATACAGTACCTCTACAACCCGTTCTGGCATACGTTTCGAATCGGAACACTTTGGGCAATGGCGACCATGCTCGTTTGCACACTGTTTTTTGTACTGGAAAATGCTTCGAAGTTGATGAACGGCGACGTGTCCTTCCCTACGATTTCCATTACGGCCCCACTGTTCATAATGATGATATGGTCGGCTTGCACATCACTGTTCATCACGTTCTTCGTCAAACCACGGTTGCTCAGGCGCGAGCCTGCAAAATGCGGGGTGTGCAAGAAACAGATACGCCAAATTTTACGCATCAAGAGGCTGGACGATGGGAGTGGTGGAGGCCAGCAAGAAGGAAAGAAGTATGGAATTCGGGCTGTAGTAATCGACCACGGAGAAGAAGACCAGCGTGTTCATAAGTTTACAAGGAACTATTTTTCGGTCCTATCGACCACAGCTGTCCCCAAAGAGTTATGGAACCCCCCTGGGAAATCGTTTTTCCTTCCCAAGGTCGCAGAGGACGATGAAGGGGAGGAAACGGATGGCAGCAATGCAGACAAGGAAGGTGGCGAAAAAAGTCGCTTGCTCCCAAACAGCAGCGACCGACACAATTACATGAATCTTCGCCCGCAGCAGGCCAGTTTCGCCGAAACAAATTTTGAGGCCAATCCTGGCGATGGGGCTGAAGATGATTGTGATAATGAATCATTTAACACTTTCAAAGGGTACTGCCCCATCTGCATGGAAAATGTTCCGATCGACTGTGTATTTTTGGATTGCGGGCATAATATTTATTGCTGGAATTGTGGGGTTGATGTTTTCGCCAGACGCGTTCAGAACTAGAGACTTTGCAGCCTCTAGAAATATTTAAAACAGAATAATGGCTGCCATTTAAGTAATTCTTATTTAAAAAATTTATGTCCACATAAAATGTCCAGTAAAAGTTTAAAGCATATGTTACTTCCTTCGAGGTGCTCTAGATATATGGTGCTCTAGAAATATTTTATTAAGTTTTATCATAGACTTAACATTTATTTTATAAAATTGCTGTCATAAGTTGCTTCCAAATTTACTCCTTTTTGTTGCTTAACTCCTCGAACAAGTTAGCGAGCACGGAGTCAGCCATTTTCGGTACAATGTTTTTGGAGATGCCCTTCTTCAAAATTTTCACCCGCCTCATTATTCTATCAACATTTTCATTCGAGACGTTTTCATCACTGGGCTTGCACTCCACGACAGCATCCTTTGGGTTTACAGTAAAGTTTCCGTTTGCAACAAAATTTTCGTCGTTGAATTTATATGGCCATTCAATTGAGCCGCAATATTCAACCTTGTCGTAATCTACCTTGAAGCTGAAAAGCACGCTGAAATCGAACGACAGGATTGATTTTCCTTTCCTGAGATTCAAAGCCGCGTATCCCTCGCCGAGGTCGGCCGCAATCGGAGTGAAAGTTGCCCCTTTCAATGGAAAAGAGCACTGCAACTGCAGGAAGGACTTTTCCAGCGTGATTTTCACCCACCCTTCAAGGTTTTTTTCTTCCCAGTGATAGTTATTTGCATTCCACTTTGAAGCGCCACTATTTTGTTTTAATTCCAGCGCAGCTCCTTCGTCCTTAGTTATTTTTCGAGGGGGCTCAAATTCTTTCTTGCCCACCTTCGTATGGGCATAGTAGTAATCACTCCTCTCTCCCAACGCTTTTGTAGCCTCCATACTCTCCACTATTGTGTATGTACAAAGGTGTTTTCTATTTCGAAAACAAGATCTGATCCTGTAATTTGTTTAATTGCGGGCTCTCCTACAAAAACTGAGGTGCAGTTATATATTATTGAATCTTTTCTACAATTCCTACCTAATACTGTAATAATTAATAATAATAATAATATTCTTCTTCTTCATTTTCTTCTTCTTCTTCCACCACCACTGTGGTCATATAATAATTTATTCCCCAACAAGAAGAAGAGAAGGTCGTCGGGGTCGGTGGTATATCATATTAATACCACCGTACCGTACGAATTAGACGTAGTGTACAATAACATTGAAAGAGCACGATTCCAACGATATCAGCAAACGAATTAAGGTCAAGTACAGTAAACAGTACGTAGTAGAATTGCGTTTTTTGTAATCTAAAATCGCCATTTAAAACAAAACAAAACAGGTTCGAAGTAGCTGCGCTGCGCTGCACACAGCATTGTTGAGCAGTGACTTTTTTCATCTTCTTTTTTTTTTTTGAAATTGAAATAAGATTTAAATATTCCAATAGGAAAAATATCGTATACTAATACTAAAAAAACTATAATAATAAATAGAAGAGGAAGAAAAAAAGAAGAATTCAAAAAACAACGAGAAAGGTTTAAGTACAGCACACAGCATTGATTATTATCACAAAAAAAGAAGAGATGATCATTAAAAAAAAATCCTCATCTTTCTTTCACATTCAATAAATACACTTGCCAATTTATATACTATGTATAGAATTGTACAAGGTGTTGACTTTTAATACAAATTTGATTGCCACAGCTACGGTCTTTCGTCCCCGTTCGTCCACTGTTAGAATTGGTTCTATTGAGTATCCGGAGGATAAAGTTATATTTGGCCCCATCTTTCCTGCATTGCCTGTCCGAGATATATTTTTAGTAGAAAGTGCAAGTTGCAGTGGACAGAGCTAACATTAGTGTAAGAAAGACAGAAGTTAGAGAAAACTTGTTTTTCGCCTGGCTACGAAAGCGTGGAACGATCGGTTGTACCAGGCCCCAAGTAACTACCTGGGAAACGAATTGATTTTATTGTTCTTTCATCGAGTAGATCATCATGAGCACAGAAGAGGCGGGAACAGCTGCTGAGGATAATTACTTTGCCAAAAAAAGGCATGGCGCTGCAAAAGCGATCCAAGACAAATTTCGTGAAAGAAGTGGTGAGTATGCGTATGAAAAGATGGTAATTGACGGCGATGCGGAGGAGAGGAAGCGAGCGATCAGGCTCGCTCGGATTCGCGAGAGGGAAAAGGAGCTGCAAGTGCTGCGATCCTTGCCAGCGGAAAGTGTCCAGAATTGGAGTGACTTTAGGCGGAAGCGAGCGTCCAAAACCATTCAGAGGGCGTGGCGAGGTGAGTTCGAAAGTGAGACTGACCCTGAATTTGACCACGGCGCCGGTGGAGTTTCCTCCTCCCTTCGCCGATCCCGGCAGCAAGGCCCGGTGGGGCGGGAAAGGCTGCGGGTGGCCACTGCAGTCATCCGTGCAGAGCAACAGATTGCAGTTGGTATTGACGAAGAGCTCCAGATGGAAGCCGAAGAAGGCAGGGAATATACTGCGCCCCACCCCTCTGAGCCCGGAGCTATTCGGCTAGCAAATTTACAGCACCAAATTCAACTCAAGACGATTCAGAGGCTGGAAGAGCGGGATAAACAGAAAGAAAACGAACGAGCCAAGGCGTTGGAAAATGCCGGCAACCTGACCCCCAGGAGACGATCTCGCCTTCGACAGCAGCTGGGGGCTACCAAGGGCAGTGCTCAAGAGAGGTACCAAAAACTACTGGAGCTCCGGCAACGAGCAAAAATACAGTCAACTACAAGGCTCGAGGTGACGATGTCGGGGGAAGAATACGAACGGCGAAGAGAACGCTCCCTTTTGGTAAAGCGCAGCCAAGAGTTGCTGGACAAGTTGACCACTACGAAGGAGTTAAAATCCGCCACCCCATCCAGTATGCAGCTCACGGACACGGGTGGGAACGTGGGAAATGAGGATGCGAATGATCCTCTCCTGTCCCCCTTTCCGTTGCCGAAAGGCCCGCGCCTTGAAAGGGCACGGAAGCGTCACGAGACCACTTTGGGGGCGATGCAAATAGAAAAACCATGGTGGCGTGTGGTGAGAAATGGGAACGAGGCCGACGTCAGAGAGCTGGCTCGGCCAAACCCTTGGTCCCAATGGAAGAATGTTCAGCATAGAGATAAAAATGATTTTCTGGCACCTGCGGTCTCAAAAGTCGAACCAGCTCTCGGTGAAAAAGATGTCGAAACTTCGGACTGGTGGCTGAACTATGCCCTCGGTGCACTTGCCGGGAGCAAAGCTGCAACTGCAGCCGTAGAAGTCGCAGAAAACGTCAATAAAGGCCATTCGTTTGATACCTTTGTAGATCGGGCAGAAAGAAAAATATTCAACATACACCGAAATCAGATTTTAAAACAGGCGCTAGAGAATGATCGACAAGCACTGCCGAATGGCAGTATACTTGCAGACGATCTGTCGATAGACGACCGTTACCTGTTGGGCCAAAGCCCTGGCTCTTCTCCAGAGAACAGAGGCAAGTACGATGCGTTGAGTGAAACGCTTCGTGAGCTTGAAATGCCGTTTGAAGCGAGTGAAATGGCCTCTCACCGTCTTGCTTGGAACTCGGACCTAGACGATAGTGATGTGAGTGAATCCGAAGATACGAGCACTAGCGACCGCCGGAGACAAAGTGAAAACATTAATTCTGGAAAGAAATCTCGGGACGGAAAGAGACCTTCGAGTAGCCCGGGTAGAGGAAAGCGAAGAGTGGTCGGGGGGCTGAACTACGGCCAAAAGCTAAATGGCGACGCGAGTACTTATGAGCGCTCTTCAGTATCCCATCGGTCGGAACAGAGCTCGGTGTCCCATCGTTCGGGCCAGAATTCCAGAGCATCATCGGCACGCCCACAGCCCGAGCAAGTAGATGAGCCGATTAATTCTAATCGTAGCCAACCGAGCGATCCCGGTCCCAAATCGACACCCACCAGTGATAATATGTCCCTCATGATCAACGATGTTAGCTTTAAAGGGAACCAGCCGATGCTTTCTTACTTTCGCGAGAAAATGGTATCTTGTATCAACCTGAAAATTATTGGGTGCGATATTATTGAGAAAAATCCCGATGACAGTTTCCTCTGTGAGGTTTATCGTGGAGAAAATTTGGTTTATTCAACAAAACGATCTGGCGGAAGCTCAGCTGAGTGGCACGAAACCGTTTGTATAGCTAACTTTCCTGGAAATCAGGAAAGCAGTACGGATGATGGGAGTGTTTCCATATCCGTCAAGGGAGAAAGCGAGACACCGCTCGGGGCCGCTTCTTTGGACGAGGAAATCATTGAAAATGGATGCAAGACGCAAGACATTGTTAAATTGAAATTGTCGAATAAAATCGGGTCTATCAGTGTAGCAATGAACCGGGTCAACAAAGTTCCTAATTTGAAAGCGGAACTAGAGCTTCAGTCTATGCCTAGTAAAACCACGGTAGAGTCGCAGAATATTGACGTCGGAGCAGACGAGATTTGCATCCAGTGGGCAGGTTCTGCAGTTCTGAAAACGCTGAGAAAATCCACGAAAGCATTTCAGTGCTTGCTGCGCCTATCCGATAATGACGCGTGTCGTATGGTTTTAATGGGCGCCCAAAAAATTTGCAAGGGTAATGCAACCGCCGAGCTGAAGGATAAAAACAGCAGCAGTGGTATACACGGAGATTTGCACATGAATTTGGGCGTTGTGGTGGAACCGGAGAGTAGCAATAGGACTGGCACGCTTGGTACGACCCTGCCTCTTGGAGTGTCCGCACACAAACACGGAAAACATCGTCGCCACGTGACCGTTCACGGCGTTGAAACTTTTCAAGATGGCCCAGGGGCTGACCAAGCTTCCGATGCAAAAAATGAAAGTGTGGATTCTGTTGATCTAGGAGTCAAAAAGATTGACGCGTTCCTTCTTCGTTATGCTGAAGCTATGAAAACCAAGGGTGTAGATTTGCTAGACGATTTGTTTGAACATTGGGTAGCAGAGGACAAAGAGCTCTATCGGAAGTGGAAGGTGAGCAAGGAAGTGGAGTTGGACGTATCGATTACGTACCAGGACTACTTCACGATGCTGTTCAAGTTGGTTGAAAGTGTCGAAACCAGTGACTGGTTGGATAAACTCTCGGATGTCACCCTGTCCAAATCTTTGGCGATAATGACCATTGATGATGGCAAGTCCAAATCAGGTGGGAAAATCACTCTGCGATCTTTCTTCAACTACATCGCGACTTTGCAAAAAGAATCGTCTTAAATATACGTTAAGGTATTATTCTCTACCTTCTTTATTATAATACAATAGTACTTTGATTACACTATATATGTACCGGTCTGTTGAATAGGCAGATTGCAGTTAGTATACAAAATTATTTGGGTGGATTTATCCCATTGGGTGTATTTTGTCAAATTCACCCCTTCTACAATATCCCACTGGAACAAAAATACAGTTAAAAACTGGACCCCTTTCCCTCGAGCCTTTTGCTGTCCTGCCGGTAAAGCACACAAACCAAACACACACGCACGCCACCGAAGGCAATAATAATTCATCCAAGAAAAACGAGTCCCAGCGTGCGTAACCTACCATAGACACACTAACCAAGTCATTAAATACGTGAGAAACGTAGGTGGGCCTACCATCCCAAGATCCAAACGAGCTCTTAACTGCCACTATGGTATACAGTTAACAAAAGTCCTCTCTTCTCTGTGTGGTGATGTTTGTGTGCATTTGTTTTGTGTGCATTTCGAACTTCGTCATCATATCGTTCTTTACTACTACAAATAAGGTGTATACAATTAGAAAGCGGTTTCTTACGGATGCTTAGTAAGAACACTGTCGAATCGATTCCATGCTGGGTTCCTCTATGTAGATTTCCTGCAACAACGACCATAAACCGATACTTTTTCCCTATGCTGTGTTCATTCTGTCCATATTACTGGCAACTTAAACTCTCCCACGTTTTTTGCTTTTTTTCCCTTTTTGGTGGTTAACAGTGCTCTGCAAGCCTCACAGCATTGGAATTTTGAGCAGAAAACCTGAATCTGTTGTTTTGTTGGAGATAATTCCTTGTGTGCAACTCTCGGCCCGTTGACAGTTGGTAAGTCAAGTGGTCAAATCCCATTAACGTTGCAGTGCCGCTTACAATATTCGTTCACGTCGTATTAACATAGACAAAGTACGAGATTTAATCACAGTTTTATTCAGCGAAACTTTCGAACAAACACTTCTGATAACATGGCAAGACGAGGTTCCCCAAACCGTCGTGGAAAAGTAATCGAACGACCAGGGCTTAGTGAAGAGGAGATAGAAGAAATTCGTGAGGCCTTCAATCTTTTCGATACAGATGGCTCAGGCACGATCGACCCAAAAGAATTGAAAGCTGCGATGCAAAGTTTGGGCTTTGAAGCTAAGAACCAAACCATTTACCAAATGATTGGGGACATCGACAAAGACGGCTCGGGAAGTATTGACTTCGAGGAGTTTCTTGACATGATGACTGCAAAAATGAGTGACAAGGATAGCCGTGAAGATATTATGAAAGTCTTTAACCTGTTCGATGATGATCAGAGTGGAAAGATCTCCCTTCGTAACTTGAAAAGAGTTGCGAAAGAACTTGGTGAAACTATGACAGATGCCGAGTTGTTGGAAATGATCGAGCGTGCAGACAACGATCAAGACGGGGAAATTAATTTTGAGGAATTTTATAGCATTATGACTAAGAAAACCTTCAATTAGATTCTGATGCTTTTGAAAATTGAGAGTGGCTAGGAACTCATGGGTAGAGCCGTCGGTCCTGTACCGAATGGTTCAACTCTCCCCGAGTATATCCTAAGCACACGAACCAAAAATATTCTACGAAGAGATTCACACCGAATGTGTAACATACGTAACATTTATGTTATTGATTTAAAAAGCAATTCCAAAAAACACTCTTTTATTTACAAAAAAAAATTAATACGACTGATCCTCTCTTATGCCGTGTACAAACTTAAAAGCCTAGTATTTTTGACCCGCGTAGCTCGGGGGAAAGATCACTTGGCGCGGCGGGCGTTCGCTTCGAGAAGAACGACAGGGGTACATTTGCACTATAATACGAAAGGTTCACGTACGAATACAAATTATCGGTGCTCTTCTTTCTTTCTTCCAAGAAATTTGTTATTGTTGTTGCAAAAAAAAGAAATACTGCACTGGGCGTGTTATTTAGCATTAGCATAAATACAGTATTGGAGTTGGAACAATGGTATAGCATGGTTGTTTTTAGGGATTGAGCAGACAGTTTCTGTAAATATTATATACTTGTAACGGTATTTCATATACATTGATCATTTATCCTATCACCATTTTTTTTAGTTGTACTGGTGCGGCGGCTTTTGATTTCTAATTTCTAATTGGTTAAAATTCGTCATAGGCATATATAACGGTCACACCATATTTTATTCATCAGGGCAACAACAACAACGTTATAATTTTATGAAGAATTTTAATAAAATTATAATAAAATTCTTAATTCATTTTCTTTCCCATTCGTAATCACTCCAGTTAATTGCAACTACGGGGGTTTTGTCGATCCCAGTTTCAGAAGACAAATGTTCTACAAAGATAACGGGAATGTGAATACTTAACTTTTTGGAGTAAAAAGAATGTCACAGCCATGTCCTTTGTGTTTCTTTTCTCTTTGATTTTCTTCTTTGCCATCCGTCCATGCAAACCCCAATACATCGGTGCAGATGAATACCGGGAAGGATATGCAACAGGTCCGATTGTAAACTTGTGTTCCAAACCTGGGGAAGGAAGGCTCGTGTGCAATCGTGATATGGTCTGGCTAGGAAACATGATCACGCCTCGGTCCAAATAATCACTTTCTGCAGCCCTCGGTTTTTTCTTGCCACAGAATCCACAACAATAACCTGCAAATTGCCAATCGCCTTTATCCACAGAATACAAATTTTCAAAATGATCCTTGATCTCCTTTCGTGTTGTGTCCGCTGGAAAGCCTTGCACAAATACAGCGTACTCTTCCAGAGAAATACTTCGTTCCCCCGACGTGTTGTTGGACTTTTTTATGTACTTTTGCATCTCGTACACGGATAGAGAGAACACAAGAACGATCAAGTAGTCTATCAGAGCAGTTATATACCCTACAGACACTGGATCTATTGTTGAGTGCGTATTGCTGCCTTCTTCTCTCCATGGCAATGCTGTTGCATTTTGTGTTCCGACGGTTGCGATGCTCATATAATTTAAATTTAATGGATCTCTCAGAATCAAATCCCCAGTGTCGACAGAAGGATTTTTGGACGCTGCGTTGCAAAAGTACAGCACAGGTATCATCAATAGTGTTGCAACGAAAAAGTTGCATGTGAGTGAGCGAATAATTCTGAAGTACAAACTTACACCAGGGCCAAGTTCGTCAAGATTCCTCGGGTCAAACTGGCAACACCGTGCGCTGCCTCCACGGTAAATGTTCTCGGTCTTCCATTGATTGGCCTGTTCGACGGAGGGTGCAACGTATGGTTTGCTTTCCCAGTCATCGCCCAATAACCCTTCTATGTCTTCACGCACGTACTGGGATTTAGTTTTCGTTGGGTGTACTGCAGTACGTTTCTCATTTGCCTTGCCCTGGTTCAAGAACACCATGATGGGAAGGGCCGTGCCCTGTAACGTTTTGGTACGAATAACACTTCCAACTTTTGTGTTGCGAGAGGTAGTCGTAAGAAAATCATTGTCGTTTTGGTCCTTCAGGATTTGCTGCAATTCCTTTCGCACACCACGTGTTGCGTTCATAGCTTTGCTGCCAGCTCGCATCTTTACGAGTATTTAAATGTTCCGTCTGGTCTGTTTTGCGTCCCTGTACAATCCTATCTTTCGCAAATATAAAGATCGAAACTTTCGAATGTTTGTTCCCTTTTCCTTCCGTGGTCTAGACTAACAAGGTTCAATTTTGCCCCGTTTGTCAAACCAAACCGTCAACCAATAGTAGTATTCACATATTAAAATACAGAGCTAAGGCGCATGGCGTTTGTCTTCTTCTTTTTTTTCTTCAGAAAACTACTTTTAAATAAAGTCATGACAATATCATGCTGTATACGTGTTAAACCAACGTTCAGTGATGATGCAAGAAGATATAAATAACATACAGATATATATAGTACGAGTAGTATTTAATCTCAGAGTGTACGGTGTCGGGTGAACGGATTAATGGCTGGTATGTTAATGTAAAACGGCTCGCCTTTTGTGTTATGGCAAATAGCCATTAAATGGATTAAATGAGTGAATCAGCAGGGTACAAATGTTAAAAATCCAACAATATTTTTGAGCTTTTTACATCGTTCCTTACCTTGGATACCGACCAGTATTAATAAAACAATCTGTACCGTACCAGAATATCAGGAATACCTGGTTGGTACAGGTACCGTACAGGTATAATAATACGGGACAATAGAAGATGTCTCTACGAGCGAATATTAAAACCCTATTTCCAACATTGTTGTAATAATAATAACGAATTGTTTTGTATTTTTCTTTAATAAAAAATAATGAAAAAAGAATTAGTAGACGACTATCAAAGTATTAATATGAGATGATACAAAACAACAAACATGTTATCTAATCTGAATCTGAATCCGAATCTGCGCTTGAGTTGGAGCTGTCATTATCCCCACCCAAAACTGCCACGGAGTATTGCGCACCTGCACTGTCCGCAGCCTCCAGCTTCGCTTTCTCTTTCAATTTGATGCGTTTGTCTTGACGACGTTGGCGTTCATTTTGCTTATCGGTACTACTTTCCCTCGCTAGCCGTTCCCGCACTCGCTGAACGTATTGGTCACTGCTCAATGAAACATTCTCGGAGTACGGCACTTTTTCTGCTATGCCAGAGTCTTTTTCGGACGCCAATTTTTCAAACGCTGTGATCGCTTCACCATCTTCATCAAACTTAACCTTCTTGTTTTTTCCATGTCCCATGACACGAATTTTTCTCGAGGCCCTCAGGGATTTATTGTACGCATCTGGTAATTCGACGTCTTCATCTTTGGAATCAGAAAACTTCCGCTTGAGAACCATGACGTCGTCACCTGAATCGCTACCATCACCCGAATTATCCCCATCTCTTTTCCCTCCGAACTTTGCATTGTTCTGTCGCGCGAACATTCTGTCGATTTTTCCTTTGTAAGTCCGCCGAGATGGCTGCTCGCCCTCGCCCTCGTCGTCAGAAGAAGAAGAGTCTGATGCCACTTTTGCACTGTCCGATGCTCCTTGGGATTTCATGAGTTTTTTCTTCAATTTTTCTTTTTTGATTTTTTCTTTAAGCATCTGCAGCTTTCGGCTCTTGTTCTTTTGTTTGTGTGCCTCCTTTCTTAAGGCATCAGCATCGTCACCTTTTTTCCCCGATTTGTCTAAAAATCTTACACGAGGTTCGCCGGGAAGTCCTAAAGCCGACGCGTATTCTGTTAGCGGCAAGGCATGCACGTTGAAAATGTCTTTGTCCTTTTGCAGGTAGACGGAGCGTACGTATGCAGTAAAACACTTTTGTGCAAGAAACTTAAAATCGGGATCGCTCGCTGCAAAAGATTGCAAGCTCCCAGAAATATTTATGGTTTTCGCCTCTTTAAATGCCGTTCTGCGTATGGGTATTTTGCTTTCTTTCAGCTGGCTGACCATGGCCCGCTCTTCGGAGGGAAGCAGGATCAACAACGACTTTCCTTTTTGCTTGAATCGTGCGGTTCTTCCTACTCTATGAATATATGTTGGTACATCCTCGGGGCAATCCACTTGTACCACCCAATCTACGTTTGGAAAATCAAGCCCTCGAGAGGCCACATCCGTGGCAATCAAAACGGCAGCTTTCTTCATTTTGAAATCATTAAAAATATACATTCTTTTCGTCTGTTTGACTTTTCCATGCAAAGGCATTATCGGTATTCCCGGTCTCAGTCGACGAAAAGCTTCGAACGCATATCTTGCCTGTTTGCAACTGGAGAAAAAAACGATCGATTTTTGCTTTAAATGGGCTTTCACGAAGCTCCACAAAACGTTTAGCTTCTCCGGTAACTTGCAAACCGCAAAGTGCTGCTGCAGCCTTTCGGGGGTAGCAAAGCGCGAATCCTCATGCACAGATACATAATGCGGGTTGTGCATGCTCAAACGCGCTATTTGTTTGATGCTTTTAGTCTGTGTGGCAGAAAACAGCAAAGTTTGGCGTTGGGGATAAGCAGGCAAATATGACAAGATCGAGTTTAACTCCTCCTCAAAGCCCATGTCCAAAATACGGTCCGCTTCGTCCAACACTAACATGCAAATGCCTGCGGTCTCAAAATTTGGTGTCTGCTCTAAATGCTGCAGAATTCTTCCCGGAGTTCCGATGACTACGTTAATATTGGAAATAAACTGCTGCTCCACAT
>JACLAC010011195.1_pt1 | contig 15883 bp, 17 predicted proteins | sample 8027881 | NCBI WGS metagenome assembly JACLAC01 (sample SAMN15725517, study PRJNA655200) | protist metagenome | isolation source: fluorescence activated cell sorting (FACS) single amplified genomes of... | place: Spain: Blaines Bay Microbial Observatory, Mediterranean Sea | collected 2016-01-19
GAAACAAGATCGCACTGGCAACCTCGTGCGCCTGCCCAAGGCGGCCCAGCGGAATCACTTGTTCTCTCGCTGTTATCGCACGCTCTCCGTACTTTGCTTTATCCGCATCCAGGATCGGCGTGTCAATCGAGCCAGGGTGAACGGAGTTCGCTCGAATTGGATAACCCCTCTCAGCACACAACATTGCCACCGACTTGGTCATATTGCGCACGCCCGCTTTTGCTGCGCCGTAGGATGCGTAGTTGGACGATCCGATCATGCCCGCGATCGACGACAGATTAACAATAGCCCCTGCTTCACTTTGACGAAGAAGCCCTAAACCGTGCTTACAACCCAGCGCAACACTTTCCGATACAACCGAATGGACATGGCGCCATTGGTCGAGTTCAAACTTCTCCATCGAATCATGCGGCGATATTCCCGCATTGTTCACGAGTATGTCTAGGCAAGGTTGATTCTCGCCAACCAAACTCATCGCCTCAATCCATGCGCTCTCACGGGTCACGTCTAGCTGAACGAATGTGCCCCCAACCTGATCAGCAACGATCTGCCCAGCGTCCTCGTTGATGTCTGCGATATACACGTTCGCACCCTCGCGAGCTAACGCTCTCACTGTCGCATGACCAATTCCGGAGGCTCCGCCGGTAACAAAGGCTACTTTGCCAGCTACCCGCCCCGTCATGCCGCTATTCCGACAGGATTCACATCTGCTATCGGCATTCCGAGTTCTCGTTCGATGCCGGGCACCACTTCCTCCATCCACAAAGCCAAGGAGTCCAACGCAAGAGCGTGCGGCAAATCTCCCAACTTAGCTTGAATAACAAGATCATTAACACGAGCGTCGCGAATCTCACGAACGGCGCGCTCTATACAAGTGTCGACATCTCCAATAATAAGACGGTCTAAGAGCTCATCAATTGTCGGTTCGCCTTTGAACGGGCGTTCATCAACCACATAATCGCCTGAAATGGATTCGGTTTTCGTGCGCAGCGCGTAGGCGAGCCTAGTCTGATAGAGCGCGCACTCAGCGTAGCGACGCGCATCAGCTTTATTTCTGGCAACGAAGGCGTAGCGCAACAAACCCATCCGTAGTTGGTCAGGCGACTTGCCAACTACAGCAAACTGCTGCTCCACGCGATGGCGTAACTTGATGATGGATTCGGTCCGGCCGAGAAGCCCAGACACAAACACTGCGTAACCACGTTCTGCTGCCCGCTGATGAAATGACGGATCACTACCCACCAACCAGATTGGAGGCAACGGTTTTTGTAGCGGTTGCACCGGCATTGAGGCAGACGGTTGCTGGAAATGTTTCCCGTTGTATTCGAATCTCGTCTTGGTCAGCCCGAGTTCGATGAGGTCAAGCAGCTCTAATGTAGCTTCTTTGTTAATACTTAAGTCGGCGCCAAAGCGCTCGAATTCGAAGGGCTGGTAGCCAGCGCCAACGCCAAGCTCTAGGCGGCCTGAGGAAAGCACGTCCGCTAGGCCAATCTCACCCAGTAGACGAATCGGTTTGTACAGCGGTGCTACGATCACACCGGTACCCAAACGAATCCGGTTCGTGCGCGCCGCACAGTGATTCACCATCATGAGAGGGGATGGGCAGAGACTATAATTCGACGCGTGATGCTCAGGAAACCAACAGGAATCGAATCCGAGTGCTTCCGCACTCACAGCTTGATCAACAGCCTCTAATAGTACCTGCTCTGCCGACTGACTCCGATCACGCTGCTGCATGACATTGAATACGCCAAATTTCATTGGCCCTCCGTTCGCCAAATTCCGGGGCCATACTTTCTCATAGGCACGATAAAGAATCGACGTCGACATCTGCCCAGTTTTATTGGGAGAACAATCGTGCGAGGAGTAGTATTAACGTTTAGATCAACTCATAAAAAAGGCAAGCAAAATGGCTATTACGGGATACGACCACCTTGTTGTCCGCGTCAACGACATCGATCAGGGCATTTCAACTTATCGCGATACGCTCGGTCTGGAACTTGACCGGACCGATGAGAACGCGCACCTCGGGATCAAACAGGCATTTTTCAATTTGCCGAATGGCGGCTTCATCGAAATCGTATCACCACTGAGTGAAGAGTCGGCAGTTGGTAAAGCGCTGGCCGGGCGGGGCGAAGGAATGCATACAATCGCGTTCGAAGTTGATGATCTAGACGCAACGTGTACTGCGATGAAAGAAGGTGGTGCACAGCTCATCGGTGAAGGCGGTCCACAAGTATTCGTCCACCCGAAGTCAACCAATGGTATTTTGTTGCAGCTCTCCGCTAAACGTTAAGTAGGTGACGCTCGGCGGCAATCCGCCGCCGAGCCATCCTCTTTTATCCCGCCAACGGGGGCATCTTGATTTCCATCGGCGGGCAATGCGTCGGGTGTGGTAACGGCTCACGCTTTGTAATGCCGCCAACCAACTCGAGAAAAACCCCGTCCGGATCAATTGCATGCACGATGGCCGATTCGTCTTCGCCAGTGCCCGAACAGCACGGCGCGACTTCAGACAGAAACGGTACCCCTTGAGCTCGTAAAATATCCACCGCGCGCTCTATTTCCGGCACCATCAACGCGATACGGTTGATACCTATGTGATTAATCGGTGGCGGATAAGGCGGTTCAAGATTAACTGGTGCGAGCCACTGGATCAGTCGAAGGACATGCTTGTCGCCACGCGCTATCGAAATGTCAGCGCCTTTGAACCGAAACGGTGCCGGCAAACCCCAGGCAGCGGCTTCCTCTATGTCACCTGACGTCTGCTCAAGAGGGGTCACCTCGGTGTAGCCAAATTTTCTATAAAATTCGAGCGATTTCTCAAGATCAGACACGTTGATACCAATATAGGGCATCGAGGTCAGGTGCATTTGCCGAGACTGGTCGCTAAGGGGGGCGGCATTTTCCGACAGCTTGTAGAACACACCTTCCGGATCACGAAAAAAGGCATAACGGCTACCACCTTCACCAAAGGGTGCAGACAGAAAATCAACGCCTTGTGATTCTAGGTAAGCGACATCGCTATCTAAATCGCTGGTCAGCAAGGCGGCGTAGGCCATCCCTAAGTGATTCGGCAACTCGTACGGTGGATCGGGGTTAAAGGGGGTCTTAAATTGCAAGAGGTCAATGTTCGCACTGTGTGGACTCGCTGGCAGCGAGATGACCTCTCCCTTAGCAAGTTCATACTGGCAGACATCAAACATGCCCAACGCGCGCGCCATTTGGTGCGTATTTGTTAGCGGAAAACCACCCACGCCGGTCGTATAGCCGAGCTTACGATAGAACTCACGCGCCATATCAAAGTCTTTGGTATGCGTCGCAAAGTGAAATCTCGCCATCAAACCGATATCTTCAGCTGACTCATAGTCAATCGCAGCCGCTGCTTGAGCCATGGCGTTAGTTAGATCATCCTCATCCGATCGTGGCTCCGAATCAGCAGAGACTATCGCCCCCACCTCGTCAGACTTTTGATCTGATACAGCCATTGTGCTCACCGAATCACCACACCCAAACATGCCGATCAACAACAAAGTTCGCAAACAGGTCACGCTCTTCGTGACAGCCTTCCGCAGGTAATCCATTGTTACTCTAACCCACGTCTTTTAAGCTCTTCTGGCATTCGCTTGGAATCCGCTTCAAGTAACGGTCCCCGCTCATCCTCCGGAAGTTCTCCAGCTGTGTCTTGTGCCATTTTGTCGCTATCGAGCATGATCCATTTCTCGGGAACGATCTCAACAACAACCCGCAACGGCGAATTCAATCGTGCAACAAAAGCGTCGGCCGCAGCCTTCTCCTCTGGTGACATATCCCCCTCCTTGCCTGCACGGGTATACGGGCCATACGCTAGCGCAGGATAGAACCAACGCTTAGTCTCTTCATCATCATGCACAATCGCGCGACCTTTGAAGGTGATCGCGCCATTTGGTCCATTCGGAGCCGCCACGCCACTGACGACCACCGAACAACGTGGATCGCGGCGAATGGCTGATATGCGATGACGATGCACCCCGCAGGTTATCCAGCCGCGTCCATCCCGCCAAACAAAGGCGTGCACGACGCCGACAGGCCAACCGTCTTTGGTCGCCCAATTAAAGACACATTCCCCTGCTTTACTCAGGAGCTCTTCGCGCGTTTCTTGCGTAAATGGATAGATCGACACCACTTCATGTTCTTTGCTAGACATAGCACCCCCAGTAATGATCATCAAACCTGATCATAGCCTACCCACCGGGGTACTCTCCAGACACAGCAGCCACAGATCACAGGTAGCAGATTAACGTGACCACTTTCGCGGGATTTCATAACGACGCCATCGTCGTCCACTCCGGTGCTAGCGCGAGTATCGCAGCCGATACGTTACCAAACGCCGGAACACACTTTTTTGTTCCTTGATGGGGTCACGACCAGCCGCGAAGGGCGGCACTAAATTTCAGACGTGGCTAGTATTTCGAAATCTCCGGCGGGATTTAACCCAGCCGGCAAAGAGCTAAGTCGGCTCGGACGAGGTATCGAGCAATCTGGGACTGAGCCTTTACCTGATAACGCCACTAACTCGTCATTTGACCTGCGCCATAAGCAAGGGCAGCAAGCCCACCCGCCCACAGCGCACAAGCCACGAGGTCATAGACTAAAAACCTACCAGGCGCCACGCCACTCACCCCGGCGAGAACAGGCGCAATAGATCTTATCGGGGGTGACAAGCGACCTAAACACACAGCAGGTAGCGCCGCATGATTCATAAGCGCGCGATATTTTCTGTACGCGCGTTTGCGTCTCACCAGCTGTCTCCGCACCACACGTCGTCGCCAAAGTAGCGGTGCAGCCGTCCTTCCGATGTAAAAACCCATCTGATCACCAACCAGAGCACCAGCAAAAGAGAGCGCGACTAGGACTGGCAAGCCAACATACCCTTGGGCGTATATCACGCTCACGATGCTCAACAGGAAAATCCCAGAAACAAAGAGCCCAACAAAGAGACAAGACTCCAAAAAAGCAACAATGGGCACCAGCACCCACGCTTGAGGAGGGACGGTAGCGACGAAGTTTGCGATCCACTCGAACATGACTTCGCCTCGCAAAAGCATCTACGCCAGAAAGGCGGCCCTGATCTCGGGTGCAGCCCTAAATTCACCGCCAAGCGAGGAGGTTTGCGTACGTGATCCTGCATCCATGACGCCACGAGCCTTGACGCAATAATGCATAGCGTCGATCACCACGGCTACATCGTCCGTGTCCAGAAGCGTTTGTAACGCCACCATTATCTGTCGCGTCAGCCGCTCTTGAACTTGCGGGCGTTGGGCAAAAAACCTCACAATTCTATTGATTTTAGAAAGGCCGATGATCTTTTTGTTAGGGATGTACGCAACTTTAGCAACGCCATCGATTGTTACAAAATGGTGTTCACAAGTGCTGATGAGACTGATATCCGATATCTTCACCATCTCATCAACATTCATTTTGTTTTCAATCACGGAAAGCTTGGGAAAGTTTTTGTAATCAAGACCGCTAAAAATCTCTTGGAGATACATTTTCGTGATCCGATGCGGCGTTTCCGCCAAACTATCGTCGCTCAAGTCCAGGCCCAGCGTATGGAGTACGTCCGTCAGCTGCGCCTTGATACGTGTGTATTTTTCCACGTCTGACAGCGTATTTTTCACGACAGGTGTTTCTAAACCAGATCGGACCAGCGCCATGCGCACCCGTTCTCCATCTGACAGCTCCTGCTTCGCTTCCATGGTCGCGATCGGTGGCACACCTACATTTAAGTTCATGGTTTCTCACCCCTAAATACAAAATTATACGACAAACAGCGACCCGCAGATCACCGGATTGTGCTGGAAGAATGCCTAGCCAGGAGAAAACTTGAGCAAAGGGTTTAGCAACCGTTTGAATCCCGTTAGTTTAATAGGCGCGGCTAAAACCGAGAGGCAGATACACTCTTCGTTCTGCGCTGCAATAGGTTTATGTATATCCCCTGCATCACGGACCATAAAATCTCCAGGTTGATAAATGCCCTCCTCATCCGAGAAGCAACCCGTCAGTACAACGGTAATTTCTTGGCCGCCATGATCATGTTCTGGTGCCTGTCCACCGGCCTTAATCCGATGTAACGCGAGTTCAAATTCGGCTTCACCAACACCTATCGTTGCAAGTCGCAACGAAGGTGAAAGAAAACTCCACCGGAGATCTCCGGCTGGAAGAAAATTACGCACATACTGCGGCAGTGCAGCAGCTATACCGTCCACCAACTTCGCCGGTAATTCTGATTTGGGCTCAGCAGGGCCAAAATCAGTCTCAATACTTGTCAGAACATGATCAAGTAGCCCCTTAGAGATGGGTACGGAATCGCACTCCTGCAAAAGAGTGCCACCAAGGTGCGCAAGGGAATCGACCATCGTTTCGCAAGTACTGCAAAATTTGATATGCGTGGTCGTCGCAATCGCTTGTGCGGGGGATAAAGACCCGGACGAATATTCAACGAGCCACTCGGCGCTAGGGTGTCGGCTAACCATTTTGCACATCCCCCGAGTGTTGTTCTTTAACCAGGTTTAGCTTGAGTTTCGCTAGCGCAAGCCGAACCCTCGACTTTACCGTTCCGAGTGGCAGCGCTAATGCATCGGCCACTTGCTGGCCTGACATACCCTCAAGGTACATCAATCTCAATACAGCTGCTTGTTCCGTAGGCAACTCCAAGAGCTGGTCCGTTACCGTGGCGATATTGCGGAACTGAAGCAGCGACGCATATGGGGATGCGCCTTCAACCTCGTCATAAATATCCTCCGCCCGCAGCTTGTTTGAATCCTGGCGACTTTGCTTACGGTACCAATCGATTCGTGTATTTCTCGCGATGGTATATATCCAAGTCGTCGCTGACGCTTGATCGCGCGAAAACGAAGGCGCGCGCCGCCAAACCTTAATCATCGTTTCTTGCACCAGTTCTTCGGCCGTTTCTGGACCAAGGTTGCCGCCTTTCATTAGAAAGGCCTTTAAAAGGGGCGCGAAATGTTCAAATAGCTCTGCAAACGCGGTTTTGTCTTGACGTATACCCACGCTCTCCAAGCCAATGTCCCACTGGGAGGCACTACTCATTCGTCTAAATTCTTTCTGTAGATAAAGAATATTGCTCATCATATGGCGTCTAGCGATAATTCTGTACCCACTTGTACGTCATACACTGAATTTTGGATCACTGCTCTTGCGGGAACCAACCGGCCATTGGCCGAGCCAGTTGCTCTGACGTGTGAAAGTGACTGAAATCGATTACTACATCGCGGGCTTTCACGTCCAGATTCGTCGTCCCATGGTACGCTTTCAGACGCTTTTGTCCGTCATAATCGACGCGTATTTCGGGGAGGATGAGTCTGACAAAAAAATTAGATGGTGTGAGACTGAAGGATGCCCCCTCTGTCGATTCTCGAACCTTGGTGATCGACACGTCCAGCAATCTCGCCTGGCCCGCCATCGCGAACTTATAGACTTGCCGCTCGCCAAGCCGGAACCGATCCCAGTGGTCTCGAATAAAAAAGTCGAATCCAGCATCAATTATCGTTGCCTCGTCCAGCGGCAATTCGTGTTCCTTGGTGCGACCGTACTGACTCGTTGCAATACGGACCGTCCTGATGCCCGGAACCACTCGAACCTCCGTCTCTCGGGCAAAATCCACCTGCTGTATTCGTGGATGCTGAGGTAGCCGCGGATAGCTCAGCTTCTTCGCCACCAACACCACACCAGCCGGGTCAAAGTACTTAACTATGTGTTCGCCTGTGTCCAAATACTGATGGTGTTCTATGTACTGGATCGATCCGCCCGACACGTCCCGCGCGACGCCTACCGAATGCAGGACGGTGCCGAAGACTTGTGGGGGCGCTAGAGCGAATAGTAGCGCCCATAGGCAGTGAGTAGCGCGCACGCGCATCTTCACCGCGGCAGACCGCTTAATTGCTTTGCCGCTGGCACGATACTTTGCTGCCAGCTCGTCAGCCTTATTTCCTTTGGGTCGTACCCCAGCTCTGCAGCTATGGCCAACAGCTCGCTCAGTTTGCTTTCACTGGCCTTCGGCCCGCGAGCCATAATCCAGAGATAATCTCGTTTCGAACGCCCGACAATTGAGTATTCATAATCCGGGTCCAAGTGAGCAATGCGATAGTCTGCCTTGATTGGCCATAACATCTGCACGCTCCAGATACCCGGCTTGCTGCTTGGGAATCCCTTCATTGTCAACGTTTTCTCTTTCCCCGCTGGGCCACCATCATTAAACGTAAAAGTGATCGCTACCGTTCCGTCATCGTTCAACCGGTAGTGTTCCAGAGGATTAACGGCGTTTCGTTCGAAAAATGTCGGGATACTAGCAATGACGTACCACTTCCCCATGAATCTTTCGAGGTCGACTGTCGCTGGCGTGCGCATTGGCATCTCCGATTGCGTAGTGCATCCCGTCGTTGCGATCGCACAGAGGAGGCACACGAGAGCAGTTAACGTTTGAATTTTCATGCCCTATGTACGTCTTTTGTCCCAAATGAGATCACAGCCAACTAGAAATGAACCGCAACGTGAAGGGAGCATCAGAACAAAATTTTTTGTAACAGTGATCCAAAAGCGGTTCGGCCGCGAATAACCAGTTGAGGGAGTTAATTGAAGGGCACAGGCTAATGGAAGAATATCGCTGGCGTTTTTTCGTGCTGTTAGCGCTGTCTGTGACGACCTTTCCGGCGCGAGCCCTGGAGCAGCCAGAGTACAAAGTGATTGACCGGATTGGCGTTGTAGAGGTGCGAAAATACGCACCTCACATTGTTGCAAGAACGTTAGTCTCTGGCGAATTTAGCAACGCCGCCACCAAGGGCTTTAAGCCCCTGGCAGGCTACATCTTTGGCGCCAATGATCAAGACCAAAACATCTCCATGACCGCACCAGTGGGGCAAGCACCAGCCCCCTCATCAACTGCAGACTCGCGCTACTGGATCACGTTCAGTATGCCGAAATCATGGACGATGCAAACCTTGCCCAACCCTACGAACGACGGCATCGAACTCGTACAGGTACCCGAACAGACCATAGCTGTTCTGGGCTATAAAGGCAGTTGGTCGCAAAAACGTTTCAAGAAACACGAGTCAGAACTTTTAGCCACCCTGGCGACCGCTCCATCATGGTCGCAAAGCGGCGAGACGCGTTGGTCAAGATACGATCCGCCCTTTGTCCCGTGGTTTATGCGCACTAACGAAGTCGCCGTCGAAGTACTCGCCTCGACTCCGCGGTCAAACTGATGCTGCTGCAAACCGAACTGCTAAGTAGTCTAGCCGAAGTCTCAGCAACGTTTGCCGGCTTCGCAGCCCTGGTTACTTTATTCGCTCGTAAGCGGGTTCAGGGCGGCGCTGCACACGACCTCCTCAGACTTCGCCTGGTAATCGGAGCAAGCATCGTCATTGTCATGGCCGCCTTAACGCCAATTGCTGTCTCCGGAATGGGCCTCAGTGAAACTTTGACTTGGCAACTCAGCGCTCTGGCGTTTCTAGCTTTAATTGGTTTTCTGATTGGCAACTTTGTAATGTCTTACAAAACGGTCAAGGGTTCATTTCCACCAGACCGTCTCGCCGCCACCGTTGCGCTGGTTCTCGCCGTACCCGTCAACTTTGCCTTATTCAGTATCTTCTTTAACGCAACCGCGACCCATCACACGTTCTACGTCGCGGCGTTGATCGGCACGCTCGGCCAAGCGTCCTTCGTATTTCTACGCCTGGTCGAATCGACGTTTACCAACATTGTCTATCAACCCACCACCGTAGCGAGCACTCTGTAGCGTGCTGATCGCCGCGGTATAAGCAACGGACGTCTGATTAGCCGCATGGTTAGCCTTGTTTGGTTTCGCAACGACCTTCGCATCAAAGATAATCCAGCGCTCCTAGACGCCAGCGACCACGGCACCGTTCATGCCTGCTTTATCGTTTCAGGAGAGCAATGGCGACAGCACAAAGTCGGTGACCGACGGATAGCGTTTATCGGTAGAGCGGTGAATTCACTGGCGAAGGAACTCGCCAGCCTTGGCATCACTTTGCAACTTATCGACGCAGCAAATTTTTCGCAGGTTCCGATCGCACTATTAACCCACGCAAACAATCTAGGTGCGCGCCGCGTCGTATTCAATGCGGAGTACCCTACCAATGAAGTTGAGCGCGACCAAGCGGTCACCGACGTCCTCCAAGCCAACGATATCGCGGTTGTACGAAGTCACGGCGGTGTTACTCATCCACCCGGATCCGTGCTGACCAACAAGGGAGCACCCTATTCCGTCTTCACTCCGTTTAAAAAGACTTGGCTCAAGCAACTACAACCCGATGCCATACGGCCGCTAGCACCACCGCCGCCGCAGGACTCATCTGTGCATCCAGTGCAAGTCGACCATCTAGCTGGCGTGCCCGTTGCTTTAGGGGCAACCGACTGGCCCGCGAGCGAAGCCGACGCATCCAGACTATTGAAAACCTTTACCGAAGGCCCCATCGACCATTATGCCCACACGCGCAATATCCCAGCCCTGTCCGGCACCAGCAAACTTTCGGCACATCTCAGTATTGGCACGCTATCGAGTAATCAATGTTTACATGCTGCACTTCAGAAGTCCCCGGACGAACTAGCAGATCATCATACCAGAGCGTGGTTTGAGCAAATTATCTGGCGCGACTTTTACAGACATGTGGTGGCACTATTTCCGCACGTGAGCCGAGGTCAAGCGTTTCGTCGCCAATACAATCAGATTCCATGGCGACAAGATCCCGCATCTCTAGAAGCTTGGAAAAATGGACGCACCGGCTATCCTTTAGTAGATGCGGGCATGCGTCAATTAAGGGCAACCGGCTGGATGCATAATCGCTTGCGAATGGTGACGGCCATGTTTTTGACCAAACACCTTCTAATCGATTGGCGGGAAGGAGAAGCGTATTTCATGGAGCAACTTGTCGATGGCGACTTCGCGGCAAACAATGGCGGCTGGCAATGGAGCGCCTCAACAGGGACCGATGCCACTCCCTACTTCCGCTTATTCAATCCGACAACGCAGGGTAGCCGATTCGATCCGCAAGGATTGTTCACCAAGCAGTGGATTCCTGAACTAGCAGACGTACCGGCTAAGCATCTGTTTGAACCGCATAAGACGCCGCTTAACCTCGCCTACCCTCGGCCGATTGTTGATCACAAACGCGCCCGAGACCGAGTCATCACGGTATTCAAATCGATACGCTCAAACGCTTAGCGCCAAGTCGCCAAGTCGCCAAGTCGCGACACGCCAGCGACCGCTATCGTGCATTATCCGCGGCTTCAACCCTTGTCGCGGATTGAATCGCGACGCCCCGGCGCTCGATGCGGCCCCGTATGCGCACCTGTCGCGCCTCAGTTAGGGGATAACCCCAGATGAAAGGTAACGCGAAAATTTTGAAGGCAGCTGGAATAATTGCATAAAGTAACGTCAGACAGAGCAGTGAATTAGCGCTGTTGCCTGTCAACATCCCACCAAGGGTCGGATCTGCCTGAGGATCAAAACCAAAAAATTGCACCGCTGCTAGACCAATTGCACCACCGAGTGCGGTACCACCTTTTTTGGACATACCCCAAACTGAAAAGTAAAGGCCGGCGCGCTGCTGGCCAGTTCGCGCAGAGTCAATGTCTACCGCATCCGCGGCCATCGATGCGGGCATCGCGAGCAACGCGCCAACCGCAGAACCTTTCAAGACCATCACGACAAGGAATAGTGAGAACCATCCTGCAGGAATAAATGGAATGCACGATGCCCACAGCGAAAACCACACAATCGACACAATATAGGCCCGGTGCTTGCCAATTTTTCCGGATAAACGCATCCATATCGGCAGCCCGAGCACTGAGGCCATGTAGTACACAAGCAAGTAGATTGGGTAAAGCTCGCCTGCTTGGATAACATGCTTAACAAAAAAATAGGAGAGGGCACCCGTCATCGCCGCCCCTGTCACACTAAACGAATAGCAAATTATCAGTCTGATAAAAGGCCCATTCCGACGTATAACCGAAATGCTCGCCTTTAATGTCGGTTTCTGTCTCGGGATGACCTTCTGATCGGGTTCGCCAACAAAGATCACAGCGATGACTACGGTCAAAGGCAGGGCGACAAGAATAAACGCAGCAAGCCACTCGAGTATGACCCCAGGATTACCCGCACGTGACGCCATAATTGCGCGGAAGTCATCAGAAAAAGAGTCAAGAAAATCACTGAAGGTCGTGAAATCAGTATCGCTAAGATAAATCGCGATCGCAGCAATGAGCGGGATTGTTACAGCCGAGACCGTTCCCACGAAATGAAACTGTTCACGCCGCGTGGTCACCCGGGTCCTCTCATCATAATCAGTCGAGAGCTCAGCACCCCACGCGTAGTAGGGCAAATCAACTACAGTAAAGGCTAAATACATCATGACCGACCAAAAGCCGAAATAGAGAAGAGTCGGGTTTTCTCCGGGTAAGAACAGCATCCAAACAGATACCACCATCAGTGGCGTACCGACAACCAACCAGGGTTTACGACGGCCGAAACGACTACGTGTTTTGTCACTCAAAACACCGATCAGGGGGTCAGTCACGACGTCAGAAATGCGAGCAAAAAAAATGATGGCCGACATCGCGTAGAGGCTGATGCCCAGTTCAGCATAGTACGGTTGGACATACACACCAACGGGAAGCAGGGCCATCGAGATTGGCCAGTACATCATCGAATAGTTGACTACGGTCCAGCCTGACAACTTTTGAGAATTCAGGCCATCTAATGACGTCGTCGCATCCGCCGAATCAGTCGCGCCAATAGTCGCCATACTTATTCCGAATCTGTAGCTCGCACAACCGTGTTTAAAAAACAGTAGCCTGTCAAGTTAATACGACTCAGTCCCTGCGGGCGATTCTCTCAGACCAGTTTTGTGCAAGGCTTGTGCTCCTTGCCGCGGGACGTCAAAGAAGGACTGAGATAGACATCGCAAAGCCGCATACTTCGTTGCTGTGCCCATACAGCTATAGAAATCGACGCATCACTTTTCCAGGGGTCTTTGGTGCAACGTTTTATTTTTGCCACAACGCCTTAGGCCTGGTGTTGCCACCAACTGGTGGACGGCTACCGTCCATCAGTCTATCTAGCGTTTGTTGTGCTTTTGCGTAGTCACGAAGGTCTTTCACTTCAATCATCTCGCAGTCGTCACGAATCATGTCATCAATGCTCACAGGGTAGCTGCGACAATCTTGCGGACGGTCCGCATAGATGCCACACGCATACCGATACGCGTCCTCTTGCCCGCTCTTTTGGAGGAAGGGACAGACATCCAGAGGCGCACCGGTATCTGGATCACACCAGATCGTGCCCTGATGCACATAAGCGTGGATATCTGGCCGCTGATCTTGCCAATAATCAACCTCAATTGACGTCGCAACTAAGCCGCCGTCGGCATATTTCAAACAACATTTTCCACATTGGTTACACGGCTGCATCGATCAACTAACGGTGCCTGATTTAGTAAGTCGCGTCATGTTAGCAGGACCCTACTTTACAAGTCACAAGCGTAAATCCATGCTAGCGCAACCGTCGTCATCAGCGAACAACTACCAACTGTGTCTGAAACCAAACCACTGTCGAGGTTCAAGCTCTTCTGCTACGGCCTGACAGATATGCCGCTGCACTTTGCTCTAACGCCGGTACTTGTATTCGTACCAAAGTACTACACGGCAGAGCTCGGATTGAGCCTGGTGCTCGTGGGGAACTTGCTGCTGTTGGCGAGAATTCTCGATGTGGCGACCGACCCCCTCGTTGGTTACTGGAGTGATCGAACGGTGACCAGATGGGGGCGAAGGCGCCCTTGGATCGTCGCAGGGGCCCCCATCATGATGTTGAGCTTCTACTTCCTTTTCCAGCCCATAGAAGGCGTCGGCCCGATCTATCTTATCGTCTGCCTGGGGGGCGTCTATCTCGCCATGACCATGATGCTGATCCCTTACTACGCCTGGGCCGCAGAGCTTTCGCCGGATTACCACGAGCGCTCACGCATTACAGGCTGGCGTTCTGCCATAGGGATTGTCGGTAATATGCTCGTGCAGTTCGTGCCTATTTTCTTTTTGGTTTTTTTCGACTACGGCGGTGACAAAGCGGTATTACAGATTGTCAGCATCATGATGCTGTTGCTACTGCCAATCAGCGTCTTTCTGACTGTTACCCAAGTCAGTGAACAACAGAATTTTATCAGCAGCAGCACCCCGCTGAAGAAAGGCATGCGCCTGATGTGGCACAACGGCCCGTTTAAACGCCTCGTTTCTGCACTCATGGTCGGTTCCATCGCCTTCAACATTACAACGCCACTATATGGGTTCTATATCGCCTTCGTTCTGGGCGCAGGAGACCTGACCGTTGTGATGCTCGCGTTTTTTTATACCTTCAACATCATCGGCGTACCATTTTGGGTTTGGTTGGCAAAAAAGATCGGTAAACACCGCGCCTACGCAATCAGCTTCATCACCATTGGTAGCGTAAACCCCTTTTATCTACTGCACGGTTGGGGGGACTTTTGGTGGATGCTACCGATCACAATCGTTTCAGGTTTCGCGGGCGGCGCGTTTGCCACTCTGCCGAACTCAATGAAAGCCGACGTCATTGATCTCGACACCATGATGAGTGGCGATAATCGGTCCGCTTCTTTTTTCGCAACTTGGTCATTTACACAGAAAATGTCAGCCGCCCTTGGTGGCGCAATCGCACTTAATGCACTCGCGGCGATCGGCTTCGACCCGCAACTCGGGGCAGACAACAGCGAGACACACATGCTGGGATTGCGACTCCTTTTCACGCTACCACCGGCCATTATGTTCTACTGGGCCGCGGCTATCGTATGGAATTACCCCATTACAGCCTCACGTCATGCGCGCATGCGCGCAACCTTAGCGCGGCGCAATTTACGCAGAGCAACATCAGCCGCCACTTGACACCTGGAACCCTGATTGCCCGAGGACTTAGCGTTTAAAACCAGGAGCATCGCCTTTGTAGACGTCACGAAACTGAATGCCATCACCGCTCATTTGCGCCTTAAGTTTGTCGCCGGTTTGAGCATCGTAACTTTGGTATTCACGCGTCATCGGAACCTTGAAATTATCACCCGCAGGCTCATTATCGAAAAGACTCTGGTAACCCTGCGGCGCTTTCATCACTTTGCCGTAATCGGGTGTCTTGCCCCAAGGCATACTATTGTAGATATTCATTAATCGCGCAAATCGAGCCGGATTGCGCGCCAAAGCTTCGTTAGTCACCGTTTCTCTATACGCTTCCTGCGTTTGCATGTGAGGACGATTGAACATGCCAAGAATCATAAGGCGCAACCCATCGGTTTTTTTCGGATAAGAGCCATGCCACGTGTGGTCCCCCCAGATGATCATGGACCCTGCTTTAGCTACAATGGGCTCGGCATTGTCTGCCCAGTAGGCGGCTTCTTCGGACGAGGGTAAACGGCGCCAGCGGTGGCTACCGGGGACAAACGACAAACCGCCATCTTCCTTCGAATAGTCCGTAAGGAGGTAATTGAAGTTTGCCCCGTACGTCTCGACGGCCATTGTCGGCATGTCAAACTGTGCCCAGTCTGCATGAATTTCAGTTCGCGAATCGCCCTTCCCTTTGACCCATGCGTTACACAAACTCAATATACAGTCCGTCCCTACCATCCACTGGATGAGCCCCAATGCCGCAGGATGAAGTACTAACTGCTCAAAAATCGGGTCATCCCACAAAACGAACCGAAGCAGTTCCTGCCCATCTTCGAACACGGCCTCTAGTTCTTCCGTCGCACAGCCCTTACGTTCACGGGCGATCCGCAAAACAGCTTGTCGCGCGGCCTCATGTTGTGCC
>JACLAC010001446.1_pt1 | contig 15882 bp, 10 predicted proteins | sample 8027881 | NCBI WGS metagenome assembly JACLAC01 (sample SAMN15725517, study PRJNA655200) | protist metagenome | isolation source: fluorescence activated cell sorting (FACS) single amplified genomes of... | place: Spain: Blaines Bay Microbial Observatory, Mediterranean Sea | collected 2016-01-19
ATCTCGCAAAGCAAACTCGGGCGACGTGAAAGTTCGATTCACGACATCGAAACGAAAACCAGCAACGATTGGTGTTAACAAAGTTCTGAGGCACAAAACAAAAGACCTCGCTTTATTGCGTCTAGTACGTCCAGTCAAGACCGAAGACCGGGCTGCCGTCCTGTTGCTGCGACAGAGAATCAATCTTGAGGATGGAAGACTCTCGATCAAAAAGGTCGCAGGAAACGAGGTCTGGCGTGACATTCCAGCCTTGGGGGGCTCGGACAACTTGCGCATTCCCAAGAAAGAGGATCGACGCGGAAAGGCGGGCAGCAGCGGTGGCCCGTGGTTGATTCATTCACAGGCAGTCGGTGATGTGTTGGTCGGGATCACTCACGGCGGCGGTTTTGCCCCCCAGGTGGCTTATGCAGCAACGTGGATCCAGGAAACAGTGTCCAAGCACAGCAATGACCAATTGATCTGGGCCACCAAAAAGCAAACACTAGGTCGCTGACACTTACCAGACCACCCAAAACTGCCGCCCAAACACGCAGGCAAAACACGGGACCCGCCCGGTGAGGCCGCGTTGTTGTCGGAACAGCGATAAATAGACACCCAGCATCGCAACTTATTCATTGCCTCCCATTTCACATTTGACAGATTCCATGCTTCGCTATTTTTCTCATCTGGTCGTACTAATCGTGGCAGTGTTTTCCGTGACGGCGATGGCCATCGAGCCAATTCCCCGCCCGACAATGGACAAGCCAAACATCGTCTTGATCATGGCCGATGACGTCAGCTGGGAAGCATTTGGGTGCTATGGTGGCGAAGACTACAAGACACCCAACATCGACGCACTGGCGAAACAGGGGATACGGTTTGAACATTGCTACTCAACGCCCATCTGCACCCCCAGTCGCGTCAAGCTGATGACCGGCCAATACAACTTTAGAAATTACACACATTTTGGATATTTGAATCCAAGAGATAAGACTTTAGGCCATTTGATGCAGTCAGCGGGTTATAAGACAGCCATCGCGGGAAAGTGGCAACTCAACGGACTGTACAACAGTTTGCCAGGATCGAAGGACAGCATGCGTCCGCTGAAGGCAGGATTTGACGAGTCCTATCTTTGGCAGGTTACTACAGGTAAGCAGATCAAATCTGGGGGTGGCGAACGTTTTTGGAGCCCACCCCTGGAACGCAATGGCAGGATGGAAACCGTTGCCGATAATGCGGGAAAATACGGTCCCGACTTGATGTGCGATTTCCTGTGTGACTTCATGGTCCGAAATCAAAACACTCCATTCTTCGTTTACTACCCCATGGTGCTGGTACACGACCCGTTTGTAAAAACCCCGGACACCATTGGCGACGCCCCAAGAACGCAAGCCGCGAACAAGGCACCCAAGAACAAAGCAGCACAAAAAGCCAATTTTGTCGCGATGGTAGAGTACATGGATAAGATTGTGGGTCGCATGGTCGCCAAGCTTCGCGAGATCCACAAACTGGAAAACACCATCATTATTTTCACCGGCGACAATGGCACCAACACTGGTATCACGTCCACCTGGAAAGGCCAATTGATCCAAGGGGGAAAAGGTGGCATGACCGACATGGGAACGCACGTCCCCATGGTCGCCGCATGGTCAGGCACCTCGCCCGTCAACACCGTATCGAACGATCTGATCGAGTTCACTGATCTCTACCCAACTCTTGCCCAGGCGGCAGGTATCCCTCTGGGCAAAGGCGATCCTATCGATGGACGTAGTTTTCTGCCTCAACTCAAGGGACAACGAGGAACTCCCCGAGAATGGGTGTTAACGCACTATCAACCTTATTGGAACAAACAACCCGGACAGTTTGTTCGCACCCAGAACTTGAAGCTGTACCGCAATGGCGGGTTTTACAATGTCCCTGAGGATCTGCAGGAAAAAAATGACCTAAGCCAAACTGCTCTGGAAACAAAATTCAGCCGTTCGAAGAAAAATCTGCAAAGGGTACTCGACGCCAGCCCACCGGCACCGGTTGAACCAGGTCAAAGAACGAGCACGGTTCGCCCGACCTATCCCAACTGGCAAAATCTAATCGACCCCAATGACTGAGCCCCAGTGACTGAGTCTCTATCATTCTGCCCCTTGTGCATGGGGTGATGACAGTAGGCGAACCATTGCACTGCCCATAGCATCACCAATCAAAAAGTAACTTTCGGCGTTTCCAAACCAGTGATGCCCATGCCCTACATTCGGCGACAACTCTTTGGGACGCGCGAATTCTGTTGTGGACACGAAAGCGGCTGATCCTCGGGGCTTAATGCTGGTTGCTGCCTTCGCCTGTGCGTCTCGAATGGCGAACATATTCTGACCGGCTTCAGACCCCATGTTCCCCGTCTCGCCAATGACCACAGATAGGTCAGGTACATGGAATGTTCTTCGAAAGTCATCAATGAGGTGCACAAGGTTTTTGGCGTACTCATTTCTCGCCTTTTCATCAAACATGTCGTTCCATCCCTGAAACCAGAAAAACCCGGCAAGTTCCAGCTTCGCACCTTTCAGCGCCGGCATTTCCTCACCAGCGTTCGCCATGACATTCCGAACGTCGTCCACCATTTTCTGATAGAACTGACCCGTTTCTCCACCGGCCGAGGGAGGCCGAAAATCTTTGTACAGGCTTTTCCCGCCCCAGCATGTCTTGATCATTAAAACAGGTTCGTCAAAACAATCTCCTAGCAAGTGACCGATCTGCAACTCAGGGCCGATATGGTGCTTACCCGGGTAGACAGCAAACCCAATTCCAAGGTTACCCACTTTCAATTCATGGGGTGTCTGATAACGCACCCATACATCTTTCCTGCTCTTCCACTTTCCTGAGTCATCTTTCAAGTGCTTCATCTTCGCTTTTGTTTTTCCATTTTCCATGGACCAGATCAAAGTCCCCTTTCCCCCGTTGTAATGCTGAGGGTGGTCAAGATCGACAACGCCCTGCCCTTCCATGTTTGATTGGCCCGCAAGCACAAACACTTTGACAATTTTTTCTTCAGCAACCGAAACGGTCGAATGCACCAACATTGGCAGTAAGAATACGAGTCGCCACATCAAATCACCTTTAATCATTTGCAATGCCTGATTTTGTTGTAACTGGCAAGACGCTTCGAGCAACGTCCCCAGTTCCAAGGCACGTAATCATGATCAACCAGGCTTGGAATTGCTACCGCTGCAAAGATCACTGACAGGAAAAACCAAGATGACCGCAGCAGACAACAGAGACGCGTCATCTGGCATTCATGCCGCTCATCTACGTTGTCTGGGGAAACACAATGCCAAACACCGACAATTTGACGCCGTCACAACCCTGAGCTATGTGAGTCATGAAGTTTTAGAAGCATAGCATGAGGATGTATTTCGGATAGAATGCAGTGAAAATCTTACCTTCTGTTTTCCTGTCGGAAACCAAGCCCAAACCCAACTTCCATTCACCGATTACCGAGCGACGAACACGTGCCCCCCATTCGATTCTTTTTTGTCCTGACGATACTTTTCAGCTGCTGCGATGCTCTTCGCGCTGAGCAGCGTCCAAATATCATTTTGATTTTCATCGACGATTTGGGGTGGAAAGACATCGGGTGCTACGGCAACGATTTCATCGAAACACCGCGGATCGACGCATTGGCAAAATCGGGGATACGCTTCACAGACTTCTACGCGGCGGGGGCCGTCTGCTCTCCGACACGTTGCGCAGTCCAATCGGGCCAAAATCAAGCGCGTATCGGAATCACAGCGCATATCCCCGGTCATTGGCGTCCGTTTGAACGAGTGATCACCCCACTGACAACGATGGCTCTTCCTCTGCAGACAGTGACCGTTGCCGAAGCGTTGCAGCAAAGTGGCTATACCACAGGCTATGTGGGAAAATGGCATCTAGGCAAAAGCCCTCAGTACCAACCTGAATTTCAGGGTTACGATTTTTCAGCGGTCATCAATGGTCCGCATCTGCCGGGCAGGTACCGTGTTCAGAATCAACCCAATTTGCAACCCAAGCCCGGGCAGTACCGAACCGATTTTGAAGCTGACTTGGCGGTCAATTTCATTGAGACAGAACGCAAAGAGCCGTTCTTTTTGATGGTGTCTCCCTTTGCGGTCCATATCCCGCTGGGTGCCATGTCGGAGCGAGTGAACAAGTACGAGCAAAAAGCCAAAGAAAACGGGACCAACTTGCCTCATCCTGTCTATGCGGCAATGGTGGAACACTGCGACGAGCTAGTCGGCCGCATTGTAGACGCGGTTAAAGAATCGGACATCGAAGACAACACCATGATTGTGTTCACCTCGGACAATGGTGGCCTTTATCGTCGCTACGATTATCAGGAAGCAGCTGATGATAATGTCACAAGCATGGCCCCACTGAAGGGAGAGAAAGGCTCTCTTCATGAGGGTGGCGTTCGCGTTCCATTAATCATCAAGTACCCAGCCATAACAACCCCGGGAAGTATCAGTAACGAGCCGACGATCAGCTATGACTTCTTCCCAACATTTATTGATCTGGCGGGTGGAAAACTTCCTGTGAACCAAATCATCGATGGCCAAAGTCTGCTTCCGCTGTTAGAGGATCCGAAGACGGCATTGGATCGGGACGCATTACATTGGCATTACCCCCATTTTCACCACGATCGCCCGGCCAGTAGCATTCGGGAAAGAGACTGGAAATTGATCGAATACCTTGACGGCAGTGGCGATCTTGAACTTTACCACTTGACCAACGACATTGGAGAAACCAAGAACCTACATCAGAGCAAGCCTGGTCGGACGGCAGACCTTCGCAAGAAACTTCAAAGCTGGCGCACCGAGGTGCTCGCCAAAATGCCCATTCCAAATCCTCACTACTCGGCCGAGCGAGCTCACGAGTGGTGGAGCATGCGAACCGGCCGCCCTGTGCCCAGCGAAACAAGGCAACGCTTTCCCCCGACCGAAAAGGGGCTTTAAAAGGTACCACGCTGCAGTTTCACCAGTGAATGTTGTGAGAACTTACTTGCTTGGCATCACAGAAAAAACGGTGCCTGACGCCACCTCAGGTGCACCGATGCTTCGCCACTGAGCCAATCTGAGTCGCGGCTTCCCCTCACAATCTTCACCAAGCACCCAAGATAGACTTTGCGGTTCCATGTGCACACGCTTTATACTGGGCAGAAGAATGATGCCTTGCATCACTTACGAACATACAGCAATGGTTCGTTTCTAAATCCAATTGGTGTTTACTGATGACCCACGGTTCGAATCAACCGGCCCCCATCGACAAGGGTGACCACCGGGAAGACGACCTGCCCCAGCGTGGGCCTCCATTGCCTTCAGACGACGACCGACATATTTCCGGCGGGTTGTCAGAAGAAGCCTCTACCCCAACTTCCTTTGCATCAGCGGAAATGGTCGCGACTCCGATTTCGATGGGTGGCATCCGCCCATGTGACCGAAACATACGAACGCTGAACACCAAAGTCCTGAACCCCAAGGCAGATGACACCCCGCAACCCTTAACCCTCAATGATCGAGCTCTTTCCATCGAGCCCGTCAGTTCCATCATCGGAACCCGCCTGAAAGACGGCGAGGTGGTCCAATTTGGTGATTATCAGTTGCTGGAAGAGATTGGCCGAGGAGGCATGGGAGCCATTTTTCGGGCGCGGCAGATCAGCCTGAATCGAATCGTTGCAGTAAAAGTGATCTTACAGGGTCAATTCACAACGATGAATGACGTCCGCCGTTTCCACGCCGAAGCTGAATCAGCTGCTGTCTTGCGTCATGAGGGAATCGTTCCCATTTACGCATCGGGCGAGTACGAGGGCAACCCTTACTTTTCAATGCAGTTCATCGAAGGCAATACGCTGGCAAACTTGATTGCCAGCAAGGCAATGAATGACAGAACCGCAGCAAGACTCTTGTCATCCATAGCAGACGCTGTCGCCTACGCACACTCAAAGGGAATCATCCATCGTGACCTGAAGCCCAGTAATATTCTGATCAACAAACACGGGGCCCCGATCATTACAGATTTTGGATTAGCCAAGCGGACTGACACCGACCCGAATCTAACTGGAACAGGCCAAATTATCGGTACCCCCAATTACATGTCACCCGAGCAGGCATCCGGCCTGAACCACTTAATCAGCACGCGGTCTGACATTTATTCGCTCGGAGCCATTCTTTACGCGATGTGTGCAGGCAAGCCCCCGTTTGACGCGGGCACCATCATTGAAACCCTCAAGCAAGTCACGACCGAACTGCCTGCACCAATGCAGCGTGCGAAGCATCGAGTCGATCGCGATCTGGAAACCATTGCGTTCAAATGCTTGGACAAAAACCCTTCCTGCCGATACCAGAGTGCTTCAGAGCTAAAAGAAGATCTTCATCGATATTTAGATCATGAGCCGATCAAGGCGAGCGCTACGTCGCTTGCAACTCGCACCTCTCGATGGTTCCGTCGGAATCCCGCATTAGCTCTGCTAAGTTCGATCATTGCGAGCATGGTAATCGCATTGGCAATCGGCGGCCCAATCATTGCCTATCGACAAAGCAAACTCCAAAAAAGCACAAGAGAGTCACTGGACAAGCAGAACAAACTCGCACAGGAACTTCGTGGCACGACTGCCTCAATCAATGCAAACCTGATCAAGATTTACGCTGAGCGAGGTGACGCCGCCGTTAACGCTGGTAATCTGCTGGAAGCATTGCCGTCCTACACGGCAGCCCTGCGCGGAAGCATCGAAGCAGGTCAACGTGAATGGGGGCACCGTTTCCGAGTGGGCTCGATTCTTCAGCACGCCGCTGTCCCTATTGCGATGTGGGAAATGCCAAGCCAGCCTGTGGTGGCTGCCATCAGTCGCAACAAAGAGTACCTCGCTTGCGCAACGCGAAATGGCGACTTGTGCATTTGGAACATAACCACGAAGAAACAACTCTACGCTCAGACTTCAGAACGCCGCGTTGTAAGTGCCAACCTTCAGTTTTTTGCTAACGATGAGAAGTTATTACACACCACCGGCAGCACGCTCCGGGTTTTAGATTTAGCTACGCCGGCGACTCCATTGCTGGACATTCAAATGGAAGCAATGATCCGTGCGGCAGTAGTTGATGAGGATAACAAACTCTGCCTAGTCGGAAAACGAAATGGGACTGTGACCCTCCTCGATATCAACTCAGGAGAAGTCATCCACCGTGCTGAAAAGCACCAAGATACGGTGAAGTCGGTCGCGATCTCACGCAGAGCGGGCCGTTTCATCTCGGCGTGCGAACGTGGCACAACGAAATTATTTGACCTTGAAACAGGACATGTGATTCACACGGCTAACCAAAATGCAGCTGTAAATCACGTCGAGTTCTCTCCCGACGGGAAAAAGTACCTGGCCGCCTCCGATGACAATACGTTGCTAATTCTTGATTCCGAAACAGGCCAACCCTACAGCAAAGCGATCCGATGTTCGTCCAACATCAAAGCCGCAAAATTCAGTCATGCAAGCAGCGAGGTCGCCACGGGAACGAGTGACTGCCTTGTACAAATTTGGGACGTGGAAACATCGAAGCTTCTAATCCCCGCGATGAAACACGAGAATGCCATACTCTCACTGGAATTCAAACATGACGACACTTTACTGACCAGCTCCAGCACCGATCACAGCACTGGTGTGTGGGACACAGTGACGGGTGACGCTATCTGCCCTCCGATGCCGCACAGTTACATCGTGGAAAACTCGTTTTTCTTATCCGGTCATTGCGTTTTGACAACCTGTGGCGACCGGATGGTTCGCAAATGGCAATTACTCACGAAACCACGGTCCGCGAAAAAAACGACAACAGATGTCATCAGCAACACCTTCACAATGAGTTCCAACGGTTCACTATTAATTACAGGTGGAACAGATGGCCTTGTCCGAATCACAAACACAGAAATTCGTAATCAACGACCGTCTATGATCGAGCATGGCGTTGAAATCAAATGTCTAGCCGTAAGTGTGGACCAAAACCTCCTAGCCGTCGGCGATGCCAACTCCAGTACAACGATCTATCACATCCGTGGCCCAGAAACGCAACTCACAGCAGGCAACGCACCGCCTCCTGTAGCAAAACACGTGCCCGTCAGGATGAGAGATGAATCGAAGACAGCGTTACTGTCACTGCAATTCAGTCCAGACGGAACGAAACTGCTGGTCGTGCATGATAGTAATGCCGCATTCGTATTTGACAGCCAAGAGGGTGAGCTTCTCTATACACTCAGGCACAGTCGCGCACTCTTGAACGCAGCGTTTTCAACCGATGGGGCTCAACTGCTCTCATCCTCGAGAGATGGAACCGCCATGTTGTGGAATGCAAAAACAGGAGCCTCAACCGGAATCGAAGCAGTCCACACGGACTATGTCGATGCCTTTGCCATATCCCCCAACAACCACTTGATTGCGACCGGTAGTCGCGACCACACTGCGAGAATACTGAACGCGAAAACCGGCGAAACAGTCGGGCCACCCCTGCAGCATCATGGTGGAATTGTCAGCATTGCATTCGCACCGAATGGAGAAAGTATTGCCACAGGCTGCAGGGACGGGTTTGCCCGAATCTGGCACCTAGACCAACTCGACAGTCCCGTAACCATGCGGGTAGGCTTGGGGCGGACCTTTGTCCAATACAACCCCGATGGAAAAATTCTGCTCACCGCTAACGAAAAACAAATACGGCTTTTAGACACAGCCGATGGCAAATCACTGGGAACCATCCTGCAACACCACGCGCCGGTTGCACAATTTGCTGTCGGTCCGAATGCTGACTCGGTCATCTCACGTGACGAGGATGGAAAAATCACGACTTGGTCTCTGCCTCACCTCGACATGAGCCCTATCCATGAACTTGAGGACAAGGTGGAATTAGTGACGGGATACCGCGCCGACTTTCGCAAGGGACTTGAAATCCTGACACCACGGGAATTAAGTGAACTTATCAAACAGTCCGCGAGCACTCCCTAAACCAACCGCACGAAACACTATCAGACGCAACTCTGGTTCAGAAACGCCTGCTTCTGTCAATTTCGCTTGTGCCGCAAGAGCCAGTCATCAACCTTGGATTCGCGTACGCAGGTGTCCATGAACCGACTTGGCATTGGGATAGAGCATAAACTTTGGCTTCCCGCCGGCCCCCCTTGGTACCGTCGACTACCCACAGCGTTTTACCGTAAATGCCTTGGCTGGCCGCGTATCTCCTCTGTCGCAGATGAGTCGATGGCAGCAAATCAGGCTAGAAAGCTGGTAACCAATGCCAGGTCCCCGTGCTATCAAGATCAGACCCATCGCATCAATCCGATCCGCGTTAACGCTACAGCTTGCCGCAATCTGCCGACCCCAAGCCCCAACTGCTTGACACCCCATCTTTGCTCACGCCAGCGTTGAGACGCGACCAATGATTGGGAAGGCACCACCTGCAGCCACCAAGTTTGGCGGGCCGTGCTTCTTGACGCGATCAATGCAGGATACAAGACTTGCACGAAGCACTTGCATTCATCCATCTCAGATCAGTAAAGCCATCAGCGCCTTGCGGGTTGCCTGCATAGCCCGCTTTTGCAACGCTATCGCTCAGTGTTTTAAAAAACAAGCGCGCCCTCCACGGGTTTCAAATGACGACCTTGGACGCGACCAAGAGAATTCCCTCCACCATGAACACCAAGACCTCGACCTCTAAGAAGCTTCCAACCGTTTCTGACTGCAACTCATGTGGGATCTGCTGCTTGCATATGGGCTACCCGAGCTATGTGAGAAACGTTCAAGCTGACACCAACCAGGCTGGCTCAGATCTCAACGAACAGGCATGGTTGGCGATGCCAGCATCCTTAAAACAGGAATTACTTGTCTTCATACAAAACTATCAACCACCGCCCGATGGTGAACTGGACGGTCCCTGCGTTTGGTATGACGCTGCCCGCCGCTGCTGCAAGCATCACGAACACCGTCCTCAGGTATGCCGGGATTTTTCAGTGGGAGGAAAAGGATGTCTTGAATGGCGAAGTTACTACCGGTCGCATTATCCAGAATACTTAAGCTGACCGACAGACTGAAGGTAAGGTTACACACGATCCTGCTAAAGCCCCCAACCTGCTTCACCATCGCGTAGCCGCAGCAGCTCATGTCATGCAAACGAATTCAACATAAAAGAAGCCAGGCTGCGAGAACGAGGTCAGCTACCCCAATGCTCCTCAATTTTTCGTTTTAGAAAGTCAGCACTTCTTGCGAGCTGGTCCATCCCCTCGACGCCATCCTCGATACTGATCCAATTGTCGTCGAACCCCACCCTTTTCAATTCAGAAAAAATGGCATCGTAATCATTGAGTCCTTTGCCCACCTCACCATGACTCAAACGCTTTGCATATCCCTCGACCCCCAGCTCCTCATTTCGCAGATCTTCAATGGTTCCTTCGATCAGATAACGATCACTCGCGTGCATCGTCACGACTCTGGATGAGACACGTCGCAACAATTCCAAAGGATCCTCGCCTGCCAGGATCGTATTACTTGGATCATAGTTGACTCCAAAGTTTGAAGCCTTTACCTCACGCACAAGTTCGCAAAAGACATCCATCATTTGTGCGAACTCTGGATACGCCCAAAAATCATCTTTGTAGTGGTTTTCGATAATCAACGTCACACCGTGCTGCTTGGCATAATCAGCACAGACATCAATACACTCTGCAGCGAACCGAACCCCATCCTGTCGTTCCACGTCAGGACGCCGCTGCCCAGAAAGCACCCGACAAAAGTGTCCTCCCATGGCAGCAGTCATATCAATCCAGAATTTTTCTTTTTCAATCTGCTCTGCGCGAAACTCGGCATCTGGATGAGTGAAGTCGGGAGAGCAGCACATCATGGGAATCACAAGCCCTCGCTCTTCAACCTTGCTGCGAATCGACTTCCAATTACTCTCGTCCTGCATCTCAAGAAAGCCGGCATACCACTCCAACCCGTCAATGGGTAAGTCAGCTGCCAAATCAATCCACTCGGCTAAACTCATGGTTCCATCTTTACACAACGCCTGCATGTACAGTTTTGGAAAGGCAGCAAGTTTCGGCATGATCGACGCAAACCAATGAAAGAGGATACGTAAGTAAATAACTAAAATCGTTGCTTCATGCAGTTGTCGAAATGCACAAATAAAAGTCGCAGCATCATTTGTCTCAGATCATGAGATTGGGATGTCGAAGTCTATCTCGGAAACTCCATCCAGCACTTTTTCACCGCTAAGGCGGCACGTCGCATGACCCATTGCGCGATCGCCGGTCCGCAGCCTCACAGCTGATTCTAAAGACCTGGCTTCAAGATCGCTTTGACAATTTCTCCGGCATGCATCTGCTCGAAGCTTTGATGCCAATCGTCCAATCCCCAACTCCCCCCAATGATTGGCTCGACATCAAGCTGACCGTTCGCCAATAGAGCAAGCACGCGTTCCCAAATGGTCCAGTGGTGACTGAAACTACCCTGCAATGTCACGTTTTTCTGCACAAGTGGATCAATAGAGAAACCAAGCGGCTTAGGGCCCCAACCCACCTTAGTAATCCAACCCGCCGGACGCACCAAATCGATTGCCAGCTTGAGCGTCTGCGAAACACCAGCGGCATCGACCACAACATCAGCCCCCAGCCCGTCTCGCTGCAGACACCAGGCTTCCGCATCGGTCAAGGTTGTGCATCCATATTTCTCCGCAACCCGAAACCGTTTTTGGTCGGTTTCAAGTCCAAGCACCGCAACATCGCCGCCTCGCAATTTTGCCATCGCAGCACACAGAATCCCGATCGTACCGGGCCCAATCACGAGCACACGATCACCCGGACTGATCCTTGTATTTTCAACCACTGAGTTGTAGGCGACACAACAGGGTTCTGTCAGTGCTGCGTGCTCCAGAGGCAAACCCACAGGCACTCTGTGCAGACATCGTGCGGGCACACGAGTGTACCTCGTCATCGCACCATCAACGCCATACCCAAACCCCTTTCGCGTTGGATCGAGATTATAAAGACCTCGTCGTGACATCGGATTATCCGGATCAATCACGGCAGCCGTCTCACTAGCAATCCGGTCTCCCTCGCTCCAACCAGTGACGCCTGCTCCGACCTGCACAACCGTTCCAGCAAACTCATGGCCCAAGACCACCGGGTAATTCACGGGCCAACTGTGAGACGAGCTCCATTGATGAAGATCACTTCCACAAACTCCGACAGCCTCTACCTCGACCAAAACATCGTGCGTACCGATGTCAGGTCTGGCAAACTCGCGTACTTCCACACTTCCCGGTTCAGGGGAAAAATTCACAACAGCGGCGGAACTGGTCACTTGGAACTCTCTCTTTGTCTTTGCCTACCAAGGCAGAATGAATTAGTAAAGAAGATAGGCTTTGTCGGGGTGAGAACCGGGAGCCGTTTCTGAATCAGCTTGACTGTACCTGTGCGTGCACTTGATCACAAATTAGCCTTAAAGAGCTTTCAAGATCTCCATCGGCGGTTTTAAAAGCGTCTGCATCGATCGTCAGTGGTGCCCCCAACACTACCAAAGGTGCTCCATATCGAGGACAAGCAATCGCCTGCTCAATCGACAAACCGCCAACCGCTTGCACAGGCACATCCACTGCATCAACGACCGCTCGCAAATCATCCAGCGGACTTGGCATTCTTTCACCGCGTGCGGCGATGCCACGTCGTTCGTCGTACCCAATATGATGCACGATGTAGCCACAGCCCAGATCCTGCAATCGTTTTGCACCATCAACCATGGTCGTGTATCCCAAGTTGTCACCCATCACACCGATTCCATAATCGCCACCCGCTTTAACCACACACTTGATCGTTTCTTCATGAGCCTGCGCCATCACTACGACATGAGTAGCGCCAGCTTTGGCCATCATTTCCGCTTCCAGATATCCCCCATCCATTGTTTTCAAATCCGCGACAATTGGGACATCAGGGAACCGTTCCCGAAGCCGCTTCACCCCGTGTAGTCCCTCGGCCAGAATTAAAGGAGTTCCTGCTTCCAACCAATCAACCCCTGCCCGAATTGCCAATTCGGCAGTCTGCAGAGCCTCTTCAATCGTAGTCAAATCAAGTGATATCTGGACAATAGGTTTCATACAGGCACGGTAAAATCAAAAAGAGAATACGGAAACGGTCGGAGACTTTACGATCAGAAACCGACGGCCAACACAACACAAGCAGCGTGAAAATACTCACCAGCGATTTTGCATCAAGCACAAGGCGAGGCAGAAACCGCCCGCAAATGCCCAAACTGGCAATCCATCTGATCAATAACAATGTACCCTAACGGCGGACCCTCAAAGCGTTTGTGCAACGCGTTTCTGCACGAACCTGATTGAACGTCAGATACCATTTTGCATTCAGGAAACGCGTCAAAATTCAGTCAAGAATAAGTACCAGCGTCATTCAAAATTGAATGTGCACAAACTGCGTCCACACCCCGTTCAGATTCCTGCCGGTCGCCAAGCGGCCGACACCTTCAAACCGGTCGGATTATACAGTTTTTGATACGCGACGCATGCAGTAAGCATTCAATATTTTCTTCGGCAAATTGGTCGCATTTCAGGCTCCGTTCTACGAGAACGGCTTCACTGTACTTTTTCAGAAATCGCCACCAGAAACTCCCGCCTGTCCCCATTCTTCGAGGAGGCGTGCCGCAAAAACAGTTTCCCGTCGGCATAAACTGGTGACGCAAACGAACTATCTCCGAGCACGTTTCTTCCCAACAACTCAAAGCCCTGCTGCGACGCACGAAACACAAACGTGACTCCGCGTTCATTAGAGGCGTAAATTCGGTCACCAACGAGCAGCGGAGAGGCACTGACTGGGCCACCGAGCCGCTGTCTCCACATTTCCTGCCCATCAGAGCAGCGCCAGCAGAACGCTATTCCGTTATCGGCAAACCCATACAGGTATTCGCCTGCAACCAACATCGATTGCTCATAACACTTCACCGGATTCTGCCAAACAACTTTTGCGCCCTGCTCATTCACAACCACGCCGTAGGTACCCGACTCAGGAAAACCACCGCTTGCGAAGACCATGTCATCCTTCCAAACCATGGTTCCACAGGTTGTCCGGCTCGTCGCCTTGACCTGCCAAAGCAATCTTCCATCCTGCGGCTGGTAGGCAGCAACTTGGTGCCCACCACTTATAAGAATCTGCGAACGTCCAGCAATCTCTGCCAGAATGGGAGATGAATAGCCAGTCTCTTGCGGGCGAATCGCTCGCCACAAAGGGCGTCCATCGAACTTACTCACCGCGAACAATCCGCCTTCTCTATCATCCGTTTCAACGGGAATCACCAGGGCATTCCCCACCAAAAGGGGTGATGCACCGTAACCGAACCAACCATCGCCCGCCCGATAGGGCGCTACCACTCGCTGCCAAAGCAGTTTGCCCTGAACTGAAACCGCAGACGCATGAATGGCAGATCCCACCTGCGCAACCACAAAGACAGCCTTCCCATCACTTGACGGCGTGCTGGAAGCGATGGTGTTTTTCTTATGCAAATAAGACGGTGGAACAACCCCCCGGTGCAGCACCAGCTTTCCCATCGGTGCGCCGTTTCGGGCGTTGTATTTCAGCAAACAGATTGTCTGGTTCTGCTCTTCGTGAGTTAGCAAGAAAACACTTCCCGCAACCACAATTGGCGATGCATGGCCTTTGCCAGGGACGCTGGCCCGCCAAGCCACGTTCTGATTTTCAGACCAAACAAGCGGGACCTTTGCTGATGCTGCTTTCGGAGCATGCCCATCCAAGGTGGGGCCTCGCCAGACCGGCCAGTCTTGAGCAATTGAAACCGAAGCATGCGACGACACCCAAAGGGCCACCAACAGCAAGCTCGACAGACTCCGACTCATCATGTTCATGTCAACTTCCTTGCATCATTTTGAGACAACACATTGTGTCACGAGCCATCATTTCGCTTCAGCATGCTCTGCAGCAATTTCGGCTTTCTTTTTCGCTTGTTCAAACTCTCGCAACTGTCGCTTCAATGGCGGAGAATGGGGTTCCAACGCGAGCGCCCGTTTCTGCACACGAATGGCATTATCAAGATCCCCCAGTGCAAAATAACATCTCCCGCACGTATCCAGCTTTGCGCTATCTTCGCGAATCTCAAGTGATTCAAGACTGTATTTCAATGCCTGTTCGAAATCGCCTTCGGTATTACAAATCAACCACGCATAATTATTGAGAGCCTCAGCGAGCGCTGCTTCATACTGTACCTTCTGTGGGTTCAGCCCTCCTCTCTTGAGGGCATCCTTATAATTCTTGATCGTGTTCAAACGAAGCCCCTCGGCTGTACTGAGCTGCGTCTTTACAGCAGTCCGCCACGACTTGTCTCCGTTGGTTCTGTACATTTTGATCAACACGTCGATATCTCTTGGGTTGGCAATGTACGCGGCCATCATTCGCTGGCGTGCTTTTTCAAGAAGCGCGTCATCCTCAGTGTCACCGTCGGCATGTTTCTCAATATCGAGCAATGCCTTGTGGTACTCAACACGCGAACCCCAGCCTTTGATAAAGACCGCGATATTCTGATCCGCCATTAGCTTCGCCTTAAAATCATCGTCTTTTTCCATCCGCTCGAGCAGTGGCCCGAGCAAATCAATGACATCCTGATGACGATCCAATTCACCAAACATGATCGAAAGGTCGCTGCGGCATAAAACCGAATTCCTATCTACGATTGGTACCGAATCAAGAACGTGCTCGTACTCGCGTTCAGCCCATTGGAACATCCCACGAGCGCGCAAACTTACAGCGATCTCCCGGCGCAGCTTGGCAATTTCCTCAAGTTCTCTCGGCTGCATCGCTTTGAGCACGTCTTCTGTCTGAGCCAACGGACTCGACCGGAAC
>JACLAC010001208.1_pt1 | contig 15877 bp, 15 predicted proteins | sample 8027881 | NCBI WGS metagenome assembly JACLAC01 (sample SAMN15725517, study PRJNA655200) | protist metagenome | isolation source: fluorescence activated cell sorting (FACS) single amplified genomes of... | place: Spain: Blaines Bay Microbial Observatory, Mediterranean Sea | collected 2016-01-19
AGTGTATATCCGGTTCAGTCCCGTTGACTTTCAATACCGCTGAAATCTTCTGCTCCAGCGATGATGAAAGCCACTCACCACCGTTTGTAATCGCCGCATAGAACAATACGGCTAAGAGTGCCGCAACAGATAGCCCGACTCCAAAAAAGCGACCACCGCGGTTTCCGCTGGATGATTCAGCATTAGTTTGTGGAGAAACGGATGGTGCTTCCGCGAAGTCAACTGGTTCTGCGGCATTACCCGCAACGGGGTCTACATGAAGCGATTGCTGCCGCGGTGCTTCTAGCAAATCTTGCCTAACGTGCTTCAGATCTGTCTGTAGTACCATCACCATCTGCTGGTAATTTTCCCGTTCTTTTCGCTCAGCACGACGCTCTTCCTGCTCATTCGCGAGCATTTGCCGCAAGTGCTCGATCTCGCTAGACATACGCTTGAAGAGTGCTGGGGACGTTTCATGAATTGACTCAGACATGGGTCGAGTCGGCTTTGAAGCCGTATCTAATCCGTGCGGAGCCGTATCTTGCACCGTGCTCGAGCCAGTTTGATCTATGCCGGGAAACGTTTCATGCCCGTGTTTTAGCGCTTTAGAGATGTGTTGGAAGTCGTCTTCACTAAGAAGCTTATGACCGCTTTTAAGCGTTGGGGTGATACCCTCGCTTTCAAGTAATTGATAGAGTCGGCGTTTGCCAATATGGAGTCGGCGGGTCGTTTCTGTGAGGGAGTACATCATGGTGGCCTCTTGCCGTAGTATGAGTCGGGTCTGCGCCATCTTGGCACGTCTTCCGCCTCGACCCGCATGATTCGGGCCAATCTAGCGTCAGCACGTTCCCAACTCTAGCTGAGCAGAGTCAACACGCGTTAATTTTTCAAAAAATAAAAAAAATTTAGCGGTGTGTCGAGTAGCTCAAATTATATCTACCGCCGTTGTTTCGCGAGGGTGGGGGTCTAGTACATTCTGCTGATCACGCTAATTCATTCCCTGTCGAATATTGTAATTCTGTACTATGATTGAGGTGTGTTCCGCTACCAAAACGCCAATTGACTACCAATCACATAGAAAATCATGATTCGCTGTACTCACGGTTTCCCGAACGATTTAGAAGAAATAGAAGACGAGATTCGTAATCTGACTATGGGGCGTGCTCACATTAGTCATCGAAGACGCCCTGGTCCCGAGAAAGATGAAGATCTACGGATTGTTGATAAAGAACTAAAACGCTGGATATTCTTGAAAAAACAGCTGTTGAGCGATCGAACCGCTAGCAATGACGATGGTAAGGCGCAAATTTGAGTTTAGTAATTCTAGTCGCTAGCAGTCTCGATTGTTGATTGAGCCGTCGGGCATCATGGTATTGCATAAATCTGCATCAGCTATGTTGGCTCCCCCTATGTTTGCGTATCTCAGGTTTGCGTTACTCAGGTTGGTGCTCCAAAGTTTGGCATTACGCAGGTTGGCATTACGAAGGTTGGCTCCACGCAGGTTAGCATTATTCATGTTGACTCCAAACAGGTTAGCATTACGCAGGTTGGCATTACGAAGGTTGGCTCTAAACAGGTTGACTCCAAACAGATTGGCTCCACTCAAATCGCACGTAATACACTCATAGGTCTCGAGCAATTTCTTTTTGGCGGCTTCCTTACTAATTACCAAGCTAGTGTCTTGCTGCTGTTGTTCTACTTTTTGACTTTTCCGCCAATAACTTACTTTCGCCTGCGCTCCGGATCTAAGCTCAGCGTCTTGCGTTGAATACGGATTATCATCTGCCCAATTGTCTAAAAAACGCTGCCACGATTCAACTTTCAAATCCGCCCCAATAGACTGCTTCTCAAACGCCAATACACGCTCGTAATCCTGCTGCATCTTCCGCTGCCAACTTTCCCAATTAGCTCGTTTGCGTTGCTGCTCGAGGCGGGTCGCCTGCTCAACATTTGCCCGCTTTTGAAGATCGGCTAGATTGATTTGGTTCGGATCGGGAGCCGCGGCAATACCGGTAACGAAGTAAAAATCACCGGTAACTGATGACGCGTCCCATGGCACTTGTCCGCTATTACTTTCCCGCTGTACATCGACCCGTACTCTCTTGAAAACATCTTCCAGCTTTAACCCTGGCGTTGCCATATGCTTCAGTAGTTTTGAAGTATAGAGACCATTCTCACCGCTACCATCCGCTGCTATTTGGCCTGGTGCCGTAGCATACGAGATAAAAGACCCTGTCGGCGCGACTACTTGAGCGAGCCCGCGGCTAGTACTCCGAAAGCTTCGGGCAAACGGGTTGTTACGACAAGCATCCAGAATGACGACGTTTATACCGTTGCCAGCAGATTTCATTTGCGCTAGTAGCTTACCAAGCGGTACTCCGTCGTAGAGAACATCGTCTTCTGTGTCCGGATTGATATTCACCGGCAGCAGATAATTCTCGCCATTGAGCTGCATCCCGTGTCCGGCGTAGTAGAAGAGTCCAACGCCCTTGCGATCCCGCAACTGCTTGCCGAAGCGGCGGATCGCTTGCTCCATTCCGCGCTTGTCCGCATCAATAACAGTACGCACTTTAAAACCCAGTTCTCCAAGAGTACTGCTGATCGCCTGCGCGTCATTGATGGGATTGCGGAGTACACCGGCATAGTCATAGTCGGAGTTGCCAATCACCAGCGCTTGCCGGTATTCCGAGCTGGTTGTCTGTACTACCGGACGAATCGCTCGTTGTTCGCTTTGATTGCCCTGTGATGGCTGAATCTCTCTGTTTGGAGAGCTGCAACCAAACAGCACGAACAGTACGCTGATCAGCAGATAGCAGATCAATCGTTTGTAGAGCATCATGGAATCTCCATTAGCGAAATATAGCGATCTTGTGGATTACGCCGGTACTTTCTGAGCGAGCAAGTTCTTGACGCTCTGAGCACTCAATATCTTCTCCGTGTATCCATCCGCCTGCAGCGCTTCAGCGATCTCACGGAGCGTGAAATTCTGCCCTTGCTTGCGGACACTCTTGGATTTACGGCGAGCATAACGCTTGGCAGCCGCGACTACTTCCGGATCACGCTCAGAGAATGATTTACGCCCTTCACACTTCCCCGTTTCGTTGCGTTTCTTATCGCGAGCTGCTCGGAGCTTGCTCACGAGACTAGCTTTCTCAAACTCTGACACGGCGCCCAGCACTTGCCGGATCAGTACTCTACTGGGATTATCTTCCGTGAACGTCTCGGGAGCGTCAACGGGAATGATCTGGATATTCAGCTTCGATAGCGCTTGGACGCCTGCTTCTTGATGCAGTAGATCGCGGGCAAAGCGTGAGGCGTTCTCAATCAGAATGACACTGATGTTTTTGGCCTGTACTTCCGCGAGTAGTTCAGAGAAGCCAGGTCGATCAATCACGGTCGAATCACCAGTATGGATATCCCAGCGCGTGACTGCGATCTGGTAACCCATCCGTTGAGCATACTCAGCGACAGCGTCTTGCTGACGTTGTCGGGAGTGCCCATCTTCATTGGTAACGCTGGAAGTTCTGTAGTATGCGGCAACAAGAGTCAATTTGGTGTCTCAACGAGAGTGATGAATTACATTACGATTTATGATCTAGCATGCTCTTTTACTGGTATATAGTCAATTATATTTCAATAATTCTTGAGAAAAATTGAAATAATATCGGCTAGTGCTTAACTAGTAAGTCTGAATTTCTTCGAATTTGGAGCTTTACTAAAACTGGATTTGGGGCGAGGGTAATTCTACAAAAGTAGAAATATTAAAGTGGTGTGATATTTTGAACTCTGGAACTCGCACGCACAAAAATGCGTGCGAATTCTTTCGGTTTACCTCATGTGAATATCCGTAAGTAGTTGAGTCCCACAGTGTTCACATTCCGAACTATTTACTGGCCGGCAACAATTGAAGCAGATCTGATGGTCTTGTAGATAAAATACCATTTCTCGACTAGACCAGTCATCACTACAGTAACTTTCCCGAGTTTTTTGAACAGTCAACTTTTCTTCACCACAAAGCTTCTCAACATCATCTACTAAACAGTCTTTAATAATTGATTGGCATTGAATGCTTTCAAAATCTTCATCGAAGAAAATTCTTGCTTTGATGTTGCGTTCTTTAACAATACAGTTTAGTAATCTCTCAATTTCTTGTGGTTGACTCAATAAGAATAATGGTATTGCGATTGAGTTCCCAGGTTGGCATTTTAGGGCAAACTCAAAAGATTTCAAAATTATTACGTAATCACCATTATTATTTTTAGATAGATAACTAGTAGTACTCTTTTTTATTTTCACTTAAGGCTCCAAAAAAAGCTATTGTAAATTCTCTTTTTTAATTTAGACCAATAGTCAATGAGTAAGGATCAAGATATTTGATAATGATATCTCGGGTTTTCGTGATTGAGTCAGATACGTTATTAAATACGTATCTTCCGTCCTGATCAAATGCAGATGACTTTTTCATTAGAGCATCTGTCCATTCGTGGTTCCATTGATTCGTATTTGCATTAAATGCCTCGAAATTTACTCGTGAGAGTTTGGTTAAAAAAGACAAGTCATAATTAGGGTCCCAAGCAACCTCGTCGCCTAATTTAAAGCAAACTTGGCCGAGTGCTTGTAGAAACACATTCTGAAAGATAATATTTCTTTTAATTTCCCTCTGTTCCTTTAAATATTCAATCCTGTTCGTTTTATCTTGATCGGCGTACTTGGTCCAAGTTGGTTCGAACAATAGACCTACTTGTTTCCAAAAATCACTGGTAAATTTAGATCTATTATCTACATTCCATTGCATTTTATCATCAGCTTTTTCAATAGGTTTATCGTGATTTAAAATTGCCCAACTATGAGACTTTACAAGGGCGGTCAATGTAAAGATATTGGTATTGCTTGACGCAATACTCTTCGAATCTTCTTCAATAAGATCCGGACTCATCCAGTCAAGCCTACTCCGTAATTCCATCAAATCTTTGATGACTGGACTGTAACCATCAAATTTGATGTATTGCTCCACTGTAGCTTGGCTATTGAGAGCATTGCCTTCTACGTATATTCTTTTTTGAGAATTTTCGTTCAGACCTTCAATAGATCCTCCGTCTTCTTCAAAGCTTTTGATGTACAATACAAAAGGTACTCTGGACTCATCGAACAATTTTTGAATCTTTGCTTCTCTTTCTTCCAATCTTTTTAATTCTTTCTCATTTTCAGTAGTATCCTCGTTCTTAGTAAGCTTTTTCTGTATCATCTTAAGCAAAGCACTTTTTTGATGTCCAATTTGAGAAATCCAATGATAAAGGCCAATACATCGGCCCTGTCCATCTCCAATTTGAGCATACGGTTGCCCAAAACCAGGCGAAGCTTTCATAATTGCTAGGTGCTGTCCCTTCCCCAAATTATCGAAAACTCTATCAACACTGTTTGGAAGGGACTCCTCATGTTTTGCCAATTGAATGGTCACAGCCTCACTGTCTTTTTCATCTACAGTCAACTGAATGCCTCCCAGAAAACCCTCACTGATATCACTTCGATCCAGATTATCCACTACCCGATCCATAAACTTACAAAAAGCTCTCACCCGAGGGACACTGTTAAGTCCATCTGTAGCCTTTAAATATTCTGTAGACTTCTTCGGGTCTTTTCCAATTGAACGCTGAGCATTTGGGTTGATCGCCAATGAACCACCTTTGACTTGTTCTGCAATTTCCCCAAATGACATTGTGCCGGTAAGAATTTTCTTACCAAGATGGTCTGAGACTAAAACAGGTGTCCTATATGGAGCCATTATTTTTCTCTACTAGAGTTTTTGAAGAATCATATCTCGTAACTGAAGATGTCCATCATTATGAATTATGATAATTAAGTCAATTAAAATTATCAAATCTCATTCTATTATTAATAATTTTGAACAAGATACAATATTTCAGCTCAGTATTGACCTGCAATCCTGTCAGCTTAAGTGCTTGCAATGGGAGATTGAAAGAATGTTTGGGAATCCAAATTTATTTCCAGAGGAGAAACAGCGAAGAATTGATGAGAGAGACAAGCGTTATAAGGAAATGGTTGTGAATCAGTATGAGAAACTAATGGAGCTAACAGCTCCTTGATAGAAACAATCACTGAGTAACAATTTACCGGTAATTGGCCGGTCTTTCAGGCCGCATATTTACTGCGCCGGTATTTCACGGTTTTTAATTTTATGCATCTCAAGAGCGGCTAAGTGCTTGATTTTGTTGGCTCCCCAAGCTGGACTCGAACCAGCGACCCAATGATTAACAGTCATTTGGTCACTAGGCTGCTCTAAAAGTGCTGCTGATTTTAACCTCTGATACAATTTGGTCGTTCGTTAAATGGCGATTCTGGACATCCTCAGATAATGATTACAGGCCAAATTAATATTGTAATTTTTTGATAATTCTTTAGATAGAATGTCTTTCTATTAGTTGGATACTATTACAAAACTAATTTAGTAGAGGCGATATGACTTCCTGGGAAATTCATGGTTTAGATTTGAGTAACTGCAATTGTGCTTACGGCTGCCCTTGTCAATTCGCTGCTTTGCCAACCGAAGGAGATTGTCAGGGCATAGGAGCCTTCAAAATTGAGAGTGGGTTTTATGGTGAAACTACTCTTGATGGACTTTCAGCAGTTGTCGCGGTCAAGTGGCCTGGCCCCATTCACGAGGGTAATGCAGAACGACAAATATTCATAGATGAACGAGCTGATTCTTCACAACGTGTGGCTTTAGAGAAAATCATGTCCGGTGAAGACACTAACGATATGGCAACCCTTGCTTGGGTTATAAACGCAACCACTGCGACTCGACACGAAACGATATTTAGTCCAATACGTATTGAGGCTGATATAGCAAAAAGAACTGGAAAAGTAGTTGTTGATGGAGTGTTAGAGATAAATTCAGAGCCAATTAAAAATCCAGTAACTGGCGAACCGCATCGAGCGAGAATCGATTCACCTGAGGGTGTTGAATTCTCTATTGCTGAAATGGCTAGCGGCACTACCAAAACTCATGGAGGAAAGATGGAGTTTACAGACGCAAACGATACACATTGCCACATTGCAGAGCTTCATTGGAACAATGCAGGAGTAATTCGAAACTAGGCCAGATTGGTATTCCATTATTGAAAGTGTAGTGATGAATGAGCGCACTGGAATTGAGCAGTTACTAGCTAGAGATCGGCTAATCGTCAGCGGGGCAATGCTTGCAGTTTTTCTGATTGCAGCCGTATACACGGTGATGGGGGTCGGTATGTCAATGTCCGCTGTAGAGATGACATTTGGTGCTAGTGAAATGCCCATGCAGAATATGTCTTCGAGTAGCTCAGGCTCATCAATGATGGAAATGCCTTCTAAAGACATGCTTGACGGCGGTATGTCTTCCATGATGATGCCACCGGTTTGGTCTGCTAGCTATGCAGCTTTGGTGTTTCTAATGTGGTGGGTCATGATGATTGCGATGATGCTGCCGAGTGTCGCATCAATGATCTTGCTGTATTCCACTTTGATTAGACGCTCGAACGAAACTCAGAATCCCTCCGTTTTAGCAGGAACGTTCTTGGGAGGTTACCTCGCTGCTTGGTCATTTTTCAGCCTACTGGCAACTTTGCTACAATCAGTTCTGGAATTGCAAGGCTTCGTGTCTCCGATGATGATGTCATTGACAAGTCAGATCATTGGTGCAGGGGTGTTGATTGCAGCTGGGCTATACCAATTCACACCTGTGAAGGAATCTTGTCTGCAACACTGTCAAAACCCAATGAAATTTCTTACAGAGAAACGTCGACCAGGTTATAGAGGTGCTTTCCTGATGGGGGTTGAGCATGGTGCATTCTGCCTTGGATGCTGCTGGTTTTTAATGGCACTCTTGTTTGTTGGGGGAATCATGAACCTCTACTGGATCATAGGCCTGACACTATACGTGCTGCTTGAAAAGTTAATTCCTACTAAAAACTTCATCAATGTCGGGAAAATTTCGGGAAGTCTACTGATACTGAGTGGGCTGGGAATCATTATCAATGGCTTTGTGAATTAAGATGATAGTGGCGATGGCGCAAGTGTAGGGGGAGATTTTTGTTCAATCAGCTGCCGGAGTCCCAGTTATAGTTGGCGGGTTGCTTGGTTAGGATGGACGGGCTATCAGTACCTGCGGGCGTTACGCCGCGCTAGTGTCTGAAGTTGATAATTGAATATGTTTCTAGTTGCATCGTGAATCACATACCAATACGCGTTATGATAGCAAAACCTAATATTAGGTTTTATTAGCTATTGAACTTTAAAGACTCAACTAAAGTTGTTTCGTAAACAATTACGACATTTTTGCGACTTTTTTCTATTTTGGTCGCAATTATCCAGATACATACCAGCAAATAAGCGGAAATAATAAACCAGAGCGGCGGATCGGTAGTCCGTTGTTCTTAGAATCTTCTGCCTAGGCTAGTTACTCGGCCGCGCGCATTGCGGCCTGCGCGCAGAAACAGGAGGCCGCGAAGTCTCCATCGGCGCGCGCTTGCGCCAGATCCAGCCTCTGGCGCACCTGAACGATCTCGACAGTTTCGCCGCGCGCCTTCAGACAGTCATGCAGACCCTTTAGCGCCCAGACGTTATCTGGGTGCACTGTTGCACGTGCAAGTTGACCGTCAAGGCCAAGATCCTCGCGGAACACCGCCTCGGCCTCGTTCGTGTGACCCTGTTCCAACAGCAGCGCGCCAAGTGCATGACGGACCGGCTGCATCCAGCCCCAAGGCTCGTCATAGGGCAGGTTGTCCTCAAACGCGATGGCCCGGCGCAAGGCTGCATAGGCCTCGTCATACTTTGCCTGACGATAGAGGATCTCACCGCGCACCATCTCTGACCCGATAGCCAAAAGATCCACCACTTTGTTGTTGTGCAATGTACGGCTTTCTGGCACGCGTTCGATCGCGGCGTGATAAAGCGCCTCCTCTGCCAGTGCAGCGTCCACCTCGCCCAGGGCGGCGTGACCAATAGCGCGAGCATAATGCACATGGGCTGCCTTCGTGCAGTAAAGGTCCGGATCATCGGGCAACTCCAGCTGGGTCGCCTCCCGCCAGCGACCGAAGCGCACAAGGACATGTGGACCAAAACTCAAATAGCTTTCGAAGTAATCTGCCATAGGTGGACTTTCCATGCGCAACATCTCCTCCGGAGTGGTCTCGGCTATCCCCTGCACAGCACGCATAGCCGGCTCGAACTGGCCCAGAAACATCGCACCGTAGATCACGAAATGGTAATTGTGCTGGCGGTAGCCGGTATAGATGTTGAACGCGCCCCGCTCCTCATAGAACTTGAGGTCGGCCTCGATCGCCGCCTCATTCCAGTCCACCACGTTCTGGTAATGCCCGCACAGAATATCTATGTGCGTCGGCATGTGGATCAGGTGCCCAGCATCGGGCACTAGCCGGCGCAACGCATCGCCAGCCTTCAGCGCCTTTTCCGGAAAGGGCGACATCTCCATCAGATGAACGTAGAGATGCAACAGGCCAGGATGACTCATGGCTGACGGATCGCCTTCCAGCGCCTCTTCCAGAACTGTTTGCGCTTCAACCGTTCGCGCGCTCGCGGCGGGCTTGCCATTGCGCAAATCCCACATTTTCCAAGGCGTCAGGTTCAAGAGCGACTCGGCAAAGACGGTACGCACCTCATGGCTTTCTGGATGGGCGGCAAACACTTCGCGCATAGCATCGGCAAAATTGGCATTCCACGCTTTCATTGCTTCGGAATCCAGAGGGTCAGGCTGAGGGTGGCGCGCGGGCAGCGCTTGGATCAGTGCGGCCTCCCATTCCGTCGCACCATCAATCAGATCAAGCGCCTTACGCGCATGAGCATACCCAGCCCGCGCGGCTGCCGCACGGCCGGCATCATCGAACAGGTCCCATGGCATGTTGTAATTTGGCCCTGACGCGTATCCTGCCCCCCAATGTGCCATGGCACATTTCGGATCGGCATCGATGGCGCGTTCGAAACACGTGACGGCCTCTTCGTGGTTGTAGCCGTAGGTCCATAAAATTCCTCGGTCGAACCATGTCTGCGCCTCGGTCGACTGTGTTGTAACGGGAAAGCTGTACCCGCCCAGATCGAAATACGTATCCATCTGTTATCCTTGTTTGAATTTTATTAGCTACAAAGCCAAACGCGATTAATTGAAAATTTTTTGCACGCGCAATGGTATCAAAATGTAAATCTCAGGTGCAAAATATCTTTTACGGCGCCCCCCGTTTGTGGGACGCGGTTAACTGTGCCAAGCAGACGCCGCGTTTTTGTGCCCCCTAGGGGGCTTCAGCGGGTCCAGTAGTATCGCGTTTTCTGCGATCAACGCGTATGACAGGTGGAAATCACTGCACTACCACCACAACCAAGCTGCAGGCTAGCCGGATGCACCAACCAGATATACAAGTTGAAGATGCAGATATATTGCGTCGCTGGCGTTTAAAATTAGGTTTGACCCAGAAAGAAATGGGCGAGCTGTTGGGTACGCACAAGCTGCATATTGCTGGGCAGGAGAACGGTAGACGATCCATCCGAAAAGCCACCATCAACCACCTTGCACTGATTTACGCTGTCAATTCATTGCCGCCGAATGCGCCTGTTTCAATCATTCAAGAAATGCTAGTGCCGCCTAGAGTTATTCGCAAAAGGCAGAAAGCGATACAACGCTTGGGAACAAAGCCGCAGAAGCGCCGCTAGGCCACTTTTAATCTGGACTGCTACAGGTATGGACGCACCAGAAAATACTACCTATGAGCAATCTGAATGCTCATGCGACTAACTAGCACTTTTTACTAGCTGCATCGATACCTCGTCGATGGCTGTTGCCCCATTCTCCCAAGCTTTTATCCGCTTTCTTCATCTCCACTTTGCCTGCCTGCTTGGCTTGCTCTACTTCATCGCTGCCAAAGTGATTTCGCAATAGTGCTTCCCCCTTCTTCACTGGTAGTCGTCGAGTTCGTAGTGCGCCTTCAATGGGTACACCACGCCGGACTTCTTTCATTAGCTCGGCTTGCTCAGGCGTGCTCCTAAAAAACTTTGCCAATCTTAGCTTCTCAATTTCTCGCATAAAGCACCTTTTGTCTGATTAACAAAGAAAGTCGTGTGAAGCGTGTGAAAGATGTGTGATTCTCACTAGTTCACACTCTCACGAATAAGATTTGCCGTAGTCAGGGCGGTGCGTGTGATTGACCGGATCACACCCCCCTTAGGGGGGGTATCCGAATCACACGCCCCTTCGCACGGCTTTAATCCGTGACTCTTCTCACCGTGGTTTCATTAATGACAAATTCCAGCCTGAGTACTTCAGACTTTTGAAGGTCGCGCCAGGTGTGTCTGGTGTAGTTCTCTAGTGTCTGTTCTAACAACTCTCTAAGCTTGTGGGTGCTTACACCTTTGCGGTCAGGGTTGTTTGCTCTAAGTTGCTCATACGCTGCGATAAAGGCTTGCTGGTTCCGACCTGGGCGTTGCGCTGGTTTCTCAATCACAACAGGTTCGAATTCTTTCAATACGCAGGATCGTACAGGGCTGCCATCGTCTTCTGCTAGTGGCCGCTCTAGCTCATCTAAAACGTCGACGGCTTCTAGCTTAAAGCCTATTGGAGCAAGATGAAGCCTGTGTTATCTGATGCCAGCCCATCCATGCTCTTGGCTTTTATTGCAAGTAGTTCGTGGTCAAGCGCAGCCTTGAAAGCGCTCGGCCCTCTAGCGCCCTTTTCAGCGTCCTTACCGACGTGATGAATAATCGCAACCGTTGCATTGAATTCATCCTTGAGTGCATCCAGGTTGGTGATGAATTTGCTCATTTCCTCGTTGCTGGCTTCTGCCGCGCTACTATGTCGCGCCAGGGTGTCGATCACGATCAGCACAGGCGGTGTTGGCATTTCGCGTATTGCTGCACTGACCTTGGGTAGTTGGTCACGATTGTCGCCCAGGTCAATAGCTCTGGAAGAAAGCATCAGCGTTTCAGGGTTAGCGCTGTGATGGTGCGCCCAGGCTCCAATGCGGCGAATTAGTCCAGACCGACCTTCGCCAGCCAGGTAGACGACTGAACCCTGTTGTACATCTCTGCCGTGCCAGGGCGTGCCTGTGGCGACGCAGCACGCAATATCCACAACGATGAAGCTTTTACCGCTACCGCTTTCGCCAATTACTGCTGCTAACGTGTTGCGCTCCAAGATGCCCTTTACCAGCCAGTCTGGCTTAGTAGGCTTCAGCGCTGACCACGGCTCTAAGTAGAAATCACGTTTAGGTTTCGGCGGTTCAGATTCTAGCTCAATAACGAAATCCGTCGCATTGTCGACAAGACCTTGAAGTTTGGTGCTGTTGCCACCTTTTTCGACCCAATCGCTAAGGTCTTCTTTGTGTCCCATTCCTGGCAAATCAAGCCAGCGCATGCGTTCAGCTTTTGCCTGCAACTGCCTTCCAATCATTCGCATCCAGGGCTTGCCAGATTCGTCATTGTCCGGACATAGCAGTAGATCTGCGTCTTTGAACCACTCCGCGCATTCATCAATAACTTTTTCGCCGCCGCTTGATTTCGCTCCACTGGGAATCGTCGTAGCCGCAAAGCCTAGTTTTTCAGCGGAATGCACGTCTTTCTCACCTTCAACCAGTAGGATCGGTTTGTTTGCTTGGATCGCTTTACGCAGCTCTGGAAGGTGGTAGGGCACACGCAAGGTGTCCTTCATCGTCCATTTGCCCGCAACCTTGCCGCTTGGGTCAACCTTGGTCTGTGGAAAGTTTTTGTGTTTCTTCCCGTCAGCGTCAAAAGCTTCTTGGCGGATCACAACAAACAGTGGAGTGCCGTCGTACAATTCATAGCGATAACGCTCCACTTCCTTGTACTTGAGCCTGGATCGTCTCCTGGGAGCTTCAGGATCGCTGTCAGCGGATTTTTTGTTGTCGCCTGACTCTGATAAATTCTTAGCAAAAAGGTCTTTGGTGCTGATATTGAGACTTCTGACGATAGTGTTAAAGTCACAACCTGCGTAGCAGTTCAGTATGATTTTGTCGTCAGTCAACCTGAGAGATAGGCTAGCTGTTCGATCGTCGTGGCTAGGGCAAGTACCTTTGAAGTCGCCAGAGCTTATCCGCTTGGCGTCTGTGCTTTCGACTAATGCGTCAAAAGTTTTCTGTAGTTCTGGGTCTGATGTGGACACGATTGAGCTCCATCAATGGAGAGTCACAACCGCTGTGAGGCTTAACTGAAAGGATGTCTGGCTTGGCGGGTACCTAAGAAAAATTAAATTTCCTAGGTTGAATTGTTAGGCACAATGTTGGTATATTTTCAAACAGGTGCCAAACCAGCATCGCCTTCAGTTGTCACCACATGAGCGGCTGAAAGTGTATTAAGCCCAGTGATCTCGCCCCGACCAAAGTTTGAGATTGCTGGGTTTTTTCGTTTCTGACCTACCTAATTTGCCTGCGCTCTTGCAGGACTTCCGAATTCACGCACCAGTAACCGCTCCAAAAACGCTGACCGCTCGCCTTTAGGCGCTTCAGTTTCGAGTTTTTCAAGCAGATCCAGGCGGATCGCAAAGCTCTTCACAATTCGCCGCATTGGCTTGTTTGCAGTCGTCTGCATAGCAACTCCTTTGCTAAATTGTGCCCAAACAAATTCGTTTGCGCCATGATAAAACATTACTTAATTACGAACACAAGCGGTTTTCGGTATGCATCATTAGGATTCTGCGGTTGATTATTGCCAAAGACTTGCGATGGCTTTGCTCAGAAACAAATTCGGGTTGTTGATAGTTAAGAAGAACGCAATCACAAGCATTGCGGTGCTGATAAGGCCAAAGGCTTTGAGTCGACCGAGTCTACTGCTGGCAATCGTTTCAGGCAGTGGCGTGGCTTCTGCGAACTCTGCGGGTGCAGGTTGTTCAACTGGACGTTCACTTGTGCGTTCAGCACTACGTTCAACACGTTCATTAGAGCGTTCAAGGTGTACAACTTCGGGCGTAGTTCTAGGAGCGCTTGTATCTGCTGCGATGGGGTTCCCGTCTTCGTCTGGGCTGTCACCATCGAAAGCAGAAAAAACGTGCGCTGGACCTTGTATTGACTTCAATCGTTGCACTTCATCACGCAAGCCTTTTTGCTCCGAAAGTAGTGCCGTTACCAGGGCGTCATGGCGTTCACCACGTTCACGTTCTGCTTTACGTTCATCTGCACGTTCAATGCGTTCTGTTGAACGTGCAACCTGTTCATGATCCAGTAGCGCTTTCAAGTGGCCTACTTCTGCTTGGAGCTGCTCAACCAATAAGGACTGCGGATCATAGACGTGCGCAATTTTTTGCCTAGGCAGTTCTGGCTGCTTGTTGTCGCTTGAGGTTCCTGTGATGTGGGTACTATCACCAGGAAGCGATTCTTGGACTAACGCAATCTGCTCATCATCGAGCAAGGATTTGCGCTTCCGCTTGTGTGGCTTGATGTTTAGGCGTTTGAGTGCGGCGTAGATCGTGGTGCGCGAACAACCAATTCTTGTAGCTGTTTCGGTGATTGTAATCATATTCCTCCCTGGAATGTGTCTGGCTTAATTCAATTGCCTAAGTGCAGGCAATCTGCCAAACGCAAAACAGTTAGGGTCTGGTGACCCAATGACCTAAAATCAGTTGTTCAATAAAACGTTGATCAATCAAAATATTGAACAATTGATTTAATATCATTTTTTATCAGTTATTTGAAGACCCAATGACCTAGATCAAGCGGCCAATTGATTAACAGTCATTTGCTCGATCTCTTGGTTACTTATGCAAAGACATCACTGCTTTTTCACTATTAGTCCAGAAAGGTTGACTCCAGTTTCTGCCTATTTACAAATCTCATAGATAAACAAACATCCGCTAATGATAAGCAAGGAACTTCAAACTAAAACTGTTGTCAAATTACTTCTAAATTGCCCTCACTTTAATCTCGCCAACAATAAATCCAACTAGCGGTGGCCCAGCTAGCTTCTGGGCTTCCGCGTCAAACAATATACTCTCGAGCGTATCGGGGCGGTGCTTGATCTTCTCGTAAATATTGCTCAGCAAGTAACCCATTGACGCCGGTTTAGCGCCCCAAGTACGCATCCAATAGGCGAATGCTCCCTTGCTTACACGATTCTGTGTTGCGAGCCAATCAACAAATGGCATTGACGGAAGTACTTTTGTCGGAACGGTTGAATTATCAACAACAGGCGATGCCTGTAAGTTAGGTTGTGACGCAAAATGAGACACTAATAAAGACTTAGGCTTTTTCGGGAGAATCAGCACGAGTTTGCGCTCTTGTTTCCATGTACCGTCGAGCTGTTTCTTCGGTGGTCGCGTCATACGCCGGATGAGACCCAACTGCTCCAGCCGTTCCAGACGGCGTTGCGCTGTGGCTCTACTGCATTCCCAGAGTTTGACTAGATACGCATCCGCTAGCTTCAATAACAGCGATCGACGCAGTAAGAAGATTTTGATGAGCGCTTCCACATCCAGCCGGAGCCGGCGTGGTAATTTTTGCAGATGAGTTTTGAGGTGTACGTTGCGTTTTGCCCAGATTTGGGCCTTGGACGGTTTACGCGGGGGATGTTGGTTGTGTGGCATCTTGCCTCTTCTAACGTTGCGATTACGAAGAAGAAGCCTCATGAAATCTGGGATTGCGCGCTAGAAATTGGTAAAATCGCAAATGATCTTCACCAAAAACTTGAACGATTGGCCCGGTTGTTTCATGATATACATCGTCATATCTAGACAATGGATATACCGGCCTTCCAGAACTTCTGTCGCCAAACTTCCGTTCTGCTCGTGCCGGTGCTTCCGCTTCAATTCCGCCTTCCCTAGCGTCCCGCTAGTTCCAGCTTGGCTCAGCATCAATTCTTTATTTCAAAAACGCAAATTTTTCATTATTGCGTC
>JACLAC010024107.1_pt1 | contig 15867 bp, 9 predicted proteins | sample 8027881 | NCBI WGS metagenome assembly JACLAC01 (sample SAMN15725517, study PRJNA655200) | protist metagenome | isolation source: fluorescence activated cell sorting (FACS) single amplified genomes of... | place: Spain: Blaines Bay Microbial Observatory, Mediterranean Sea | collected 2016-01-19
TTTGCACTTTTCAGTCATTTTAATATATTCTCCAATGTGGATCAAAAGTGTAATTATCATCAGCAAACAGTAAATCAAACTGGACAAAAACACGAAAATTTTCGCCCATTTTGGAAAATATTTGTTCTGTAATTTTGCAACTTGCACTTTTCGTTCTATTGCAAACACTGAAGATCGGCTTCGTCCTCGTTTTCTACTCTCGTTAGTTTGTAACAAATGCAACACTTCATTCATATTTCTAGAAACATTTTGCGTCAACATGAAGCGCAATTTACTGAACAACGATATGCTAGGCGCTAAAATCATAAGCAGCGTTTCTTTTGGTTGTATCAAAATATTGTATATTGGATATATAATGGCAAGTGGGTACATTAAGAAAAACAAGTCGACAAACATATCGGTAATCACCTGTGAATCTCTTTCTTCAACATTGATAAAGGCTGATGACGAAAATAATCTTTTGCCAAAAATAATGCTCCTCCCACCAGTCTCAATAATCACGACCAATAGTACCACGAGGGTAAACTGTAAAGGCATGATGCACAAAAAAACTTGCCGCAGATTATAATATTGAATCCAGTTTTCAATGAGCTCATACAAGTATAACCTCCATAAATAATACTTCCCATTAATGCCAAAATTGCTGCCTGCCTTATTTCTAAGTCGATCGACAAATGTCTGTTCCTTCTCTAGTGCATTTGTTTCTTTGTTTTGTGTACTGTGATGTCGTGAACCTGCAAATTTTAGTGCGTTCAAAGCCACACGTTTCCAAACCATAGCAATCCATCCCAATAACAACGTGAACAATATTGCTATCACAAGAAATACCCAGATAAGGTCTCTTTGAAGTTTTGAGAACAAACCGGCAGAAGTACTTGTATACGACAAAACAACGGTCCACTGAAATACGGAAACAAGAAGAACCAACGAAATCAACACCAAACCACGACAGCGAAAAGCATCCCAAAAGTTTATGCGAAGGTCCCCTGCGTTGTCTTCCTCTCTGTGCACTTTTATTTCTTCTTTTGTACCGTTCTCGAAAGAAATCATTTGAACGTTTGTCGACGATACCGGAGTGACATTCATCTTGAGCTTACCTTTATCTATCAATCTGAAACGAAACGTCTGGGGTAACTCAAGTGGTGTAGTGACCTCGTTCGATCGGCTACATCATTGGCATCACATGTCATATGTCATATGTAGTTTGTAGTTGGTATTTATATAATATTATATATTTTTTTTTTATTAGCATGCTGCTTCGTCTTCACCAGTAGGCTCTACTACTACTACTATTAACTATTAATATTGTGATGAACCTAATACCTAATATCTAATATCATCATGGCCATATGACATTTGTTGTTACACTGTAGAGTCAGTACATCATTTTTTAAAAAATACGGTTATAACATCTGCATTTTGTTTGTTTGTGTCGTTGTATGTTGACATATATTATTAATACTAATTTATCATTTCCCAAATCAATGGTTGGGGGGAGTGAAAGTGATTGATGGTACCATTTTAATATGATATATGATATGTGATTCGTAGAAATAGGGAGAAAAGAAAAAATGTATGTCATTTAATAATAATCATTCATTTTAAATAGATAGAAGAGTAGATAGGAGGAGGACCGTAGTGTCATGACAATGGTAAGAATGAAAAAAGAGTATTTTGTACTTCCAGTTATCATCAGCTAAGGAAATATTAAGCTAAGAATATTGATGTAAAGTTGAACAATGTCGACTCCATGACAATAATGAAAGACTACTTGTACTTTTAGTATACTCCGACGTCTAGGGGCAAACCACCCTCAATTCTCAAGTGGTGTTATAAATAATCAATAATCAGCTATGTATATGGATGCGTGCGATTGACGAAGTAACAAAATGAACGAAAACAAAATAACTAATTATTATTATTTACATGATGAAGAAGAAAATTTACTACTCTAATGACTCTTGTCCCTTTCTTTATCGACGAAATTATAATACAGTGCACAGTATTATTATTATTATTGTTATTATTATCTATAGCACTATAATAGGGGTCGGTGGTACAACAACAAACATTCGCGGTGTGTCTAAGTGACCCTATTGATGATTGCGAAGTGAATGATGGCTCTGCTGAAGAGCAATGATAATTCCATACTACTACTAACACTACTAACACTTCATAATAATAAAAAATCTTCTTCCTAATCCCACTCCCATCATCATGTTAATTATTCATCGAAATGCCATTTGTGAAAAGGTGTATGTTGAAGATGGGGTCCTAAATGACTTGGCAGCAATACTTGCCCTCGTCTCTAGGCTTCTCCCCCATCACATACATTTTATTCTTTTTTCCCCCTGCGTGCATGCTGCTGCTAGCTGCTGTTTTTTTTTGGTATGATGTTGTTGTTTCTTGTTGTGGTGGTTTCTATATAAATAATATGATGATGTAGAGAGATGGCAACAGGCAGGTAGTCAGGTATGTGCAGTTAGTAGTTATTAGTTATTAGATAATAATATATAATAATGATATAATAATAATAAATATACACACTGACAGTAGTAGTGTGTTAAAAAATAAAGCTACTAACGAAGACGAAGATACAAAATAGACGACTAGGAGGGTAGTAAAAGACGTAGTGGAGTTTCTTTTTATAAATATTTTTTTTTCCTCTGTGATGATTGATGATTTATCATCATCATCCTTCTTTACTCTATATAACTGTACAACATTACTATTCTTGTCATATTTTACACAACGGAGTAGAAAACATACCAATAACCAGCGACGTCAAATAGATTCTCCACTCTATTCGATTCGGTGCGCGTCGCATTTGATAGAACCATTGTCGAAGACCAAAGTTAGCGTTTCTTTCCTTCGATCTTTCTCATACGTAACATCCAGTCTTGCGCATTACTTCGAGCCTCCACGTCATTGTCTTGGACTTTGTATTTCCCCTTGTTATTTGTGGGATTGCTTTCATTATTTGTATTATCAAAACGATCGATTACTTGACTGGGACTGGTTACTCCATTTTCTTCATTGTATTCCTCTATCAGATCTTTCAACTTTGACATTGTCGATGGGTGCAACCCACTGTCTTTGGAGCGTTGAGAATTAACATCACCGATTTTTAACAAATTAGGCTTTTGGCCATATCCCATTTGCGACACGTCGAAAGTCTGGCGACGTTCAAAGGGGTCGTTAAGGACATAAGGGCTTTTACTTGCTTTGTTTCCCAGGCTGGGTAAGCCCCGAGGAGCTTTGACAGGACTAGTTTGGAGTAGCGATTGTAGGCATTTTAATACGCCGACACGTATTTGCGAGCAAATCCGTCGCAGCTCGTTAGCATCACTGTCTCCGAATGGGGTCTATTTACAAGTAATGGTTAGTATAAAAAGGCAAGCGAGTACAGTAGAGGCCATACTTACACCCCATATCTTGTCGCGAACTTCCACAACGCCAATTATTTCCTGCTTTTTTCGTGTTTTGAATATTGGGTGGGCGATAAGGTTTTTAACGTCAGCATATTCCTGGTTTTTGACTGCTCTGACGTCCTTACTGACGTCCTTTATATTAATAACTTTGCCGGTGACTATCACATGGTGGGCGATCGATTGACCTGGCGCGACCGTTGTCAAACCATGCCCAGCGTGTCGACGAATCCATAGCTTGGACGTGTGCGAATCGTTCAAGTACAACACTACCTTTTGCGCATTCAACGTTTTTGATGCAATCGTCTCCACGTGATCAAAAGTTACGTCTAGTGTATTCATCTCCTGAAAATTTGTACCTGTTTGCTTGCTCCACCAGTGAGAAAATTCGTCAAGCTCTATCTTACCATTTCCATCCTCGTCTAAAAATACCATTGCCTCACGGAATTCGTCATCTGTCATGAATACACCCATACCGTTCATCATACTTTTGAACTCCTCTGGCTCTATATGACCACTATTGTCGGTATCGAATTGTTTGAATATCGTGGCTGCTGCGGTGCCAGTCGGGGAGCCTATTTTGTGATGAATACCGTCAATCCCACCACCACTATATAATCCTTCTAGTTTGTCTTTCATGGATGCCAACTTGTTCTCTGCCCCTAGTAGAACCTTCATTAAATTTTTCACAGCTGCTCGACCCCCAGCGCCTTTGGGGTACCAGTCCAATAGCAGCGAAACGGCTTTCTTGATATCCATATCTGCTTTGTGCAGAGCTTCGACACAAGCTTCAAGGGGAAAATCCAAAGTTGCAAGACGTTTTGCCAAACGATGATGCTCATCATCGACAGGAAGCATGGATGGCCTTCGATTCAGTGGGTTTGCTATTTTCTTTTTTGTATTTGTCGGGCGCATGCGCTCAAGTGATTCGACCCACATTTTATGACTAGGGCTAACCTTCTGTGGTGACGTCGGTTCGTCAAATGTATGAGTGCTTCTTCGCCTTTGTCTGCGTTTCGGCTTATCTTTTTGGGGTGTAACGCCAGTGATGGATTCAACGACGCTACGCGTTTCTGCATGTGACTTTTCAAGCTGCTGCAAGTATTGTTGCATTTCTGCAACTTTCGATTTGCGTTTCGCTTTTGCACCCGACGATATTTTTGAAGTGTCTAGCTTTGGCAAAGCATTTGGAGAAGACTCACTGCCGGTGCCGTTTTGGGTTGAAAACGAAAGCGGTTTCGATACCTTTTGAGGTGTCGCTATCTCGGATATTGTAGAATAGGATGTCATTTTCACGTGGCTGTTCTCTGACTACGCGCGAAAAAACGTAAAAGCAACTCGAAATTCAAGTGAGTAGATGTAAGGTAAGGATAGTGTCTAAGCTCAAGTGACGAAATGATTCAATTGCAGGTGTGTGTGAGAATAATAATAATAATAAATAATAAAAAGAAGAAATTATTATAAACCCTGTATAATAAATAATATATTTTTTCTAGTAGTAGTAGTACTAGTAGTAGTACCACATTTTATTATTATATTGATTTTTATTACCATCATTCTTTCTTCTTCATTATTATTTTTATTATTTTTTCCCTTTCGACGAGAGAAGAAATTAACTGTAAAGGTTCGCTCTACATCTTGTGAACTTTGCAAGTCATTTTTTCTCCCATCTCACCTTCATACATCGGCAGAATATAGCAGGCATACGCATACCCTTCAGAGTTTAATGTCGCGAGTTTGGTAAGTGTTCTTTCCCACATTGCCAAGTCATTCGAACATGATAATGATTCGCTTCTTTGATCAGATTCGTACTCCCCATTGTAAAAAAAGAAAAAGAAAGAAGAATTTTCGCGTCCTTCAAGTGCTTCTTGTTGGGAAAGGCTGAAGACGACGAGAGATCGCTCCGTTTCCTTTTATCATCCCGTTTCCATAATTACAAGAGTCTCATTTCCGCATTTTAAATTCATTAAGAAATCATTTAAGCATGACACGACAGACAATATTAAAGGCAAAAATGCCAGAACGGTTCACGTGAATAACAATGGAATAGCACCACGTGGCAAGACCGTTAGGAAGAGGCCGCCCTAGCTCTCATCAAGTATAGCTTTCCTTAGCCTAATAATTGCTAACATGGTTCCAAGTACACCAAAAACGTAGTGTAACTATAGGAGACATGCGTTGTGCAATTAATTCGCCAACGGCAGTTGCATCAAGTATACCTTTCCGTAGCGTAAGCATTGCTACCATGGTTCCAAGTATACCAAAAAATGTAGTGTGAATTTAGGAGACACACTCGATGCGATGTGCAATTAATTATTCGCCAACGGCAGTTGCATCTGCTGAAAGCGTCAACGACTTTCATGATGTACTCACTGTACTACAAGAAGATCCTATGAATTGTTGAATTCCAATGCCTCAATGAAATGCGTCCTTTCTTATCCATTTTATTATTGTGTGTGATGCAGGCAGATGAAAAACATCTTCAGCATTATTATTATCTACGACATCATAGTATAAGGCCATCTCTATTTAGTTGGAAAATATTACACTGCCATTGTTATTATCAGTGCATTCAATAATTTCAATAATAATAAATTATTATTTTATTCATGTATTTATACTGTACTACATCATTATCTATCACTTTAACTATTATATAATAAGTATTTATATTATTTTATTGTTGTTATTTTCATCATGTTGATTAATTATCATCACAGCGAAAATGATGAATTTATTATACGATAAATAATAATAAATAATAATATTGCATACGGAGTAGTAATATTATTAATAACAAAGTTATGCACACCACTAGTAGGTATTACTATTATTATCAATAATAACAAAATAAAACTTATTGTGTCTTCTGTGTGTAGTAATTTTATATTATATCATTGTTGTTGTTTGTTCTTCTCATCATTGTTGTTGGTTATAATATAATCACATCATTGTTCTTCACCATGCGCATGGTCGGGGCCTACTAAGAAAGAGCAAACGAGTGTTACATTGTGGAAGAGTTAATTGTAAGAAGTGTAGGTCTTATACGGACGAGGAATTGCGATACATTTAAACTGTCTGAGGTCACAAAAGTGTAACAGTTTGTTCGTAGCTCACACCATGCTAAAAAACATTACCATCGATACCTCCAACATAACGGCCGAGAAAAACATCCACGACCGTATATTCCGGCCTCCCATGAAAGGCCTCGTTAACAAGGAAAACAAGCCACTCCCCTCGCCTTCTCCCAAGCACGACGACTATTTGTCAAGATCGCAGCTAAATCGTGGGCTTTCCAGATTTGCTGCGCTGGGTACTGCTGTTGAGGAACGAGAAAGAGTTCTACAACTTCAAGAAGCGTTGACGTCGAAAACGGACGAGTTTGAGCAACGAAACTTGCTATTGATTCGCAGCAAAGATGCCTTGGAAGAACTCGGTAAACGATGCGCGGAGGCTCAAGACCGGGCAGACGCTTCAGCGGCAGAGGTGGTTGCATTGGCTAGTGCAGCTGAAACAGCTCAAAGTGAACTTGTAGCATTACAGGAGAGATACAACGTTGATATGGAGACCATGGATATTAAATTTTCAAGCTTGGAACAAGAGGTTGTACGGTTGAAAGACGTAGAAACCAAGTTTAAGCACTACAAATTTGCTGAGGAAGCTGCAAAGACTGGGCGGTCTATGAAGGAAAACGACTTGTATCGCATAATAGGGGAGCAAAATGACCAGCTTTTAAAGCAAAAGAGCGACATCGAAAATTTAAAATTGAAATTTAATAAGATAATCGAGGATCAAAATAATCATATAGCCGAAATACAATCTAACCATGCGAAAGAAATATCAACGTTGCAAGCGAGGTATGACACATTGAAAGTGCAGCAGGCTTCCGTTCACATGGTTGAATCCACTGGTAACACCAAGAATTTTATCAGCGGGAAACGCCCGACTTACATCAAGAAGCAAAAAAGAAGCGATAGGCCAGAAGGGGTTGTAAGTTTTCCTACATTACTGAAGAACGCCTTGCACGACAACTAACTTTTCTCTCTACTGCAGGTTTTAGCACAAGCTCTTAATCGTAGTAACTCGCCACGGGGCAAATCTATGGATTCGGCGACAAGAAAATTGGACGGTGATTCTAATGGTTTGGGCGTTTTAAACAACAAGTTAAACGATATGAGGACATTGCTAGAAAGTGAAAGATGCGAAACAAACACTTTAAGACTGAAAGTGCAACAGGAAAAAGAAATGCGAGAGCAGATAATGGAACGTTTGAAGATGATGGAGCTCCAAATGTACAACAACCACCAAACGTCAGACGGTGGAAATCATAGTATCCTAAAGCAACACAATGCTACGACTGCAACATTTGATGAAATTGGGAATGCATATTGCCTTGATCATACTAGGTCAAATGAAGCGAAGATAGCCCGTAAAAAGAAAAAGAAAGTTGCTGCCCGAAAAAAGAAAAAGAAGAGACCCAAAAAAAGAGCGAAGACGCCCTCAACAGAAATGATCAAATTGCATATACCAAAAACAACGGCGAGGGTGTTACTAGCTTACCGTGAAAATCTATGTTGATAACTTTGTTTCTTTATACATATTTTAGTTCATTCTTCCAATGCAGTTTGCGCTGCCACAATTACATTTAATCGCATCCTCTTCTAGTGGAAATTGATAATCGTACACAATTTCAGCTCCTTTCTGTATAAATGTTCTGCTAAAAATGATGATATGATCCTCACCTCTAACACGAACCACTTTGGCATAACTATTGGGTTCACAACAATGGTTTATAAATCTTGCAACATTTCCACAGTGCGTAGCATCAACAATATAATTGAAGTCCAACCGGAACATATAACATCCCCCCATATCGTGATTCAAATTATACTGCTCTTCTCTTTTATCAGCGATTACCCGTCGTACCTACAATGTTGCAGCATTTGTTAATATTCGCTAAGTGCTTCTGTGTGTATGAATTTGAAAGGGACTTACCTTTTCTCCTACATATTCAACAACCATTTCGTTAGCTTCGATGTCACGCATAGCAAACAATCCCCATCGGTGAATTCCTGTATATTATTCAAGATATTAGGTGTACTGAGTTAGGTATGTGGCGAAATTCCAGATGGGGTTCAATATACGTACGACTCCGTTGAACTTGAACCCGATTGTGCGTTTTTTCTTGCAGCATTTTACTATACTGAATTTCTAGCATCGATAAAAGATCACTACTATCCACCCTTTCCACGTGCTTTAAATTGGCGACATTAGTGTTTTTTTTACCACTTCGCCTACTATCTGGGGTCTCGTCATACCAGTATTTACTTGCAGTATCATCACCAAGACTTCGCTTTTTCATTATTGTCAAAGTGTCTTTACGAGAATAAAACGCCTCTGGAAATATATTATGTTAGATAGAAAGGCAACACAAAATTAACTTATATGGAGAAGTTAACTTACCAGCTCTTGCACTACTCATGTTACTTTTAGATGCTGAGCTATTGAGATGACGCGTGTATAATTCTTTAACCGTCAGCACCGCCTTTGAAGATGGCAAAACGTACTTAAATTTATATCGTCGACTGCGAGGAACCATAATCAAACCCAAAAACACTGCATTTTCCAGTGTTTCTAGCTGCAAAGATATGTATGGAATTGCTACACCAAAGAAATAGTCGCCGTTTAGATTATACACTGCTTTGTTTGACGTACGAGTTTTCTTTTGTGCGCGGAACTCTAGCAATTGGGTAAATTCCTTTTTTGCCGCACTAGACACTAGTGTATCACTACAAGTACTATACAACAAATCTATTTTCTTAAGCAACGTTTGAAATGCTTCGTCTGGCGATATTCGACTTCTAATAACATAATTTTCGTCCTCCTTATCCACATCCGAAGCTTGAATGGTGAAGTACGGTTCAATTCTGACCTGAGGCTTACCGCCTGGCAACACTGTCACTTCACGCTCAATATCAATGCTGCACAAATATAGACATCGCTTAAACGGGTATTTCAAAGACCAAAAACTACGCACCGCTCTATACCCATTTGTATATATGCAGTCTGCATTAAAACAATCTACAGCAAAAGATCCCCCAAGTGTGCTAAGATCAAGAGTTTCTGGGGGCTTGACGATCTCTCCTAGCTGAATCACTGTCAAGCCACCAACGCGGCTAAAGCCATCTACATTTTTGTCGAGGAGCCTGTGCATATAATCGTCTGGCTTAGTTGCTGTATCGTACTGCAAGCCGCGTCCAATGCTAAGATCAAACATGTTATAATCAGGTGCTGCAGCACTCAATAGTCTTTGGTCATTTATGTTGGGAAATCGTATTGGACATGCGCATTTCGAAGTATGTTGGAAACAATACGTTTGACCCCCAATATTCCCGGCTGGAGTCCATAAATTTGTAAGTTTTGCACAACGAAGGTGGTAGCTACGTTTACAGACAGTTTCACAGCAACCTATAGTAGCACCGTTTGTGTTGCACACGGTACATGTACTTGTACCATTTTTTGCTTTCGCTCGTCTAATAGCATTTTTAATGAATCTGATAACTCCGAATTCGTCTTCAGACGTTTCGGAGCTCCAGAGACCACACTTTGTGTGAAACCATTCTGTGCATACCGTATTTCGCTTTTTGTTTCCGCCTGTATTAATAGGTAACAAGCGCCCTAAAGTGTCATTCTCTTCACTGCTATTACAAAAAACACAAACACGGCTATCTTTCCACGCTATTATCGATTTTCTAGTTTCTCGTGGTGGGCCTATACCATCGCTAGTTGTGCTGCTGCTTACGGGCGACTTGACACTTTCAACAGAAGGTTGCATATATCCCTGCAATGCAGCGTAAGTACCAATATTAGAAACTTTGAAAATCGTCAACGGTCGGAGCGCTGAGTTGCATGACTTGTCACGATTCTGCAGTCCATTATTTGTTGTTTTTATTTCGTCAGCTGATTTTGCCGAAGACAAGACTGTCTTGTCTTCCATACCAGCGGCAAGTATTTTTCCATACTCAACACCATTCATGTCAAAAGGACGACAAACAGGGCAAATATAGTCTGTACTTATCAGTCCATTGTCCATATCAGCTAGCACGGACTTTGTCAATACACTTGCGTCACACGAGTCATGTATCCAACTAAAACATATGCCACATTGAACCATGTCTTGATCGTCAACTCCAGGTGTCCATCTTGTCAAGCATATGCGACAATGTGTATCGATAATGGCTGCCTGCGTTTTAGCCACGGAGCTATTTCTTCTGCATATTTCACACTTTTCTCCGAGCTGATTACCCCAACTAAGTTTCATTGAAGGTTCCTTGGTGCTCATCAATCGTGAAAGCTTGCTGAAATAGGAATGGAGACGTGATAATATTCCACGCTCTCCTATGCTACTACGTTGCAAAACATTTGACAAATCTTTCACAGTTGCCTTGATATCCTCGATTGTACTACGGCGTATGTCGGCCGAATTTAAATTCGCATATACAGATTTAAAGACAGCGTCGCATTGCAGTTGGTGCGCCTTGTACTTTCCGATAAAAATTTTCTTTAAGATATTGATTTCAGCTTCAACTAACTGTTTAGCTTCTTTCTCCGCCTTTGGTTCCTTTAATTTTATACGCTGTGTGCAGCTTTTGCAGTCTAGGCAATGACCACATATCCAGTTTGTGCCCTCTTCAGGTGCATGGGAGAGTGTAGGAAATACACAATTGAATCCATACGCCTTATCACACACATCGCAAATAATCAATTGATCGTCAGGGTGCACATTTCCACAAGCTTCACATACTTTACACGATGGACAGCGCCATGAGAGACTGTGCTCTAGACGAAGAACAGATCCATTGTTTGACGAAGCGCAATAATAATGAAAACACTCGCCACAATCAGCACAAAAGAGTAATTTATCTCTATCATGTGCCCCTCCACTGCCACATATGGCGCACAAATCAATCCATGCTAAATTCATTGCAGCGCCATACTCGTTAGTTTTGATGTGGCAATATGGACTATATGGTGTTAATGGAGCGGAGTTTTGAAGATTAAGCACCCATTGATTAGATTCATTATCTTGGCGTGCTTTTTCCGCTCGTTCTTCTTGTACTTTACGTCGTAACTCTATCTTTGAATTACCAAAACCCTGTTGCCGTGGCTTCTCTACTTTGGATTCGATGTAATTGAATAAATTCGTTGATTTTCTAAATGACGAGATGCGATTGGCATCAAATATCCTCGACTTTGAATAAACAAATTCATCCACAATCATGTTTCCCTTTTCATAAAATTTCCATGCTTCATTCCAGACTCTAGAATGAGCATCATTAAAAAGTAATGCATTGTGGCAAATCAAATAAAAATCAAATACAAATGAATCGATGATGTTGTAGCTGTTCCCTACTTTATCATCCATGATGCTAAGCGACATTGGGGTTTTAATAACATCAAAATATGTTGGCGCTATGTCTCGTGTAACTGTCAAGGTAAAATATGCCTGCTCATCAATTTTACGAAGCTGTTTTACGCACTCTTTCAATTTTTTCTGAAAGCATTTCTTACACAAAATAATTTTTAAATATTTACGGGATGATGCTGTAGCGGCGCTTTGTGTAATTGGTTGCAACAAATTGTTATTGAATTGCGACAAATAAGCTTCGTCACAGCAGGTTTTGTGGATAAAACAAGAACATTCTTGACAGAATACAATATCTTTGTCTACTTCATCTGCCTGGGACTGACAGTAATCCTGCCCATCTACTTTCAACATCGCATCTGCAAAAATGCAACAATTACAATGTGGGCAAATTTGGCCACATTCATGTAACGTATTGCATGCTCTGCATACTAACGTCTTGTCTTTCGTAGCCCATGGCACTACTTTTTTGTATACGCCACGGGCATGCCCCCCATCAGCTTCCAAAACGGAATTATTAGAATTTAAGGAAACCTTACACCAATTACAGTGCAAAGAACATTTTAAGCAGTACCATCGGGAACTGTTCTGAAAACTTGGAATGCTGCGTATTCCACATTGAAGATGGCACAGTCGGTGGCAGCCATTACACTTAAGTAACTGACTTGTTTGCGGCAGAAGTGATAGGGATGGCAAATCCGTGCGACATAGCCGCTGCTCAATATTGTTTCCTATCGCTTCACCACAATGAATGCACGTTTGGTTTGTTGCATTGATACTCAACTTCTCTCTATTAAGTACATTTGATTTGCTGCATAAACTTTCGTCGGTATTCAAAATTTCTAAAACTCCATCATTAAATAATTTAGGAATATCACGCCATGTAGAAGCTGAATGCATGTGTTTGGTTCCACTGGTAATGCGTAGCAAGTGCATATTGTTGACTGGGTCGTAATTAACAATCAAATACTTGTTTCGTATTGGTGCCTTGCCCCGTCCTGTGATGAGTTGCTTTGAAGCCATCTTAGCTTGGCGTTTGTATTCATCCAGGCGACGTGCGAACGATTCGTTTGTTTCTATTAATTGCATGCCATAAAACTGGGGTGAAAGAATCTTTGAAAGAAACATATCATTTTGGCGTAACTTTTCATGCCGAAACGTTATACGAGTTGATGTCGCTAATTCGTTGGCAGCCTGAAATAATAAATCTTTTAATTCAAACTTTATGTAGTTTTTCCTATCCAAAGTACGCCTTGTAAGCCCTTGGTATAACAAGCTACCTTCTGAATCATATAAATCTCGAATGTATTTCACGTTGCAAAATTGCAAGGGGCTAAACGGTTCAAAAAATCGAATGAGCCGATCAGTCGATTCAGCCTTGTACAAAGACAAATCAAACCAGTGGTCAATACTCTTGCCGTATACATTAAACAATTCAGCAGGATAATACTGTTTTGAGACTTTAGAATAGGTTTGCTTTCTGTTAGTGCCAATTTCGTTGGCTGCCCACACTAGATAATTGCTTGCTATTACCGAAGGAAAATCGTTCAATGTTATCCATTCTGAAATACAATTACTAAATATGATTAAATGTTTCTGAGTTTCAGAACTATAGGACACAATGCGCCCAGCGAATAGATGTTCTGGTCTTTGTTGCCCAAAAGCTTTTGGCACAATTCTTGTGCAAAAACCATCCTTCTCTAAGAACATACATTCTATAATTAGTCTTCGTCCTACAATAGTGTATGCATTACATTTATTGCCAGTGGTAATAATCGGTTTTGGTTTGTATTGAGGGTATGGCAATGTTGGACGCGTCGGCTGCTCGATGAAGTCGCCATGCGAATCACCAGAATGATCATTGCCCTTTTTGCCCGAATCTGGCTGATCCAAGTCAAGCTTTGTGTCCTTTACAGCTGTGTCATCGGATATTGACGTTTCATTCTCACTGTCACTATCCGTCCCTGATTCACTATCATCGCTTGACTCACAACTAGAACTACTGTCACTGGAGCTGCCATCATCACTACCACTACTACATAACGACTGCCTTTGTTGATCATAGATGCGGGCATGCTGCAAATCTGTGGGCAACTTGGCATGGACTTCTTTGCGATATAAACCATTCGAAACTTTTAAGCAACTTGGGCAATACCAGCCGTTGTCAACTTTTGACAAATTTAGATCAAAAACACATTCTGCATGACAGTAGACATTACATGCCGTACATCTTAACATTTCAGAAGCAGCATTTACAGCTTGTTCCTTTTGACTGGATTTAACATGTAACACGGTATGCTTTAATTTGGACGTTTTATCTCCGGGGGCCTCTTCTTCTTGGTAAACTTTTCTTTTGCATACTTGGCATATACATGAGTCGGACCAGACATCGACTCTAAGCTTATCAACATCCGTCAGAAACTTGTCTATTCCATTGCCTTTACAGTATGCACAAAACCATAAATCTTCAGGAATGCTTTGTAATGGTGGCACCAGGCAATAAATGTGATATTCGCTGTTACATCCATCGCATATTAGCATTTGGTTATAGTTTATATCTTTTTTACACGAATAGCATCCGCCACGTTCTGGTCGTTGAACTTTCTTACACGAGGTGTGGGGGGGTGATGGTGGTCGCAGCGCGATTGTCTCTCGCGTAATGTTTAAAGCTAATTTCGTAGTGATAAAATCCAATAAATATTTCTGCTTGTTTTTACAATACGAGGGTGGGATTTCGTAAACTTTAGGCTTTGATTTCCTAATTTTCGTAGTCAGTCTTTCCTCATGTGAATTTCTTTCATTCTTAGTTCTGGGACTATATTTAGAAAATGAGTTTATGCACACAAGTTAGTTGAATATCTTACTATTTGAATGAATCGCAGGCCTCTACTTACGCTCTTTTTTTTTTTTTTCCCTTCGTATCGATGCATTTCGCCTTTCGGCTTCTCTTACGAGAAACAGAAACCGATTTTAGTGATGTTCGATATTTTGATGGCTTTTGTTTCCTACGTGCTGGGCGACTGCTGCTATCTAATTTTTTTTGAGTTGTTTCTGATGGGTCTGGCATTGGCTGTTCATTCTGTGACCCTTCTGATAAAGATGCAGCTTTTCGTTTTCTACCTGTTTGTGAGCCGACGAGGTCTTGCGATATTTCCAAGATATCTAAATTGTTTAGAGCGATGGCAACATCATGCTTTGGATTCTTTAGCGCAAATTTTACACAGATTGGACATGCCCAATCACCGTCTGGCACAGCAGGAAGCGGTGGATTGAGGCAATATATATGAAATGTTGATTCACAAAGATCGCAAACAAGTTGATTATTGTCGTCGTCATCAAAACCACAGTAGCGGCAACCTATCAAATCGAAGTCATTATTTTCGGAATAATATTTTGCGTTTACCTTGTGCCTCTTGGTCTTCATGTGGTTTTTGCGTCGTAATTTTGTATTTGGTCGAAGCTGAACGTTTTTCCTGCATAAATTACAGAACTCCATCTGCAACAACTTCATAGACGTGGCTGAGTATGCGTGGATATCGTTGTTAGTGAAAGAAGAGGAGGTTTATCATATCAACGAACTTACACTGCAGTGATGAGGATGTTGAATCGCAAGAGGATGACGTCGTTACACAGAGTTTGGCAGGAGCATCCGATTTTGCACTCAGAGGAGCTGAGGTAGGAATTTGCTCATGCTTTACATTCACTGGCATGGTTCAGAACTCAAATATATATTTCTTTTGTCAAATATTTTACAGTTAACAGGAAAAGGCACTTGCAGGCGCGTATCTTTATCAGCTAACTAGGTATCGCGGTATCGCCCTTGAGCACCCGCTACCAGTGTCGATGCGAAAGGCGGGCGTTATGTTCTTGGCTTAGAATTTAGATGTACCTTTCAAAATAACAGTCAGAATACACTAGTCTCTATGAAATGCGGTGAAAGTTGTCCTGGATCACTGGAAGCAAGCCTCTCGCTGATGCAAGCGCGAGTAAAAAAATAGAGAAGTAAAAAAAAAA
>JACLAC010009611.1_pt1 | contig 15865 bp, 15 predicted proteins | sample 8027881 | NCBI WGS metagenome assembly JACLAC01 (sample SAMN15725517, study PRJNA655200) | protist metagenome | isolation source: fluorescence activated cell sorting (FACS) single amplified genomes of... | place: Spain: Blaines Bay Microbial Observatory, Mediterranean Sea | collected 2016-01-19
AAGAACTCGAGGCTGGCTTTTTGTTAATTGAGGATTTTGGTGATTGCATGCTGAAACAGCATTTACTGCATGCTTCTGGGCAATCTTTATTTGAGCAAATCTTGCCACTGCTGAAAGGTATGTCGCACGTGGGCACTCATGGCTTGCCTGTGTTTGATGGGGTTATGCTTCGTAGCGAGTTAGACCTATTTACCGATTGGTTTCTTCAGCGGCATTGCCGCCATGATTTGGCGGTTGATGAGCGCGAGCTGTGGGATGGCCTTTGTGATTTGCTCGTTGACATGGCGAGTAGTCAGCCGCAATGCTTTGTGCACCGCGATTTTCATAGCTGTAATCTACAAGTACTCAATAACGGCGATCTAGGCATCATTGATTTTCAAGACGCCGTGCTCGGCCCGGCCAGTTATGATTTGGCTTCGTGGTTGTGGGATCGTTATGTGAGTTGGTCGCGTGAAGAGATTGAACAATGGGTCGAGCAGGCTCGGCCTAGCTTGGCGCCTCAGTTGCAGCCTGAGCAATGGTTGCGTTACTGCGATTTAATGGGTTTACAACGCAATTTGAAGATTATTGGGATTTTCTCAAGGTTGTATTATCGTGATGAAAAGTCAGACTATCTGGAGCTGCTGCCGCAGTTTTCATGCTACGTGCGAGATGTAATGTCACGCTATGCTGAACTGCAGCCGTATAGAGATCAGGTGATAAAGTGGTTGGATCTATGTCGCTAGTGATGAAAGACTCTTCGAATAAAAAACTACGCAAGGCTATTTTGTTGGCGGCAGGGCGTGGCGAGCGCATGCGGCCACTCACTGACCATATACCAAAACCGTTAGTTAAAGTGGCTGGCAAGGCCCTTATTGAGCATCATTTGTCTCATTTGGTCGATGCCGGCGTTGAAGAGGTTATTATTAATTATGCGCACTTAGGTGAGCAAATTATTGCTGCGCTGGGTGATGGCTCGCGCTACGGCTTATCGATTCATTATTCATCTGAGGCGAGTGGTGCTCTGGAAACAGCGGGAGGGATTTTACAAGCGCTGCCGCTGCTGTGCTCAGACTGCGATGATTTTATTGTGGTGAATACCGATGTGTGGACTGACTATCAGTTAGAGGCGCTTTTGCATAGAGAGCTGGGTGATAATCTTGCGCACTTAGTGATGATTGATACGCCGAGTTTTAAATCGCGCGGTGACTTTTATCTACCGCATTCCAGCACCAGCTATGGGCAAGTTGCCCTGCAAGGGTCGGGCGAGTTGCTGACATTTTCTGGATTATCTGTTTTGTCTAAGCATTTTTTTGCTGGCTTGCAGCCGGGTCGCTTGCCACTGCTACCCTTGCTGCAAAAGGCCATTAGGGCCGGTCGTGTCAGTGGCGAGTACTATGCCGGGGACTGGGAAGATGTTGGCACTGTTGAGCGATTTGAATTGTTGAATAGCCGCCTTGGTTAGCTAGAATTTTTTGAATTCTGTATTGAGCCAGTGTCGAATTCTTTTGCTGGTATGCGTATAGGTAATGTCTACCTCGCCTGCGGGCACAATAATATACCGGTAGTCTTTGGTGAAGCCTGCGCGCGCAAAAGTTTGTTTGCGCTCGAGCAATTCGCGCGGTTTAGATTGCTCACTTATTACATCCAGAATAGAGACGCGACTTTCGCGCAGAGCGGTTAAGGCTCCGACATCGAGTTCATCGAGATTCAGTTTCCAAAGAACTAGGCCACTTGTTGTAGCGGTATTGGCAATGCTGGCGTCAATGGCCCACTGCAAAGTGTTTTCGTCAGCAATAATCGTAAGTGAGCCAGCCCCTTTGTCGAGTAACCATTGGTTGCCTGCTTGAATGCGCTGCGCTGCTATGTCAGTTGCGCTTGGTAGCGCCATATTGGCGGCTGTTGCGTCACCTTCGTTGGGCGGTGGGGCGGTCGTTGATTCGGATGTCGTATCAGGCGCTTCCCCTTCTTTGTTTGTGTTTGTGGGCATTAAACCACCTGGTCCAATCACTCGCTCGGGTAACTCCGGCGTTAAGAGCGTGTCCGGTAGCAATATGTTAAGCGTTGACCAGCCATAAAGAGGTAGATCGAGATAAAGTTGGCGAAAGATGTTGGTTTGCGTTAACTCTGACGGCTTGCTGCTGAGCAGGAGTACACTCATTTGATAGGGCGTTGCGGCAGGATTAAACAGCCCAATAAAAGCTTCGTTGCCATCTCCTAACCACATAGCGCCGGCGTCTTTATTATTGGCTATGTTGTTGGAGGTATTGCTGCTATTTTCATCGCCCATGTAGGCCTGCATCCACTCTTGTTCTGGCGCGGGCACGGTTCTTTGAATCACACGGGTATCGTTGGCGACGCTATCATCGGCGGACGTTTGTGTCTCGCTATCATCGGCCTGGCTGTAACAATTTGCGGCAGTGAACAGCGTGAGGAGCAATAAGCTCGCGCTGCAAAAGCTGGGCGCTAATTGTTTGGTGGCGTGAATTAATCGCCTGTAGAGGGGCGCGATTTGTGCGTAAAATTGCAGGTGAGCGTAGCTATACGTGAGGTTATAACGTGGAGCGCAAAGGTGCGTGCACTCCTGTTGCGGTTGGGGTGAATGCTGTGCGGCTGGTGTTTGGGTTTTAAGGCACATAAATGAGCGATGCTCTAGAGGTTGAGTTAGATATATCATTAGGATGATTTGCCGAAGTCTATTGAACAGCGTTATCCACAAACTTTATTAGGTTGCCTTCTTATGCTTGATTATAAAATTGCCCCATCGATATTGTCAGCCGATTTTGCACGTTTGGGACAGGAAGTGGACGATGTACTCGCTGCTGGGGCTGATATTATTCATTTTGATGTTATGGACAATCACTATGTCCCCAATCTGACAATTGGCCCAATGGTTTGCAAGGCATTGCGACAATATGGCGTGACGGCCCCCATTGATGTGCACCTTATGGTGAGTCCGGTCGATCGCATTATCGGTGATTTTGCTGATGCTGGTGCAACTTATATCACTTTTCATCCTGAGGCCAGTCAGCACGTGGACCGATCCCTGCAGTTAATTCGTGATGCAGGCTGTAAGGCGGGTCTCGTATTTAATCCGGCCACCACGCTTGATGCGGCGAGTTACGTGATGGATAAGCTCGATATGTTGCTATTGATGTCGGTCAATCCAGGTTTTGGCGGTCAATCATTCATTCCATCTACATTATCGAAGCTGGCTGAAGCGCGTGAGCTTATCGATTCGGTTGATCGTGAGATACGTCTGGAGGTCGATGGGGGCGTTGGGATCGGCAATATTGCTGCGATTGCGGCAGCTGGAGCTGACACTTTCGTTGCAGGCTCAGCCATTTTTAATAGTGACGATTACGCCAGCGCCATTGCGCAAATGCGATTGGAGTTGAGTAAAGATACAGATGGATAAGCGTTTAAGATGATGCAGGGGAGAAAAGAGCGGCTCGGGGGAGAGCCTGGCTACGATCATAGTTGCGGCTCCTCCAGGACGTGCAATTAATCAGCGCGAGGCTGCGTAATTCACCGAACTACTCGTAGTTGCTGGATAATCTACACGAGACTTGTCTGTTTTTCAAGCAAAAATTCCATTTGGGATGGTTTTTGTGTCCTTGCATGATTTGAAGCTTGCGTTTTTATGTTTGGCGCATCAGTCGTTTTCTTCGCAGCTGAGCTTCTCACGACAGGTTCATCGAGAATGCTGCCTAAACCGTTCGTTATTTCATTCGATGATCAGATAAGTGCGCGCAAGTCTTTTGGCGATCCCGCAGGTCGGCGCTTTGTCTGCTGGCTGTGCTGGGCTACAATAGTTGACTGGCTCGATAACGCGTCATGTCAAATGATAAATTCACCTCCCCTGACTAGAGAGCAATGGCTTATTCACAAAAATTGGGTAACAAATCCCATGCGCTTATCAGCGTGCACTTTCTGTGGCAAGCCTGTAGCTGGCGATGGCCAATCCGCAGTTAGTTTGCCGCTAGGAGGGTTGCGTAGCTGAAACACTGTCTATGCTAAGCCCCGACCGTTTCATCGATATTCTTCGGAAGTACTATGCAATTTCAACAATTTAATGCGTTGGCGCAAGAAGGCTTTAACCGCATTCCGCTTACGCAAGTAGTGATGGCTGACTTAGATACGCCAGTTAGCGCTTACGCTAAACTCGCCACCGGGCCTTATTCATTTTTGTTTGAGTCGGTTCAGGGTGGCGAAAAATGGGGCCGTTACTCGATTATTGGGCTGCCCTGTAAGGTCGTGCTCAAGGTCTTTGGTGACGAAATATCTGTCGAATCGGCCGGATGTGAGCTAGAGCACACAAAAATGGCCGACCCGCTCGATTTTGTAGAACAGTTTCAGCAGCGCTACGCTGTGCCCCATTTGCCAGATTTACCGGCTTTTTTTGGAGGTTTTGTCGGCTATTTTGCCTACGACACGGTGCGCTATGTTGAGCCTCGGCTCAAAATGTCTACTCCGCCTGATGAACTAAACACCCCCGACATTTTATTAATGCTGACCGATGATGTATTGGTATTTGATAATTTAGCCAGCAAAATCCACATTGTTACTCATATTGACGTTGATGTTGCGCAGTCTGAAGCTGAGCTGCAACAACGTTATTCGCAGGGCCAGCAACGATTGATAGCCATTGCGCAGCAGTTACAGCATGTTCATCCTACATTGGACCAGCTTGCAACGACTGCTAACGATGGCGTAGCTACGGGTGCTTTGCAAGAGAGCGATTTCTCATCGGGCTTTACGCAGGCTGACTACCATGCGGTAGTTGAAAAAATTAAAGATTACACGCTAGCTGGTGACGTTATGCAGGTGGTGCCGTCGCAGCGAATGAGCGCGCCTTTTTCCGCTCCCCCGATTAATTTATACCGTGCGTTGCGCAGTCTTAATCCCTCGCCTTATATGTATTTTTTAAATCTGGGCGACTTTCATATAGTGGGATCCTCACCGGAAATATTGGCGCGAGTAGAGGGCGGTGAAGTGACGGTAAGGCCAATTGCCGGTACGCGTAGACGTGGCAACTCCGAAGCCGAGGACTTGGATCTTGAGCGTGATTTGCTGGCAGATCCCAAAGAAATTGCTGAGCACCTCATGCTGATTGACTTGGGTCGTAATGATGCAGGTCGAGTGGCTGAGATTGGCTCAGTTGTGTTGACCGATAAAATGGTTGTAGAACGCTACTCTCATGTAATGCATATTGTTTCTAACGTGATAGGTAAATTGCGTGGCGGATTAAGCTCTATCGACGTGCTGCGCGCAACGTTGCCGGCGGGTACATTAAGTGGTGCGCCTAAAATTAGAGCCATGGAAATTATCGATGAAGTAGAGCCCGTTAAGCGCGGTATTTACGGGGGCGCCGTTGGTTATCTGAGCTGGCAGGGTAATATGGATACCGCGATTGCAATTCGTACCGCGGTGATAAAGGACGAGACGCTTTATGTACAAGCAGGCGGTGGTGTTGTTGCTGACTCAGTGGCGGAGCTTGAGTGGGAGGAAACCATGAATAAAGCACGAGCAATGTTTAGGGCTGCAGCGATTGCGAGTCAGCAAGTTAACGTTAACAACAATAATGGTTAGGGAGGTGCTCTGGCATGCTATTAATGATCGATAATTATGATTCCTTTACCTATAACGTGGTCCAATATTTGGGTGAGCTGGGTGCAGATGTTCAAGTGTTACGCAATGATGAAATTCAGTGTGATGACGTTGCGGCCTTAGCGCCCAAGCACATTGTTATTTCGCCTGGCCCTTGTACGCCTAATGAGGCAGGCATATCACTGGAAGTTATTGAGAGGTTTTCCGGCGTGACTCCATTGTTAGGTATTTGTCTTGGTCACCAAAGTATTGGTCAGGCATTTGGCGGCAAAGTTGTCCGTGCGCGCGAAGTTATGCATGGTAAAACATCTTTGGTTTACCACAATGGAACGGGCGTTTTTTCTGGTATTGAATCTCCTTTTTCAGCCACCCGTTATCATTCCTTAGTGGTAGAAAAAGAGTCGTTGCCTGAGTGTTTTGAAGTCACCGCATGGACGCAACATGACGATGGTTCGTTCGATGAAATTATGGGTTTACGGCATAAAGAGTTGGCGGTCGAAGGTGTGCAGTTTCATCCCGAATCGATTCTGACGAATTTCGGTCATGAGTTGCTTGATAATTTTTTGCAGGGTTGTTAAGCCACTTTTTTGTAATGCGGGGATGCTTTGCAGAAAATAATTAAAGAGAGGTTGATTTCTAAATGAGCCAAACCATAACAATGCAGCAAGCTATTAATGCAGTGATTGAGCGTCGAGATTTGTCGGGTGTTGAAATGCAATCGGTTATGCAGCAAATCATGACAGGTGCAGCTACCCCAGCACAAATTGCTGGTTTTTTAGTGGCGCTGCGTATGAAGGGTGAGACAGTCGTTGAAATTGCTGCGGCTACTCGAGTAATGCGTGAGTTAGCTACGCCTGTGCAGGTAGTTGCTGATAATATGGTGGATATCGTAGGTACCGGCGGTGATGGCGCTAGCTTGTTGAATGTTTCTACCGCCAGCGCTTTGGTTGCGGCAGTGGCCGGTTGCTATGTGGCTAAGCATGGTAATCGTTCGGTAAGCAGCTCTAGCGGTTCGGCAGATTTACTTGAAGCCGCTGGGGTTGATTTGTCATTAAGTCCCGCGCAGGTGGGGCGTTGTATTGAACAAGTCGGTGTGGGCTTTATGTTTGCTGTTCAGCATCACAGTGCCATGAAGCACGCCATTGGTCCGCGCAAAGAGCTGGCCACTCGAACCATATTTAATATGTTAGGTCCTATGACGAACCCTGCAGGCGTCACGAATCAGGTTCTAGGCGTTTATAGCTTCGATTTGTTGCGGCCCATTGCTGAGGTGCTTCAGTCTTTAGGCAGTCATCATGTTATGGTTGTGCACTCTGCTGATGGATTAGACGAAATAAGTATTGCTGGAGTTACTCATGTTGCGGAGCTGCGTGATGGCAACATTACTGAATATGATCTGGTGCCAACCGAAGTTGGCATCCACCTTGGAGACCTGAAGCAACTTGTTGTCGATGATGCGCAGGCTAGCCTTAAATTAATCCGTGCGGCTTTGTCTGCCGGGGAGAAAACAGCGAGCGCACATGCGGCGGGCGATATTATCGCGCTTAACGCCGGAGCGGCAATTTATGTTGCTGGTGTGGCTGATGATTTTGCACAAGGTGTTGCTATAGCTCAGGATATTATTGCTTCAGGGCGAGCAGTTGAAAAGCTTAAGGAGTTGGCTGGCGTGAGTGTGGCAATGGCCTCGGCCAGAGGGTAGTGGAAAATATAATGCAAACACCAACTATATTAAGAAAAATCCTTGATCGTAAGCTGCAAGAAGTCGCTGCGTGTAAATCTCAGCGTGGCATGGAAGCTTTGATGGATGATATTGCTTTGCAAGCTGAGCCGCGTGGTTTTGTTGCAGCCATCCAACGGAAGCTTGCTGCTTCACAGTCAGCAGTCATTGCTGAAGTGAAAAAAGCATCGCCGAGTAAAGGTGTTATTCGTGAGAATTTCGATCCGGCTCAGATTGCCGTGAGTTACGAAAGTGGGGGTGCCGCGTGCCTCTCGGTGCTTACCGATATTGATTTTTTTCAAGGAGCGAATGCCTACCTTCAGCAAGCTAGAGCTGCCTGCTCGCTGCCGGTTATCCGTAAAGATTTTATTATTGATGAATACCAGGTGTATGAAGCTCGCGCTATGGGAGCCGATTGCATTTTGCTGATTGTTGCGGCGCTGGATGATACCCAAATGCAATTATTGGATCAGTGTGCACGACGGTTAGATCTGGATGTATTAGTTGAGGTCCATGACCACAGCGAGTTGTTGCGGGCATTGCGTCTTGACAATACGTTGCTGGGCATTAACAACCGCGACCTAAATACTTTTTCCACCAGCTTGGCAACCACTTACGATTTGCTGGCTCATATCCCAGATGATAAAATTGTGGTGACTGAAAGCGGTATTCACACAGTCGATGATGTTAATGCCATGCGCGCGCATGAGGTTAATACCTTTTTGGTGGGCGAGGCTTTTATGCGTGCTGAAGAGCCAGGCCAGGAGCTTCGTCGTTTGTTTAGTTCGTAAAAGATCGTGTGATTATGTGATGAGACAAATAATTTATATCGATCAACATGCAAACCTCTACAAAGTTATCTATAGGCCATAAATGATATCTGAATGTCCAGTAGCGCTATCGAATTATAAAAATATCTTTGAAAAAGATGTTGAATGGGGCGATATGGACGCTATGCAGCATGTTAATAATAAGCGTTATTTTTATTATGCCGAAAGTGCGAGACTGCGGTGGTTTAATGAAATTTATTCGCAGTTGGGCGTTGAATATAGCGGTGAGCTCAAGGAGAGCTTTGCGTTGGCAGAAACTAGCTGCAAGTTTAAAGTTCCGCTAACCTTTCCCGACACCCTGCTGGTTTCTACTGGCGTGCTTGTTATTGAAGCCAACCAATTCATTTTGCGGCACTTGATATATAGCAATCAATTAGCGTGTGTTGCGGCTAAGGCTGAGGCGCGTATGGTGCGATATGACTTCATTAACAACTGCCGTGCTGACATCCCGGATAATGAAATTTCAGTGCTTAAAAAATATCAAGTTCCACAGGATTGAGCTTGCAGAACCTTGTTCAGCTCACACAAATCGTTAAAAAATAAAATTGGACAGAATAAAATAGAGATGCAATCATTCAAGAATGTCACCGTTTTGATTACAGGGGCTTCGGCTGGCGTTGGCGCTGCGTGCGCTAGAGAATTTGCCCGCTTAGGTGCGTGTCTAGCATTAGTTGCTCGAGGTGAGGAGGCGTTGAGTGCAATTGCTGATGAATTGAGTCAGCAAACGGAAATGTTGACGGTTTGTGCTGATGTTGCTGATTTGCAAGCCTGTGACGCCATGCTCGCGAGTGTCGTTGAGCGATTTGGTCCTGTACAGATTCTTATTAATAATGCTGGCCTCCACCATCGAGGTGATGTGCGGGTTCGATCCGCTGAAGATATTGCCACCATGGTGGATGTTAATTTGCGAGCGCCGCTTTACCTCACTAATAAAGTGTTAGCCGGTATGCAGCAGTTAGGTACCGGTGCAGTAGTTAATGTGGGATCATTGGCTGGCAGGGCACCGCTGCAGGGCGCGGCAACGTATGCGGCTACTAAGGCTGGTCTGCGCAGTTTCACTTACGGTGTTGCTGATGAGGTGCGTGAATTGGGGATTTCGGTTGGCGTGGTGTCGCCCGGACCAATAGACACAGGCTTTATTATGGATCACATTGATGAGGTTGAAGATATTGTTTATTCGCAACCTATGAGTACTGCCGAGGAGGTCGCGGTTAATATTGTGCGCCTTGCGCGCGGTGAACGTCTTGAAATTTCGATGCCTTGGCTGGGTGGTAAACTAACAACGCTGAGTTATCTTCTGCCGAGCTTGCGACGAGGCTTGCGTGATAGGATGTACGCTATTGGCCGGCGCAACAAAAAGAAATATCGCAAAGTATGATTGCGAAAACAAGAAAGGCCCAGTAGTGACTGAGCCTTTCTAATACTGATTTATTGCTTCAATGCTTTAGCGTGTTCCGTACACGACCATCGTTTTGCCTTTGACATAGACCAAGCCTTGCTCTTGCAAGTCCTTCAGTACCCGACCCACCATTTCACGCGAACAGCCCACGATGCGGCCGATTTCTTGTCGTGTGATTTTGATTTGCATACCGTCGGGGTGCGTCATGGCATCAGGTTCTTTACACAGTTCCAGCAATGTTCCGGCGACTCGCCCAGTGACATCTAAAAAAGCCAGATCGCCAACCTTACGCGTAGTTTTACGCAGGCGTGTAGCCATTTGTTTGCCGACTGAATAAAGTAGGTCGGGGTACTGCTGCGATAGCTCATGGAATTTTGCAAAGCTTATTTCCGCAACTTCACATTCTGTTTTGGCTCGCACCCACGCACTGCGCGAGTCTTCTTGTTCAAACAAGCCCATTTCGCCAAAAAAACCGCCCTCGTTGAGGTAGGCAACAATCATTTCTTTGCCCTCGTCATCTTCAATCGCAACAGTGACTGAGCCTTTGATAATGTAGTAAAGCGTATCGGAAGTATCGCCGGCGTAGATAATAGTGCTTTTACTGGGATAGCGGCGACGATGGCTGCTACCGATAAGTTCTTCGGCGTGCTGAATATGAGGTGTTAGTGGTGCGAGAGCCACAATTCCATTTCCTTGTGAAGCCATTGATGCGGGAGTGTCCAATTTTTGAGCATGCATAATACAACAACCATTATCAATTAGTGATAAAAGAAACCGGCGATTCCTACATTGAGTATTGTCTATTTTGGCTGTGATACAAGTCACGGTTATGAAAAATGTGACATGCAACGCAATTGGTCAATAACTGTCAGCCTTACGCATTTTGAAGGACGGCTACTCGACCGCCTAGGATCGATTACAATACAATATAATTCAATTGGTTAGAGTATGAGTGGATAAGTATTTATGAAGGCGACTATCAACTGGACAGGGGCCGCAAGTTTTGCGGCGACATCGGGGTCAGGGCATGAGGTGCAAATGGATGGCCCGCCAGATCATGGTGGCGATAATTGTGGCTCACGGCCTATGGAAATGTTACTGATGGGTATGGGGGGCTGCGCGTCTTTTGACGTCATGTCGATGCTTAGTAAAGGGCGCCAAGACGTCGTCGCTTGCCGTGCCGAGTTGGTGGCAGAGCGTGCCGATGCAGTCCCAGCAGTGTTTACGCAGATTCATATGCGGTTTGTGGTCAGTGGGAACAATCTAAAAGATACGCATGTTCGTAGAGCCATTAAGCTGTCGGTCGAAAAATATTGTTCAGCATCAATTTTGATGGAACGTGCTGGCGTTAAGGTAACGCACGAGTATGTTGTAGAGTCTGTTGCTTAAGGAGCCGATGAAGCTCTCGAGGCATTATCATTAACAACCAATAAGTTGGAAAAGAATAGTATGAACGATACAGCCATCCTCGGGCGTCCCGGCACTACCGCGGGTATGCGGCATATCGCATTATTTGTGCCGGATCTAGATAGTGCGCGGCATTTTTATATTGATCTGCTAGGGATGGAAGTAGAGTGGCAACCAGACGCTAGTAACGTTTATCTGACCTCAGGTAGTGATAACCTTGCCTTGCACCATAGTCCCGACTGGGAAATTGGTGGTCTTGAGAAAAATCAGCGCTTAGATCACATTGGTTTTATTATCGATCACTCAGCGTCGGTAGACGAATGGCATGCTTATTTGCAGCAGGAAGGGGTGCCGATGAAATCGGCGCCGAGGACGCATCGAGATGGGGCGAGAAGTTTTTATTGTTTAGATCCTGCCGGCACATTAGTTCAGCTGATCTATCATCCGCCGCTCTCTAAGGGCGCTTAATGGAAGCTTGATTGCACTGCTATAAATTATAATTTGTAAGTTGTGCGTGTCATTAGTTTTGAGGCGGCAGTCATGAATTTTTTGGGTAGTGGTGAAAAGTTAATTCCTCCAGCGTCTAGCGCCTTCTGGCCATGATGCGCCTCATCTTTAAGCATTTGGCCAAGTATGGCGCGAGTTTTTACATCATCCTCTGGAACTTGTTCTAGGTGTTCGCGCAAATGCCGGCACACTTGTTCTTCAGTTGCGGCTATAAACCCTAAACTCCATTTGTCACCGGCGGCACCGGCTAGCGCGCCGATTCCAAAAGACAGCCCATAAAAAAGCGGATTGAGGTAGCTGGTGCGACTGTCGAGTTGTTGTAATCGTTGTTCGCACCAAGCCAGATGGTCACCTTCTTCATCAGCAGACTCTTGCATCGATATGCGGGTTGTTAAATTTCTAGCGGTGATGGCTTGGCCTTGGTAGAGGGCTTGAGCACAGACTTCACCGGTGTGGTTAATGCGCATCAACCCGCTAATATGTTGCTGAAGCTCAGGCGTATATTCTAGATCAGGCACATCGAGTACGGCTGCATCACATGATTCAGCCGGAGACGGGCGTTGCGGTTTAGTACTGCCTGGGCTTAGTGTTCTCATCGCGCGGTCTACTCCCAAAATGAGCTGGTCAAGGCTCGATAAAGCAGGAGTTTGGTCGATTATTTTCGTACTCATTGACAGTGTCTCACAAATTTTATGAGGCAAATGGCGTCGTTATTCCAATTTGCGCACAATACCAACAGTATACGTGACGCGAAATGTTTTTTCTTTCTGGCTTGGCTTTATTGAGCTTAGTAGTGGCTTTTATGCCTGCTAAAAGTTGGCCTAAATATTCTTGGGGTCGAGTAATTTTGCATCGTTATAGTCGGCTAATCGAATATCAAAACTGCCGTCAGGATGCAGTGCGCGTATCATATAGGGCCGTCCAGTATCTGCGCGCTTGTCAGTGCTTATATCAATATAGCGGGGAGAACATTTGCTTTTGTTTGAATCGCGCACGACAAGAATAATAGGCTGTAAATTATTTTCGCTATCAGACGGAAGTACGATGCCAATTTCGCCGCTGTTGAGTTCGGCGATACTGCCGACTGGATAAACCCCAATGCAGCTGATAAATTTATTTAATAGCTCACCATCATGATGCGAATCTTTACTTTTTAAAAGTAATTTGAGTGCCTCTGCAGCCGGTTTGGCGACGCTGTAGACGCGCCCGCTTGTCATAGCATCGTAGGCATCAGCTATTGCGACAATTTTAACGAGGTAAGGAATTTCGTGTTCGCTTAGCCCTCGAGGATAACCAGTGCCATCCATTTTTTCATGATGCGATAGGGCAATATCAACGGCCGCTTCGGGCAAGCCTCTTTTGCCAAGTAATAGCTTTTTACCATGCACCGTATGCATTTTCATTACGGCAAACTGCGCATCGTTAAGTTGGCCCTCTTTGTTTAGGATTTCATCGGGTATTTTTACTTTACCTACATCATGTAGCATGGCGCATAGGCCCAAGTCTTGAAGGTCTTGTTCTTGTAATCCTTCTGCCCGCCCTAGCGTGATACTGAGTAACGCTACATTCAAGCTATGCTCGGCTGTATATTCATCTTTATTTTTTATCATGCTTAGCCACAGCATCGAGTCCGGGTTGGCAATGATGTTATCTACGCACTCTCCTACGGCATCACGCATAGTGTCAAGCTGGAATAAATTGCCAGCGCGAAAATCATTGAACATATCATTGACGACTGCTTTAGCTTTGCTATGTATTGTTTTGGCTTCATCTAGGTTGGCACTGAAGTTTTTGGACGCGCTGTGATCGATCGTTTGGTTAGGTTTGGCGCCATGGCTTAATCGATTAGCTGAGCTATCGCGTGTGATATCCACATAGACATAATCACAAAGAGATTGCAGTTGTTGTAGCTGATGTTCAGTTCGAATGACGAACCCTTGAATTGTAAACGGCGAATCCACCCAGGGCCGATCGAGTTCTTTAACAAACATACCTAGCGTAAGGTCGCTACTATGCATGCGGGTTTTTTCTATACCGTTTGTGGCTAAGGCCGTTATTTTATGTAACATACAAAAATTTTTTACACTCTCAGCTAAGTCATTTGGGATGTTGCATCGAAGCCGTATATTGCTTGGCTTGGATCGTCTTGCAATGGGTTATATGAAAGTCCATGTTTAATCAGTCAAAGCCTGGCGTTTAAATGTGGCTTGTGCCCTAATTTAAATGGTATTTAGTGCGGTCTGCTGTTAATAGTTGATGTTTCTTCGCAATTAGGGGCGTTTTGTTGCAGTGTGTAATGATGGCGACACTAACCCTACTGCGCACAAAGTTAAGCATAGTATAAGTTGTGGTTATCCGCACACATGAAGCACCGAGATCGGCTGTTTTATTAAGCCGTAACAGCCACGTAGGAGGTTTGGGTGGAGCTTGGTAGAGTCACGCTAGTAACACCCCCCCCAGCTACCAAGCCAAAAGCATTCAATGGGTGCTGTGCCTTGGGTCAAAGTTTGTAGAAACTCTCGGCGAATGCGGAGCCTGTAGAGTCAATACAAGTTAAAGTTGAGGCCCAGCTGCAATAATGCTCTGGTTCACATCGTAAGCGCTAAAGTTTTTTATGAATTGCTGGGCAAGCTTGCGGGCTTGCAAGTCGTAGGCGGCAGGGTCTGACCAAGTATTGCGGGGGTTGAGTAGAATGGGGTCTACACCCGGAACATTGATTGGTATGGCCAGATTTAACATATCCAGCTGTTCGGTTTCTGCGCCTAGTAAATCGCCTTTTTGAATGGCGGCTATGATGGCTCGTGTAACCGGTATGCTGAAGCGCCTGCCCTCACCACCATGACCGCCTGAGCCACCGGTCCAGCCTGTATTAACTAAGTACACCTGGCTGCTAAACTCTTCTACGCGTTTCATTAATAACTCGGCGTAGTCACCTGCGGGGCGTGGCATAAACGGAGCGCCAAAGCAGGTAGAAAAAGCGGGTTGTATTCCGTCCTCACCGCCTAGCTCGGTTGATCCGACTCTAGCGGTGTAGCCGCTTAAAAAGTGGTAGGCAGCCGCTTCTTTGCTGAGCACAGATACCGGAGGTAGTACACCTGCCACGTCGCAGGTTAAAAAAATCACTACCTCAGGTTCTCCAGCTTGGTTTTCGATAACTCGTTTTGCAACATGCTCTAGAGGGTAGCAGCAGCGTCCGTTTTCGGAGAGCGAGGTTTCATCATAATCGGGGGTGTTGTTTTCATTGACCGCGACGTTCTCTAAAATAGCGCCTCGCTTAATGGCATCCCAAATAACCGGTTCATTTTTTTGACTCAGATTAATAGTTTTTGCATAGCAGCCACCCTCAAGATTGAAAACCGTACCTTTGCCCCAGCCATGTTCATCATCGCCAATCAGGTAACGCTCAGGGTCTGCCGACAATGTAGTTTTCCCTGTGCCAGAGAGTCCAAAAAATAATGCTGTCTGACCTTGCTCGCCAACATTGGCCGAGCAATGCATGGGTAAAACGTCTTTTTCAGGAAGTAGGAAATTTTGCACGGAAAACATGGCTTTTTTCATTTCGCCTGCGTAGCGCATACCTGCTAATAACACTTTACGCTTAGCGAAATTAATAATGACTACGCCATCACTGTTGGTGCCATCGCGCTTGGGCACGCAAACAAAACTGGCCACATTTAATATCGACCATTCTTCTTTACTTCTTGGGTTGTAGTTGTCTTCATCAACGCGTATGAACATATTGCGGCCAAATAGGCCTTGCCATGCGGTCTCTGTTTGTACGCTGACGGGTATGTAATATTCTTTATCGGCGCCGACATGCAGTCGAGATTTGTACTGCTCGCGCAGTGCTAGATAATCGGCGACTCTTTGCCACAGTGCGTCAAATTGGTCTGCGTCGAATGGGCGATTAACCGCACCCCAGTCGATCGAGTCCTGGGTAGATGGCTCTTGGACAATAAAGCGGTCGGCGGGTGAGCGGCCTGTTCGAATACCGGTAGTGACAAGAAGCCCGCCGTTGCTTGCCATGGTGCCTTCACCGCGTGCAATTGCATGCTCAATCAGCTCTTCTGCACTGAGGTTTTCGTGGATAGCGGGTTGCTCTGCCTTTGGCGAATTCATTGTTTAGGGCCTATATAGGTGGGTATTACTGCGTAGTTTCCTTGAGCTGCTGGGAGATATCTTAAATTTAGCCAAGGGCGGGCAGTCTGACAGAAAACAGCGGAGAGTAGTATGCGCCGAAACGTTACTTTTTCGCGTTCAGCTGGATTTTAGTGGCGAGTATCACTCTGGTCAGTGTTGAGTTTGTCTATGGCATTGCGGTCGAAGCGATAGCGTGCACTACAAAATTCGCAGTCCATCACAATTGCTCCATCTGCCGCTAAAATGTCTTCAATTTCTCTAGAGTCGATATGCATG
>JACLAC010015835.1_pt1 | contig 15865 bp, 12 predicted proteins | sample 8027881 | NCBI WGS metagenome assembly JACLAC01 (sample SAMN15725517, study PRJNA655200) | protist metagenome | isolation source: fluorescence activated cell sorting (FACS) single amplified genomes of... | place: Spain: Blaines Bay Microbial Observatory, Mediterranean Sea | collected 2016-01-19
GAAAGCACATATTATGTCCACTCTTGAAAACGAGAATACCATATAATTTGTATGGGGTCGATGAGTGGAGTCGATTTTGGTGGTTTTTGGGACGAATGACGTAATTAACGAATGAATGAGAATTCCATCGCTGCTGCCAAAGAGAGAGAGAGAGAGGAATAGCGTTCGGCCGATGCCCGCCCCTAATGGATGTTGAAAATAAATATCCTTCTTTACTACTACAAGGTAATAGCAAGCTTTGAATTTTCTTACACATTTACTTTTCTTTTTACGCGTAGTATAATAATATAATATTTATAATATAGTTTCAGACGAGCTCTTTTTGTTCTCTCTACAAGATAAAAAGATGGATGCGTCCCTAGGAAAATTGATTGCAGATTATCTCCGCGCGTGCGCGGCGTGCGAGGGAGCGGATGTAAACGTTGTATCAAACTTGAAGACGGCGGCGTCTTGCGTCGATCAAGCTTTTGGGCTTCCTATGAGCGAGGTGGACGTACCTCTCGCGCCTGGACTCGCCAAGATCACGTCCGCGGGCAAAAAAGCACTTGGAGTGACCTCCGCGAGCCTCAAAAAGCCCGCAAAGGATCCTGTCGAAGACAGCGCGCTTTTTAAGAAGTTTCTCGCCAACGTAGAGTCAAAGGGCTTTTTCAAAGACGCCGAAAAAGGAACTGCAGAGTACGCGTCGAGGTACGCAAAGGTGCTGAGCAAGTTTAAATCGCGCATCCAAAAGTCTTCTGCAGCAGCGACGCCCGCAGCGGCATCCGCTTCCCAGCCTGCAACGAGCCAAGCGGACGAAGAAAAAGCAATCGCGCTCAAAAATGACGGCAACGCGTTTCTCAAGCAGGGCAAGTTTGAGGAGGCAGTCGCCAAGTACACCGCGGCGATCGAGACGAGTCCCACAGGCCCAAGCACGCACATTTTTTACGGCAACCGCGCCGCTGCGCTCAGCCATCTTGAACGCTACGAAGACGCCGCATCGGACTGCTCTGCGTCCATTGCGCTCAAAGGAAACTACGTGAAAGCGCACTCCCGCCTCGCGCACGCGCAGCTCATGCTCAAGCGGTACAAGGAAGCTGTGACCAGCTGCAATGCGGCGCTTGAAATCGATCCCTCAAACTCTGCAGCAAAGGCTACGCTCAAAATTGCTTCGCAGCACGTCGGGGCGCCTCGCTCGGACAGCATCAATGCGTCCGCGCCCGCAGCTGCGGGTGCACCTGCAGGTACGCCCGCTGGCATGCCCGCTGGCATGCCTGATCTCGGTGGCCTTGCGAGCATGCTCGGAGGAATGGGCGGCGGCGGCGGCGCAGCAGGCGGAAATCCCATGGCCGGCCTCGGCGGCCTCCTCAACAACCCTGCTATGATGCAGATGGCTCAAAATATGATGCAGGATCCTGCCATGATGCAAATGGCGCAAAATATGATGTCAGACCCCAACGCTATGGCAAATGCGATGGCGCAGATGCAACAAAATCCCGAAATGATGCAGCAGATGATGGGCGCTCTCGGAGGTATGGGCGGCAACGGTGCTGGGGGCGCGCAGTGATTGGACTTTTTTCCATCCTGCAAAGGTATTAAATTAAAAATCAAGTGCAACAAATGCAAGCAATGCGTCGCATGAAATTCACAAATTATATCATTATTCCATTCATTTTTTTAAATAATATATACTCGTTCTCGTGTGAACTTTAAAAAAAAAATTCCAGAAAAAAAAGTGTCAATAAATAGTTACTTTATTTCTTATATTTATAAACATACAGTTTAAATATATTATCTATTCGCACACACTGCGGTAAGTATATGCTGTTATACCTTTTGGTCATTAATTGAATATTTAGTATGCTCAAAAGAGATTATTTTGCTGCTTGAGGGTGCTGCGTTTCCACTTGGGAAGCTTCGAAAAGGACGCCTTGCGCATGCCAAAAACAGCAAAAAAGTCTTCCTCCGTCAAGTACATTTCACGCCGCGTACTGTCAATCGACGGCGGCCACGGTTTATCAACGAGCTCGTCCATAGGGAAAAATGGTCCGCCATACTTGGAAATGTCGTACATGTGGGGCGCAAGTCTAGGTGGAAGCGCTGGAGCCGCCGTAGCCTTGCCGCTACTTTTGCTACTCGAAGGTCGCGCCGAGGGAGCATTGTCCTCGCGGGTGCTGCTGTTACGAATGGACGATCGCCTCTGGGGGAGCGCGGGAGGTGCCAGTTTACGCGAAGACGTTCGGCGCGCTGGAATTGCGGGCGGAGGCCCCCTTCCCGAAGACGTCCGGGATGCTCCTGGTGTCGGCAACTCTTCTACTACTACTTCTTCTTTTTCTTTTTCTTGCTCTTGAGAGGCAAGGTTGAGCAGGCGCTTTCCTTCAAAGCTAAGGCGCTTTCTCCCCATGCCCCCATTTTGCCTTGCTTTCTCATTCATACCACCACTCGATCTAGCCGATGCTCGATCTACGCTCTGCGAACTGAAACTGCCATCCATGCTTGGTCGCACAAAGTTGGGATCTTCTGGCCGATCCCACGTCGTCTCGCCGCTTTCCTGATTCCAGTAGTACACGTCGTCTGAATCTTCATCGTGGACGGCTACCCATCCAGGCAGCAGCCCCAAGTTGGGATCAAACTCGCTTTCACTATCTTCGTCATCATCGTACGCAGCGCTTTCAGCTGCAGGCCGCGCATTCGCGCCATTTTCGCTCATCGTGCGACCAGCAAGCCGAGTGGGGGAGCCCTCTGCGCTGTGCGCTCGCGCGGCCGCTGGCCACGTCATTGTGAGGCTATCCATATCGTCTGCGCGCATCGACGAGCTATCAGACGTAGCCGTCGATCCCACTGAGACGTTGGATGGCGGCAGAGGAGGCCGCCGCGCCCCCGGCGTAGACGGCGCGTCGTCTATCGTGTCGTACGCAAGCTGGCTCAAGCTCGGAAAGCAATTCTTGCACACTCTAACTTTTCCCTTTTTCGATATGTTTTTAAGAAACCATCTGTATGGGGAGCACTTTTCGCACACGAGCACGCCGCACTTTCTGCAGTGATGTTTACGCTTAAAAAGCGTAAATTCCGCGCCGCATAGTTTGCAGTGCGCGTCGTCTGTATCCCAGACAGGGGCCACGTCGAATGAGGATCCAGCGGCGGAGCGGGACGATCCACCTATATTTCTTCCAGACTTGCGCGACATGTTCACGTTGCGACACTTTTCGATGCACGCGTTTATATCTTTCATCCACGACTCTTTTTCCTCATCTGATTTTGCAATGACGACGAACGACTTGCCGGTGCTTTGAATTTGAAATTCGCCCGTGAAGCCAACGGGGATAATTTTCGTCGATACGAGGTCTATTGTGCGGTGATACTTGAACGTGCCCGCTTCGTAGTACGAGCGCGAGGAGCCGTAGATGAGCCAGTCGTTGAAGAGGACAAAGTGGAACGACTTGGGGCCTCGACGACATCGCTTTGTCAAGGTACCTTCGCGTATAAATATGCGGTGTGCTGCGACGAGCTGCACGCCGTTGTGAAATTTTTCCTGGATGCGCAGCACCTGGTTGCGATTCTCAAAATCGCGGAGGCTCTCGTTTATCGTGGCGGCCACTTCGGACACTTTTGCTAGAGCCACTTCGATGTTGTGAAAATCCTTGTGCGATTCATCTGTTTTTTTCTTGAGCGCTTCGAGGAGCATGCGATATCTCGGAATGCGCTGCACTGGCATAATGAGGTAGCTTTCCAGCGTTTGTCCCCGGCAATCGGGAAGTCCTCTGCACTTTTCGCAAAAGGCTGCGTATGCAGGATTCGCCATGAGCGCTTTGTGCTTTTTTAGCGCTGCATCGTGATTGTTTACGTACGTGGTATACATCTTAAAGTACGGCGCAAACTTGATGAAAACGCCCCCAACGCTATCTTCGTTCTTGTCCATATCCTCCTCAAGTTTGAGCAAAAGGGACAAGTTGCACTTTAGTATCGCATCGACTATGCCAAAAAGCGCGTTAATGTCGGCGCCTGAGAGCGTGGGAAGCACCTCGTCGCCGTAGCTTAAATTTTTACGGGCATCTCGGAGAGGAACAACGTACGTCTTGACGAGCACTTCGAGATCCTGCACGTATGTTCTCTCTGTGGAGAGAATTTCCTCGTACACCATAGCTCGCTTTCGCTTCCGTTGTTCCGCTTCCGACATTGTTGTTTCTGTGCGATTTTCGCCTACAATACCATCCAATAATCAAATTCCCTCCAAGGAAAAAAAAAGAGTATATAAACAAAGCGACTCAGCAAAAGGAAGCCAACGTTCGTCTGCTCGCCGTCGCCCGCGCCGCTTCTTCTTACCCCGGACGTACTCTATATACGCCGCGCGTAAACAATACTTATTCAGCTCGTTTCTTTTTTACGCAATGAAACAAGCGCTGAAAATAAAAAACTACGTGCTTCTCCGCTCAACGCGCTGATTGCGCAGTGCGTGCTGGAGCGTAGCACGGGCGAATGCAGCGCTCCATTTCAAAGGCGAAAGAAAAAAAGAAATTGTAAAAAAATTTAAAAAAAAATAAAAAAAATTAAAAAAATATTTACGTAAAATTAAAGTACGGAGAAGCCCATACATATACAATCCGGGGTCTTTTTTTTTTCAGCAACATCATGTACTGAAGGTTTTTTAAAATAGTATGGAGAGTCGAGGCGTCGAGAGGAAGACCGATCATAGGTACCTTAATGGGTGCTCTCATTAACATGTACATATCATATGCATAGACAAAATGGTTAAGGATGTAAATAGTCCAACATCTCATTCCAACATTTGCACCGCATAACTCATTATTTACCTTATGGTGTACGAGTAGTTCGTATGAGTATATATACCATATGAAATAGTTTTTGGATAATAGACTGCATCCCCTACTACCTTCAACGAGGAATGCCAGGTATGGAGGAGGGATGTGAGGACAAATGCGGGCACGCCCCTCGACGCGTTTTCTTATACGATACTATCCACAGCTCTTTCGTACAGTAAATATTTATGCAATAGCGCGCACCTGCACGTGTTAGAAAAAATAATACAACATAAACGCAGGCTTACTTATGCATCCCGGGCGAACGTTGCTTTGCGTCAAAATTGTGTGCATCGTTACCTTGTTATTTTATTTATTATTACTTGTTTACGTACGAGGGTATTATTTAGCAATATGTTATTTAGTAAGGCATAGTATTTGATTTCAATTTGATATTTATATAAAGTGCTGCGCGCATGGTTCGCGGCACGACTACTCGTACTCGTGAATGTGTTACGATAATTGTGTGTGCGCGCGAATCAAATGCTCATTATAGCGGTGCAATACTATGTTGACGCACGTGCGTGCTCGTTTACTTCGATTGCTCTGACTTTAATCAGAGAACCCATTTGCAGTCATCCAATCGGGGGACAAAAATTTGGTCATGTAATTCCTAGTTGAATCGGCAAGGAGAACGACGCACCTCTGGCCCTTTCCGAGTCGCTTGGCGACCTTGAGGGCGCCAGCCATGGCCGCGCCGCAGGAGCCACCGCAAAGGAGACCCTCCTCGCGGATGAGGCGCCTCGCCATCTGAAAGCTTTCTTTGTCTTCCGTCTTGATCCACTCATCGACGAGCGAACGGTCGAGCACGTCAGGAATAAAGTCATAGCCAATACCCTCGACCTTGTACGGCTTGAGACGATCCTTGTCATTAAGAGCCTCAGGAAGCGCGAGAATACTGCCGACGGGATCGACGCCAATAATCTTGATGTTGGGGAGCTTCTCTTTTAGCTTGCGCGCGCAGCCGCTGATTGTGCCGCCCGTGCCTGCACTTATGACCATCATGTCGATTTTCCCGTCGCACTGGCGCAGAAGCTCCTCGGCGGTACCCTCGTAGTGAGCAGCCGGATTGGAGGGGTTGGAGTACTGATCCAAAATGTGCGAGTTGGGGATCTCCTTGTTAAGGCGCTTCGCAACGCCGATGTGAGACTCGGGCGAGTCAAACGCAGCCTCGGTGGGCGTGCGAATAATCTCGGCGCCCAGCGCCTTGAGCACATCCACCTTTTCAGCGCTCATCTTTTCGGGGAGCGTGATGATCATGCGGTACCCCTTGATGGCGGCGGTGAGCGCAAGGCCGATTCCCGTGTTACCCGACGTGGGCTCAATGAGCGTGTCGCCAGGCTTGATGCGGCCACTCCTCTCGGCGTCTACGATCATCCTGTATCCGATGCGGTCTTTGACGGATCCGCCCGCGTTGAAGAACTCGCACTTGGCGAGGAGCTCGCACTCGATGCCCTCCGAAGCTGCAATTTTGTTGATGCGAACCAGGGGAGTCTTGCCAATATTTTCAAGAATCGTGTCCATGATCTTTTCGTCCGTAGGAATGCGGTGCTTTGCCACCTCTTCCTCCTTGGAACGGGTCATAGCTTGCTCGAATGCAGACATTGTTGATAAAGGCTTTAAAAAAAGAAAAGAAGTTTTTGAAAAAATAAAACGTCGGTGAAAGAATAACGATACGTTGATTTCGCTAAATACTTTAAAAGAAACAAAGATAAGGGAAAAAAAAAAGCTGGTGGCAAGCGTGATTACGTACCGCCGTGAGGGTTGGTTTGATTGTTTGATTCTTTGATTGACCCCACCACTGCACTATATATTATGCGAACAAACATTCCCGAAACGTTTATCCCACCCTTTCCCCGTTTCCCCATTTCCCCCCCTCTACGCATGAACACACGCAATGCGACCTCCCTCCTATCGTCTCTTATTATCATGTAAATACAATACCTTATTCATAAAAAACTCTATTGAAAATAAAGTGCCAGCTGCGCGCGTGGGGGGCGTTCCCTCAAACCCTTACTCTTCCTTTTCCAATAATGTACACATTTATAATATTACATGTATCATTCAATATACGAAAGGGGGTGTACTAAAAGGAAATGGGGGTTATAATATGTGGCGGGTGGAATTTTCGATCTATGTTGCTACTCTTTGCGCATCACGTCATAATATATTATATGTTTTGCGCATATAAATAGCATCCGTATGGGTAATTGGATACATAATATTGTAAGGTATTTTGTATGAGATCTTTTTTTTTTATTTTTTATAAATCAATATTGGAAAAATGAAAAATAAAACGAATCTTCTTCTTTGATCAGAGTGTAAAAATATTTATTTATAATGTTGAATAGGCGTACTAAAATGTATATTTAACATGGTGTATGTCCTTATATTTTACTTTTTTTTTTTAAATGAGAGGGAGAGAAGAGGAGGCGTTGGTGGAAAAAGATATAGGGGTTTGGGTAACGGTTGATATGGTGCCCCTGCAGGTCAAGAAGGCAGGTGAACTCAGCCCGCCGTTCACCTCGGGTGCGTACATGCTTCCCGCGTGTTCGCTTAGTCTGGTTTTTGCCGGAAAAGCGGAACCACTTACGCGAAAAACGACGTGCAATGATGCTGGTCATCGAGAGATGTGCGCTAATGGTAAAGCTGCCCAACGGTGCACAAATACGTATGCGGAGGATAAAACGTTAGTAACAATGACGTTTTCTTTTTTTGAGATGCCTGAAGACGATAAAGATAGCGTTACGGTGACGCATCATCTCCCCGGGAAGCCAAACGCAGTTATAACAGAATGATGACGAAAATATTCTTATCTCTTGGCTCTTGATTTCTAAGGTGTTTGTTGAGCCCAATGAATTCGAAAAAATGTTTTCTGCCGACGGTAGCCATTCAAGGAATGATGCGCATCTGGGCACATTCTTTGTAATGGCTTCTCTTAACGCAGAGCATCATCGAGTGCATCTCACCGTGATGAATCTACCGAAAGTGAGGATGTAAATCAAATTTCAAATGATACAAATCAAGGTGAGTTTTCTTTCAATAATGCATCAATTGAGATTGGGAAATGTGTTGGTATAACAAAGGCAAGGAGTAGTATGCTCAGCTACGATTCACGTGACATTTTGATCAACAATTCCGTTACGAACGATTTCCCTGCAAAATTTCAAATCACACATAATGAAGTTGCATCTTATGGAACTACGTTCATTCACCTCCTCGTTAAAGTTGAGAAAATTCAAAATTATGCTACAAGTGCGGTAAAAAGGGGCATATGAAAAACGAATGCCCGAATGCGAAGCAACCACCGATGTGCTACAACTGTGGCACGAGGTGCGGGAACATAGCGAGGAACTGTACGAAAGTTCCGCTAACAGCGACGACATTGAAGCTCATGAAAAGAAAAGAAAAGCGTGAACACGACAATGCAAAATTGGCACAGGAGCCGATTATTGGAGACTCGATGGCGCTAATGGCGCGTGCAAAGCCGAAGAAAAAGACTTGTTTCAAGTGCAAACGAGAATATGACGGTCGAACGTCGCTCAGCGAGAGCACATAATTACAAATTAGATTAATTTGAAAACGAGAACAGGATTGCCATTTAGGATATCTGAGCAACTTTGGACATCATATGGCGTGTCAGATGAAATACCCAGGGATAGCCCCGAAACAATTGCCTTTTCTAAAGTTGATGCCCTGTGTCGCACTTTGCGAACACGGTGATTTTTGTCAGCCCAATAGGTAACTTCAAATGGATCACCTTCTTCCTCAAGTTTATACGCAACCCATTGTGGAGTCGTGGCATCGTCGTCCATGCATACATCGGAGTAATATATATCCTCTATAATCCCCTCTGCAACCATAAGTGCAACTCCGAGAGGTTCCATATTACCAGCTTGGGTAATTGAGAATTGCTCGTTGTTTCGTGGATTCACAAATGCTTTAACGTGCTTCTCTGTGAGCGCAGGTCGAACCATGCAGCGATGATCCGTAGGTATGTCTAGGCTATTCGTAGCCACTACGTTCCCTGTTCACGAAAAGAGAGTAGGTACAGTGACAGCAACAGTGACAGCAACAGTGCATACTGCAGACAACACTGGGCAGGTGTTGGAGTACAAAGAGGAGATGGGAATTCATGAATATCACTTCAACACTGTGATGCCAGGAGTTCGTCGTTCATCCAACTTGTCAACTATTCCTAAGGTGGCATTTGTGAGTGTGATGGACTCAATGGGAAATCGCCAAAGCTGCCAACGAGTGATGGCAACCCAGGTATTATTTACCTGCAGTGATGTAACTGAACGCCTATTAAACATAACGAAGATATTTTCTCCTCTCCTCCTCTCCTCCTCTCCTCCTCTCCTCCTCTCCTCCTCTTCTCCGCGTGCCGTCGTCTTCAACGGATCCAAAAATAATTTTAAATAAAAAAAAAATAAAAAAATATTTATTCAATCTACTTTTGTAAATAAATAATAAAAACAATAACATACACGGCCGCACACGTATCCCTCTTTCCCCTCTTTCCCCGTCCCCACTCACTCACTCTCTAAAAAGAAACAAATCAATCGCATTTCCGCTCTTTCATTGAAACCACTTTTTTTTCCTTTTTTTGGGGGTTTTAAAAGAGTACATATTTATATAATAATATATATCATTCATTACTGCGACGTTGTAATATTATTGTTTCGTGTATGAATATGTTGTCTTTTTGATTGGTAGAGAAAGAAGTGAGAGGTTTGGTTTTTTATTTATCTGGGGTGTGCGTTTGGAACAGCTCGCTCGCTTGGACGTCCCAGATCATGGCTAAAAAAGGCTCACCGCGGCGGCGGCTAAAGAGCAACTTTGACGCTACCACCACGATATGCGGCGTGCGCGTGGACACAACGTACTGGCAGCGGTACGCTGTCGGGACATTTTTTCTTTTGCTTATTGGCGTGCACCTTTTGCAGGACGCGGCGCTCTATCCTTCTTCTCAAAATAAACGCGAGCAGATACGCGCGAGCGCGCTCGCAGGTCTTGCGCCTGGTGCTAGTCTTAAAAGCGGCCAGGCAAAGTGCATCGATGGCCTCATTTGGTGCGAAAGGGAGCAGACGTGCGTGACACCGATTATAATTGAGCAGGGTATATTTGAGTGCGACGGGCCGCCAAAGAAAAAGGAAGATAACAGCGCGATGCAGTCGCTTCGCGCGCAGCATGTGCAAGAGATCGAGACGTCTTTCGACGATGAGTATATCGTCACGGGCGTAGATGCTGAGGCGGACGCCGACGCTTCTGACGACAAAGAGGATGGTGCAGACGCTGCAACAGATGGCTACGACGGTGGGGAGGATGCTGCCCAGGATAGCGATGCTGCTATAAACGATGCTTCCGTCGTCGATCGCATCAGCAAGAGCGAATCGCCACTCTCTGCTTCGCAGCGCCCTCCCATCGACACAAATGTAGCCGTCGGCAACCGGGAAGTCGGCGGGGTCTACGACGGCAGCACGGTGCTGCTGTATTCTCAGATGCAGCGGCCAGTTGGTGCCAAGACGCTCAACTACCAAAATGCTGCGAGTAAGGATGGTATCAAAAATTTCACTCCTCTAAAGTCGCACTTGAAGTCAAAGGGGTGGTCGTACGCCAACCAAGCTCCAAAGGATCGAGTGGCGCTTTTTTTCAGCCGGGGATCTACGCCGTCGAGACTCAAACCAGGTTTTCAAATGGTGAATACGATTGGATATTCAGGCTGCATTGGTGGCAACAAGGCGCTCCAGCTTCGATGCCGCAAGCGGCTCGCGACGAAATTTGGATGCGACTACGACACCCTCGGAATCCAGCCGCCGCAGTACTCGATGGATAAACTCGACGAGTGCAAGAGTTGGTACAAAAGAGCGTCCATGCCTGAGAATGCTGAAAAAATGTGGATCGCCAAGCCCACGTACACGTTCCACGGTGCGGGCATAAAGGTTCACAAAGGGATATCGGTGCTGGGACCCAAGTATGGCGCGTGCGCCAAGCAGTCTCCCCTAGTTATAATGGACTACATAGAAAATCCCGCCACCGTGCAAGGAGGGTACAAGTTCGACATGCGAACGTATCTTCTGGTAGCCAGCTTGAAGCCAAAGTTAGTATTTTACCACGACGGGTTTGCGCGCAAGTCGGACGCAAAGTACACCAGCGATACGAAAAACAAGAACGTGCACGTGACAAACGCTGTCTCTCAGTCCGGCGCGGATCACTTTTGGAGCTTTGAGCGCATCAGCGAGGCGCTGCACGAAGAGCACGGGTTTCCCCCCAATTTTCTTGCGAGCAAGCGCGAGTACATGGAAAAGGTGACAAAATTCCTCTTTATGACGACAGCTGTTCAGGATAATCCGCTGAGATACGTTCCCGGCCGTTTTCAGGTTTTTGCGATTGATTGGATGGTAAGCATGGATCAAAAGCTGCACGTGCTAGAGGGCAACGGTTACCCTCTCGTGACAAACTACAAAGATCTTCCGGAGCTGACGCCGCAAATTTGGGACAACATGATGGATCTGGTGCTCAAGGTACAATTCACGCCCGAGGAGTTGCCTCCAAAGTTTACGACTGCGGCTAAATACCGGCACGGCGGATGGTCTATGGTATACAACGAGCTAGAGTACATGTACCGAGAATCGAAACAGCTGCCGAGCGATTTTGACGCATGCGAGCCTCTGGACGTATGATTATACGTATATCATATAAAAAAAATATTTTATTTATTATAGTATTACTTTTAAAAAAATTAAAATACATCTGAAATATATTTTAAAAATAACATTATATCCATTCCTCATTCTCTTAATACTTACTTTTTCATTTTGGCGTCCGCACTCCCGACATCTCTTCACTACGCTGCCGCGCTTATATAAATAAATATTTATTTATTTACTTGTTTCCGGTGTCATCAATGCCAATCTGGAGCAGCTTGCACAGAAGCGTGAGCGAATCGAGGCCGTGGCCGCCCACGTACCACTCCCGCATCTCGGAAGAAAATTTGTTTTCGTCGACGACAGTGCCTTCTGTGTTGTAATCGTTTAGCGTAAACGCGACGCCCCGTTCGTCGCAGAAGCCCCACCACGCGTACACGCCGTGCTCTTTGTACGCTCTGTGCGGCTTGCCGAGGATCGTGCATATCGCGTCGCAAGACGCAATAAACGTCCCCACCTCGATCATGCCCTCCAATTTTTCTTGCGGCGCCTTCCACAGGGGAACATAGTCGGGAAATATTCCAACAAAACCGAGCGTCACTGGCCGCTGAACGGTCGCTAGGTGCTTGACGACGCGCGAAATCTTCCACTTTTCAACATTTAAATTATTTATGAACACGAGCGTATCTCCCACGCGCACTGTCGACGTCTTCGCCGCGAGGAGTTTTCTGTCCTTTCCTAGCGAAATCATCAGCTTTTTGTTCTTGAAATTGGCGTAGTAGCACTTTGACGTCTCTCCGCACGCGACCACCAGCTCCGCGTCGCCAAGTATGTTATTGGCGGCTGGATCCGCGTCTTTCGCTGCTTCTCCAGCGACATCTTCGCGCTTGCGCTTTTGCGCCTTTGACGCAGCCTTTGTTTTGGTTGCAGCATCTTTATCAGCGGGCGCTTTAGATACGGGAGCAGAAACGGGAGCAGCTGCTGACGCATCGCTGTTTTGAGCTGCTGGAGCAGCGGCTTCCGTCGTTGTCGTCGGAGTCGCAGCCTCGGTAGTTGGTGCTGCCTTTGGTGCTTCTGCAGGCTCAGCTGCCGCAGCCGCCTTTTCTTCTGCCGCCACTGGCGCCGTATTCGACACGGCGTTTTCCGCCTCGGTACCGTTTGTCTCCGTCGCCATAATATTTGTTTTATTCAAAACAGAAAAGTCCGTTTAAACGTCGCTCGCTGCCCACCAAGTATAAATGGAATAAATAAATTGCTCCGAAGGAGTAATACGCACCACGTTGACGGCAATCTACCCTCTCCAATACAACAACAATTATACCACGTATCTACAAACGAGCAATCAACAAACGGTATCTATCGAGCGCAAAAGAGAGAGTCGGCAAAATAACGCGTACGCCTGCATTGTTCGGCGTCCAGTGAATAAATGTATTTTCCAACGCTTCTGAGAAAGGGCGCCTTCCCACCTCAACCTCAACCTCTTCTTTTTCCTCTCCTTTTCCTCCTTTCCGCCAGTAGCGATGGCCGCCACCCTCCGTCCTTCCTCATTATTACATAACAAGTCGACTTACTCACTCACCATTGGGACGCCATTTGTTCTTTCAATTCTCAATTCTGTTGTTGGGTCGCTCGGACGCATCGCATCCTTTTGACTCGTCCATTTTCGCAATTATTTAATGTTTCTCTTGATCAATCCATTCATCCTCCAATATACATACTATATTTCAATGATGCAACTTGGGAGGCACATTCTATAAAATGGTCTACATCTCGGAATAATTGCATGTTATGCAACGCTCGCCCTATTCCTCGTCCATTTTCGCTATTTAATCTTCTCTTGATCAATCCATTCATTCTACATAATATATTAATGGCTATATTTCAATGATGCAACTTGGGAGGCATATTCTATAAAATGGTCCACACGGAACGCAATCTTTGCACGCCCCATATATTTACCATAATATATTTAGTAAATATGCGTATCACCCTACATAATTTGAAAAAAAAGCTATTTTTAATTTTCACTATGCAAACCCAACGTATACCATTTTTTACTACGCAAGGCGCGCGTACACACCATTTGCTCCTACATTTCACTACTATGCACCTCCGGGTCGAGCCAACAACCCGCCTTTCATTATTAAAATCATTTACACTATTGTTATATATGTACTCGTACGAGTACATTTTATTATGGGGTTTTCGCGACGGGTGGAGGGAAATTTTAAACCCCCATTTCTTTGGATGATTTTACAATATATGAAGAAGCATACAGGGACATGTACGTTTTGTCTATGGGGGTGCGCAAAGGGGAAAGCCGCCGGCAACATTTCCAAACGGTAAAAAAAAAAGGTTTTAATGTGTCAACGCGTTTGTCTCTTATATCGTTTTTCTCTTATATCGTCATACGTAGTGAGAACCCTCATGCGTTCCGTGCCATTTGCATAGGTTCAAAATGGAAATGTATCTTGTAGGATCCATGTATGATCGATGTGACCCCAAGTGGCCGAAATAGGTCCTATTGGGGTTATATGCATTCGAAGGATTATTACATTTTTTGAGTTTTTGAGTTTTTGAGATTTTGAGACGATCGGACGATCGGAGGGAATTCAAACCTTTTGGAATGCGATGCCTCTTATTCTCTTTCTTCTCGACCCGAAATGGATGAATTGAACTGAGTGGGAGCGACGCGCATTTTTGCTTTTGGCTCCGGAGCAAACGTTGTTTCGCATATTCGCCGTGGTAGAAGAGCAGGTTCGTTGTTGAGAAATAAAAAACGTTGGGGAGACACTCGTTCCGTAGTGCGATCTGTGGACTGCATCGTTTGAGAAACGATGAAAGGAAGCGCAGATGGGGATAGTACGATCATCGCACAAAGTGGGAAAAATGAAACGATATCAAATGATGAAAAAGCATTGAATGCCGACAGCTTTGATTTTATCCCGATAACCTCGAATAGGTGCGATATGTCGGAAGTAGAGGCATCGGCGTGCGAGGACGGCGCCGAAGCGCGGCGGGCATTAGGCTACGACGCTAAAGGCAATCTCGGCGGTCCTTACAGCGAAAACAATCCTCCTCCGGGAATGCAGTTTAGCGCGTACCGCAAAGGGTGCACAGGCGTAGCGTGGCGAAAAAGAGAGGCGACAGAAAAAAAGTGAAAAAGACCTTGGTTTAGTAGGAAATAGTACGTACGATAATGTGTCTTTATATGCTGCAGGGGGGAGTGTACATAAACGGTAATAAATAATGGCTGAAAATATAGTTTACTCGTCGATGTCGAGATCGTCCCACGACGGCTCGTCGTCGGCCACGGGCGTCGACGACGAAGCCTCAGGTCCTGGCGCAGACGATTCGAGCGCGATGGCCTCCTCGCTCTGCGGCAGATCAGCGAAATCTTGCTCGGGCGCATACTTGCAGTCCTCCGATGCTTCGACGTTGCTGCCCTCTTCGCCACCTTCGGCATCCTTTAGCTCCTCTGCATCAACGCTTGCGCTCTTCTTCTCGGGCTCCTCCTCTTCTTCCCCTTCTGGCCTAGGGGGGGGCATAAACCACGGCAGCTTTCCTCTCTGAAAGTCGTATATGATGCGCTGCGATACCGTGCGAAGGTCAGGCTCGCCACCTTTGAGCATGCGGCCGCTCTTGCGAGCCATTTGCTTCAAAAAGTCGTCTGCGCCCTCAAACGACTCGATGCCGTACGTTCTGCACATGTACTCTTTCTTTACGCGCCCGAGGATGGCGGGGATGTAGTCCTGCGGCGACTCGAGGCGCTCTCCGCGCACGACGCCCTTCATAACGACCTCGCTCTCGGTATCATTTACCGAGTTGGGGACGACTCCGGGGCAGTCGATCAAAAACACGCGCTTAAATAGGGTGATGTACTGCCACACTTTTGTTTCGCCGGGAATAGGGGCGACGTTGCACACCTTTTTGCCCTTGATCGTGTTGATGATCGAGCTCTTGCCTGCGTTTGGGTAGCCAATGAATCCAACAGAGATCTGCTTCTTTTCGGGATGCAGGATCGCAAACTGCCTCAGCAGCTGAATAAGGGCGCCTTTTCCAAACGGTTTGGTCATATGGGCGTGAAATGCAAGCGTGGGGTACTCTTTGGAGAAGGTGCGCACCCACGCGCGGACGGCCCACGAGGGAACGAGATCGACCTTGTTGAGGAGAAGAATGAGGTGCTTGTGCTTTGCGTTCTTCTTTAGGTGATTTTCCACCCTTTTAGACCTTGTGCCCATCGGGTCGCGAGCGTCGATAACTTGCACGACGACGTCGCTGCAGTCGAGGACTTTGTACAGCTCCGTCCAAATGCGCTTCGATTGGCCCTTTGCAAAGATATCCTCTTTGTCCACTTTTCCAAACGCAGCGGCTTCCTCGGCAGCCCTCCTTCCTTCTGCGCCCGCCTCAAAAACTTCCGCG
>JACLAC010013229.1_pt1 | contig 15864 bp, 18 predicted proteins | sample 8027881 | NCBI WGS metagenome assembly JACLAC01 (sample SAMN15725517, study PRJNA655200) | protist metagenome | isolation source: fluorescence activated cell sorting (FACS) single amplified genomes of... | place: Spain: Blaines Bay Microbial Observatory, Mediterranean Sea | collected 2016-01-19
CCTCGACTTTCGAGTTGAGGGCCTTTTTTCATTCTGAGACCCTCGTTACGGCGGCCCAAATGCGAGCGGAAAATCAGTGCTTGCGCACGTTTTGTTCGTCAACCAAGGTGGCTCAATTATACCTTGAGATCAATCGCATCTGCCAACTAGGGCAATCGGCAGCTGCGAAAGATAGGGTCTCGAACGCGTAGGGCTCTTATTGGGGTTTATACGCCTTTGGTTAGGGCGGGGATGTAATTGCCCCGAGGCTCTAATTGATTGACATTCTCGACGTTCCCTCCCCACCCAACTTGTATCCGTCTCGCAGTTGCTTTGGCGACCCTTCAGGCTTAGATTTTAAAAATTAAAATTGAATCGGATAATCACGCGCCTTTGCATTGTGGTGAGTAAGGCAGTGTGGTGATTAAGGATACGGTGAGTTTATGTCGTCACTCAATGTGCTGAAGTCATCGGGCTTTGGCTCTACGTCGCGCCCAGATAACTGGTGGCTGCAGCCGCTGGTAGTCTTTATGGGTTTTTCGGCCTTTATCGCCTACTCGACCTGGGCGGCATTCCAAGGCGCCCACTATGCCTTCGGCAACTATTTGTCGCCGTTTTATTCGCCGGAGATTTTTGGATCTTCGCCACACGCTATTTTTGGCGGTCGACCGGAGTGGTGGCCGGGCTGGCTTCCTTTTTCGCCGGCTTTCCTGATTTTGTGGGCACCCGGTGGATTTCGTTTTACCTGCTATTATTATCGCGGTGCCTACTACAAGGCCTTTTGGGCCGATCCGTCCAACTGCGCGGTGGCCGAACCGCGCGACGCCTATCGCGGCGAGAATTCATTTCCACTCATCGTCCAGAATCTCCACCGCTATTTCCTTTATATCGCATTGGCTTTTATCGCGCTGCTGGCGTATGATGCCTACAAGGCTATGTTTTTTGTCGATGCGGCGACTGGGCGAGAGTCCTTCGGCATCGGTGTTGGCTCTATTGTGCTGACGCTCAATGTGATTTTTCTTGGCGGTTATACCTTTAGCTGCCATTCGCTGCGCCATATCGTCGGCGGCTGCAAAGACCTGCTGTCGGGATCGCCGATAAGGCGCTCGGCCTACAACTGCGTCAGTTGCCTCAACAAAAAACATATGAACTTCGCCTGGATCAGCCTGTTTTGGGTCGGTTTTTCCGACCTCTACGTGCGGATGTGCGCCATGGGGATCTGGACGGATTGGAGACTTTTCTGATGGCTCTGTACGAAAAATTCGACTACGACGTGTTGGTCATCGGGGCCGGCGGCGCTGGGCTGCGCGCGGCAATTGAAGCTTCGGCGGCGAATGTGTCCGTTGGTTTGATATGCAAGTCGCTGTTGGGCAAAGCACATACTGTGATGGCCGAAGGCGGCATGGCCGCAGCGATGGCCAATGTAGACGAGCGCGACAACTGGAAGGTCCACTTTGCCGACACAATGCGCGGTGGCCAGTACATCAACAACTACCGCATGGCGCAATTACATGCGCAGGAGGCTCCCTCGCGAGTGCGCGAGTTGGAAGAGTGGGGTGCGGTGTTTGACCGTACGAAAGATCGCGGTCTCATTTCACAGCGAAACTTCGGTGGCCACAAGTTTCCGCGCCTCGCCCACGTGGGTGACCGCACGGGTCTAGAACTGATTCGCACCTTGCAAGACCACGGTATCCACCAGGGCATTGAAGTGCACATGGAGCACACGGTGGCCTCGTTGCTCAAAGACGGAGATCGCGTCGTCGGTGCCTTGGCCTACGATCGTGAGCGTGGACGCTTTAAACTATTCCAGGCTAAATCTGTCGTGCTGGCCACGGGTGGGACCGGGCGCGCCTTTAAGATCACGAGTAATAGTTGGGAATACACTGGTGATGGCCATGCACTGGCCTACGAAGCCGGCGCCGACCTCATCGACATGGAATGCATACAGTTCCACCCCACCGGTATGGTGTGGCCGTTAAGTGTGCGCGGGATTCTAGTGACCGAAGGCGTGCGCGGCGAGGGGGGCATTTTGCGCAATAGCGAAGGCAACCGCTTTATGTTTGACGACATCCCCGACCTCTACAAGCACCAGACAGCCGACAACGAGGAAGAAGGTTGGCGCTATACGCAGAACGATCGCGAGGCGCGCCGCCCACCCGAATTGCTGACGCGTGACCACGTGGCGCGCTGCATTATGCGCGAAGTGCGCGATGGGCGTGGCTCCCCGCACGGGGGTGTGTATCTCGATATTGCCTGGATCAAGGAGCGTTTGCCCAACGCCGAGGAACATATCAAGCGCAAACTGCCGAGCATGTATCACCAATTTAAACAACTGGCGAATGTCGACATCACTAAAGAGGTTATGGAAGTCGGGCCGACCACCCACTATACGATGGGGGGCATCAAGGTCGACCCCGATAGCCAAATGTCGGCCGTACCCGGGTTATTCGCCGCTGGTGAGTGCGCGGCGGGTCTGCACGGGGCCAATCGTTTGGGCGGTAATTCACTGTCTGATCTAGTCGTTTTCGGCAAGCGTGCTGGCGAGTTCGCGGCCAACTTTGCTCAGGAGAAAGGATCCGGCACCATAGATGAGGGTCAAGTCGAACAGGTGATCAACCGGGCGTTGGCTCCATTGGAGCGAGAGGGCGGCGAACAGCCCTATGCCATTCAATCCGAATTGCAAGAAAAGATGCAAGATTTGGTGGGCATTGTGCGCCGTGAGGAAGAGATGCAGCAGGCGTTGGGGATTGTCGCTGAATTAAAAGAGCGCGCTGAACGTGTTTCTGCTCCGGGCAACCGAGAGTACAACCCTGGATGGCATACGGCCATAGATTTGGACAATTTGTTGACGGTATCCGAGGCGATTGCGCTCTCGGCTATCGAGCGCAAGGAAAGCCGCGGCGGTCACTTCCGCGACGACTATCCAGACAAAGACGCTGAGCATTTTGCCAAGGTGAATGTGCGGGTGCGCAAGGGGGAAGGCGGCCGGATGCAAGTGGATCAGGTGCCGATGGCCAAAATGCCGGAAGACCTGCAAGCTATTATCGACGAGGAGAGCAAGTAATGAGCGAGGCGCGTTTTAAAATCTGGCGCGGTGAAGGCGAAGAAGGCCGATTTGAGGAGTACAGCGCCCAGATAGACGAAGGCATGGTGGTGCTAGATGCAGTGCACCAGATCCAGGCCGAAAAAGCCCCGGACCTAGCCTGCCGCTGGAATTGTAAGGCGGGCAAGTGCGGCTCCTGCTCGGCCGAAATAAATGGCATGCCCAAGTTGATGTGCATGACGCGGATGGACCAACTGCCCGAGGGCGAGACGATCATGATCGAGCCGATGAAGGCTTTCCCGCATATCCGCGACTTGGTGACGGACGTATCTTCGAATTACCGCGCCAAAAAGAAAATCAAGAAGTTCAAGCCGCGCGCGCCCGATACGGAAGACGGCAGTTGGAGCATGGCACAAGATGATGTGGATCGTGTGCAGGAGTTCCGCAAGTGCATCGAGTGTTTCCTTTGCCAGGACGTCTGTCACGTATTGCGCGAGCACGACAAGCACGAGGAATTCGCTGGCCCGCAGCTGATGGTCTATACGGCCGCGCTGGAGATGCACCCGCTCGATGTAGAGGATCGCCGCGAAGACCTCAAGGATGAACAGGGCATCGGCTACTGTAATATCACCAAGTGTTGCACTAAGGTCTGCCCCGAAGGAATTACCATCACCGACAATGCGATCATACCGCTTAAGGAACGGGTTGTCGACAAGTTCTACGACCCGGTAGGTAAGCTGCTCAAGATCTTTTCGTCCGCGGACAATTCAACGGGATAAAAACCGATGAACGAGCTGAAAAAGATCCACCCCGAAGCGATTCCGAAGGCTCTGGAGCGCGTAGAGCGCTATCGTTTGCTCAACCAACCGCGCGTGGCCGAAAGCATCTGTCACGATATCCTGGCGGCCGATGCTGAGAATCAGCAAGCGCTGGTTGGGCTGGTGCTGGCGTTGACGGATCAGTTTGAGCAAGAAGCCAACAAGGGCATCAATGTGGTACTCGACCTCATACCGCGCCTCAGCGATGAGTACAGTCGGGATTATTATACGGGTCTGGCACATGAGCGGCAGGGCAAAGCGCGGCTCATACGCGATTATCCGGGTGCTCGTTTCGATGCATTCGAACTGTTGAGCCTAGCTATGCAGTGGTACGACAAAGCCGAAAAGTTGCAGCTGCCGGACAATGACGATGCGATTCTGCATTGGAATTCCTGCGCGCGGATTATCGACAACAACAAGCTCGAGGCTCGGCCGTCTGAAGGGGAGCCGATAGGGTCGGAGTAACGGATTTTGTCTCAATGGCGGCAAAGACCGGTGGAGCATTTCTTCGCCGGTCTTTTTGCGTGAAATGGCCCACACATTGGTTATACCATGAAATCTAGTTTGCCGTCGAAAATCGGTGGATCAGTGCTCGCCCAGGCCCTAGGTGATGCACTGGGCGCGCCGTTCGAATTTGCCCCTACCGATGCTGTCGAGCGGCGCACAGGCGAAAAGTGGTTAGCAGGTCTTTACTCATTTGGAGGCGAAAAGGGGCCGCATGGCGTGTGGGTGGATACCGCCCCTGTGGGAACGGGTACCGACGACGTGCGCTACAACTATCTCTTTATGGAATTGGCCGTCGAATTGGGTCGCATGCCCTCGGATCGCGAACTGGCGCAGCGCTTGTTGGATGTCTACGAAAGGCCGGAAGATTTTTTTCCCGGCTTTGCAGAGATGGCACGGGAGCAGTTCGAAATGTGGGAAGGAGCCAGTCGCGGTCTGTTAGGGCAGGAGTCACCGCGCTATCCGGGTGTGCCGGCGGTAGCGCTGGCGACGCGTAGTGTGGGGCTGAATTATCCGACGATGGCCGGATTGTTGGCGTTGCCTTCGGTCGGTTTGCTCTTTGCTGGCGAGCCCGAAAGAGCTTATCGCGCGGCGTATGCCGCCGCTTTTTTTGATATCGGTTATGCGCGTGAGGCGACTGCGCTTTTAGCCGCGGGGCAGGCTGCGGCGTTGGCGGGCACGGCGCCGGACTTGCTGGTGTCCGAGATACTGGCACTGGATCCCCTGCGTTTAGGTGGGGTCTTTGGTGGGCCATTTGTCGTGCAGCAGTTGCCCTTGTTGCTGGAAAAAGCCGAGGGTAAAAAAGGGCGGGAATTAGCCGAGTTTCTTTCGCTGGCCTTGCGCCATTTCAGCGTATTCGATCCCTATCGCGCATTGGCCATCGCCTGTGCGGCGCTGCTCGCGCACGCAGACGATCCCTGGCAGGCTTTATTGGTGGCCGCCAATCAAGGCGATCTAGACGACCAAGGCAAATGGCGTAGATACGCTGATATTGATTGTTATGCTGGTATCACTGGGGCGTTGGTGGGGACGTGTTGCGGCGATGAGGCGCTGCCGGCGGAATTGATTGTGCAGGTCGTCGAGGGGAATAGGGCGGTTTACGGTTTTGATCTGGAGCAGACGATCGAACGGTTTACGCAGTTGGCGATCGGCTAATGGGCGATCAGCACCAACTCTACGCGCCTGTTTTTGAGTCGGCCTTTTTCGGTGGCGTTGGAGGCGATGGGACGGCTCTCACCGAGGGCGCGGACCTTGAGCCGTCGGGGGTCGATGCCGCGCTCGACGAAATACCTCTGTACCGCGTCGGCGCGCCTGTGCGAAAGCTGTAGATTTGCCCTGCGCGAACCGACACCGTCAGAGTGCCCGTGCAATTCGAGCGCACTATGCTGGTGTCGTTGCAGGTAGTTGGCGACGAGATCGAGTTTCTTGCGGGCGTCGGCTACTAGTGCTATCCCTCCCTGTGGGAAAAAAACGATGGGCAAGGGCTGGTTGATCGGCGTGGCGACGGGGTTAAATTCTTCTGTCAGCAGCCTATCCGGGACAAAATCGTCGCCGGGATCCAGCGGGTTGGCACCGCGGGCAATTTCGTCGCCGTCGGGGATTCCACCGCGATCGCTGTCGAAACTGTTGGGGTCTGTGCCGTGGATTTCGACTTCCTCTCTATCGCCTAATCCATCGCTGTCGCTATCGCCCATGACCGGATTGGTGAAATAGCGCATCGTTTCTTCGCGATCGCTCAGGCCGTCGCGGTCGCGGTCAGGTTCGGGTTCGGTCGAGGCCATTGTCGGTGGAGGAGTTCCTGCGGTCGACGTCGGCCGCGTTTGCAGCGGTAGTTGCCGCAAGGGGACGCGATCGCCGACTTCACCGAAAACGAAACCGATACTCAACGTCCACATGCTGTCATTGCCCTGTTCAATAATAGCTCGGTCGAGATCATCGCGTAGCGTGTAAGTGTAGCCGAAGTGCAGGTCCAGATCATTGTGTGGGCCTACGGGACGCTGGAAGCCGATGCCGATGGGCACTGTGGCTGCCCAGCCGATGGCGCCGGCATCCAGTGTGGTTTCGGGTGGAGAAGTGGCGATGTTGTAGCGAAGAAAGCCGAATCCGCCGTATAGGTGGGCACGCCAATGGTGCCCTCGCCCTAGGCCGTAGAGTATGCGTGCCTCACCCAAAGCGAGGTCTGTGGCGAAATCGGCGCCTCGTAAACGCCCATATCCGGCACCGATTTCGATGTGATAGCGCGATAGCGGTTGGCGAATAAAAGCGGCAAGGCCGTATCCCGGGCTGTCGTCGAGTTCGGTGGCCCCGTGCAGTCCTCCGATTCTCAGACCCCAATCGGCACGCACCTCTTTTGCCGTCCCGCACACGACCAGCAAAAATGCGATCGCCCAGCGCGATATTTCCCCGCAATACCTCATGCCGTTATACCTCCCAAAGCGCTAAATTGAACTTATGCAAAGGAAGGGATCCGGGCGTTTTTGGGCAAGCGGGATTTGCCTGGACGGCGATCTTGCCGGATCGCGGGTAGGATCCTACTTTGTAGACTTAATTGAATCATCAACTAGGAAAGGAAAAAAGTCGATGCCTATAGGAGAAAAAAATGCCATAATTGCCGGTTGTGGGACGCACCATATTGCCGTGCAAACGCGCGATTGGGAAGCTTCGTTGCGCCTCTATCGCGATGTGCTGGGAATGGATATCGTCGCCGAATTCGGTTCGGCAGATCGGCAGATCATCTTGCTGGACGTAGGGGACGGGAGCCATATGGAGCTTTTCGCCCCGTCGGCCGAATCACCTGCGGAAGGGGACGGGAGTACCAATGATCCGGTGACTCATTTTGCCTTGGCGGTTGCGGACACGCGCAACGCTACCGAGCACGTGCGCGCGGCGGGATACGAGATAACGGTAGAGCCCAAGGATGTAGATTTGGGCGCTTTGCAGGTGACGATTTCGTTCTTCAAAGGGCCGTGTGGTGAGGTTGTGGAATTTTTTCAGACCCATTGATTTAGGAACCTTGGCGACAAAGAAAAGCACGGTGCATTATTATGCACCGTGCTTTTCTTTGTTTTATAGCGAGAACAAGTGACGCATTATCGCTGGGCAATTGCTCGTTGGAATCATCTGGCGATAAAACACCAAGCGATGAAAAAACCGGTTTTAACGCGGGCCGCGCCCACCACCGAAACCGCCGCCGCCGAAACCACCGCCGCCGCCAGGGCCACCACCTGCTCCAGGGGCACCACCCCGTCCACCTGCACCACCAGGACCACCGCCGGGACCGCCCGCGCCAGCAGCACCGCGTCCGCCGCCTTTGACGAAGCCCGTCTCGGCCATCCGAGCGGCTTTCTGCTGCCGGCGGATGCTCTTTTGGCGGTTGATCTTCTTTTGCACGGATGGCTTGGTATAGAAACGCCGCTTTTTCAAGTCGCGCAACAGGCCGGCTTTGCGGGTTTTGGACGTAAAGCGCCGCAGCGCTTTTTCGAAGGGTTCGTCCGATCTAACTTCGACACTGAAATTGCCCATGAACTACTCCCGGTTCTTTGCTGAAATCTTGAGACAACTTAATTACAAAACACTTTAAATTGTGCTTTAAGCACGGCTTGTTGATATCAGAGAATTGTATAGTCTACGCAATAGATGGCCTCTCGTCAAGAGTGGTTTTGCCGTGGGACGAATTCTACAGAGGGCTTGTACGAGGCGCTAAAAACGGATAAAAGTGGTTGCGAATATGCTCAGATCGACTAGCTTTGGAGTAGGCCTCGCCCTCCATAAGGCGCGGTTGCGCATCATCCGGACGTGCTCGATTGGCGTCGATGCATTCCCATATATCGCGAAGGAGATGATCATGGCTTTTTCGGTTACGAATTCCAAGGGTGCCACCTACATCTTGCATTCCCAGACTACGACGCTGAAGAATGGAAATTCGCAGACGATCTTTTTTTTCGCCAAGGCCGAAAAAGAAGGGGCGCTTGACGCCGTGCCGAAGGGCTATGAGGTATCTGAGAGCAAAAACGGTCTGCCCGTTTTGAAGCGCAGCAATAAATAGTCTAGTTTTCTGCGAAGCGCACGGGGCCGGTGTTTTTTCTCGGTGTTTCCGAGCCAAGAAAAAACACCGGCCCCACTTTATATTAGTGGATTGTCACTTGGCCTGGGCATAGGGGGGTACCTAGCAACCCCTGATCTGTCTCGGCGCTGAAATAAGAGGCGTGTTCGATGCACTCGCGTCTTGACCGCCGCCGACCACAGGCCGAAGATCTTGGCGGTAGCCGTGGTGGCAAAACTCTCGACCACCCATAGTGTGAATAATATGCGGTATGTGTCGGGCAATTGGTCTATCGGCACTTCGTTGACAAGATACTCATAAGCTCGTGGATTGTTTTTCGCACGGCTTCCGAGCCTATTTTGGCTAGCGCAATATAAGAAGCCGTACTGTGGCGTATGATTGCACGGCCAGACGAATGGACTGGCAATTCTCCGATTACTGTTCGTATAGGCCGCTATTCGACTCGATTGTGCTTGAGTGATAGAGTATTAAGGCACGCACGAGATGCGATTCAAGACTCCCATACATGCGACTTGCTCGTGGTCTTTTCGGATTTGAGTACGTTCCAGCGTTTTGCCCGGAATCAGAGCGAGGAACAGTTATTTCCGGTCCCTACCTATATTTCCATTGAGGACGAGCGGCGCCCAAAATAGACCTGCAAAGCTTTAATGGACGGCGTTTTACTTGCAATACAGTAGACGATGTCGTGCTTTCGTTGTTACTAGTGTTGTCCTATACTATCTGGTAAACAGCGAGCGAGGGGTTCTACTTTGATAAACGAACAGGCAGCGGCGAATCTGCAGGAACGAATAAAGGAAAACGCTTATCCGGGTCGGGGCATTGTAATCGGTCGTGACTTGAAGGGTGATTGGATACAAGTCTACTGGATTATGGGGCGCAGCTCCAATAGCCGCAATCGCATATTTGTCGGCGAAGGCGATCTTTTGCGGACCGAAGCGGCTGATCCGGCCAAAGTGGACGATCCCTCGCTGATTATCTACAACGCGATGCGAGTGTGTGGTCGGCACTATATCGTCACCAATGGCGCGCATACCGACGATGTGTATGAGGGCTTTGTCGCCGGGCGCGGTTTTGCCGAAAGCTTGGCCGGCTGGCTGCACGAGCCGGATGCACCGAATTTCACGCCGCGCATATCGGGTTGTGTCGATCTGGATAACGACGAAGCCCAGTTGTCGATATTGAAAGTCAGCCCTTTTGACAGTGCTCGCAGCGAACGCCATTTCTTTTGCTTCGACTGCATCGGGCCTGGTTATGGTTACGCGATAACCACCTATGCTAGCGACGGAGATCCGCTGCCCTCATTTTCCGGCACGCCCTATCTCTTGCCGCTCGCCGCCGATCCGAAGGACCTCTGGAACGCTTTGAACGAGGATAACCGCATTGCGCTTGCCATGCGGCGTATCGCAGCCGATGGGACAGCTGAAACTCAGATTGTCAATCGCTATGAGGCGGTATAATGCAATATTTTTTTGCTGCTTGTTTCTTGTTGTTAGTCGTCGCGGGATGTGGGGACGGCGGTATGACTTCAGCTGCGGTATGGCGATCATCAACGGCTTCTGCGGATTCTCGTTAGTTCATCGCGAAATAGACTAGGTTATGGATTTAGACGCCAAGATCGGTCAGCTGCTGATGGCGGGCTTTCGCGGGCTAGCGGCCGGGCCAGAACATCCCATAATCCGCGATATTCGCCAATATCACTTGGGTAGCGTCGTGCTTTTCGACTACGACGTGCCGCTGTCTTCTAACAAACGCAATATCCAATCGGCCGCACAAGTGCGCGCATTGATTGGTGCGCTGCAGGAGGCCGCAGACGATGCGCTCTTGGTGGCCGTCGACCAAGAGGGGGGCGAGGTTCGGCGTTTGCGCGAGCCGGTTGACTTTCCGCCGTTGCCCTCTGCGCGGGATCTAGGTGAGGACGGAAACCGCGAGCGGACGCGCGCCGCCGGAGCGGAGACGGCCGCAGGGCTGTTGCGCCTCGGGTTTAATCTCAATCTGGCTCCGGTGGTCGATCTCAACCTCAACACACAAAGTCCGGTAATTGGTGGCGTTGGGCGTTGTTATTCCGCAGATCCTGCCGAGGTCGTGCGCCACGCGGGGGCCTTTATCGAAGGCCATCACCAGCACGGTGTGCCCTGCATGCTCAAGCACTTTCCCGGCCATGGCTCGGCGGTCGACGATTCGCATCTGGACCTAGTCGACGTTACCCACACTTGGTCGCGCGTCGAGCTGGAACCCTATGCCGAATTGATCGATGCGGGGTTGGCCGATGCGGTTATGACCGCGCATGTTTTCAACCGCGACTTAGACCCGCACTTTCCGGCGACACTTTCGCAGGCGACGATTGGCGGGCTGTTGCGCGGTGAGTTGGGTTATGACGGAGTCGTGATTACCGACGATGTTCAAATGGGTGCGATCGCCAACCACTACGGCTTTGAAGCGGCCATTGAGCGGACCATCGCGGCCGGTGTTGATATCGTAATGCTAGCCAATAACACACTCTACCAAGAAGATGCGGTGCCTCGTGCCCACCATTGTATCCGCGAATTGGTGGAGAATGGTCGCATTAGCGAAGAGCGAATCGACGAATCATGCGTTCGTATTGCGCGCCTGAAGGAGATATCGGCGTGAAACGCGTGATATGGCTGCTTGTACTGCTGTGCGGCGCATGTGGGCACAATGGGGGAGATAACCCTATCGTCGCTAGGCAAGACAGTGCAGTGCGTTGGCGACACGGGCAGACGATCGTGGCGTTGGGCACCAGTTTGACATATGGCTTTGGTGCCGACTGCAAGGTATTTCCCTTCAATCGCAGCTGTGTGTTGCCCGATTCTTCCTATCCGGCACTTCTCTCAGCACGGCTGAAATTGCCGGTGGTCAATCTAGGTGTACCCGGCGCGACGACCCGGGACGGTGTGCTCAGAATGCGCGAGGCGTTGGGGCATGATCCGGCGTTGGCGCTGGTCGAGTTGGGGGCCAACGACTTGTTCCAAGCGGTATCGGTGGCCGATGCACGGGCTAACTTGGTGGCGATCATCGAACATTTCCATCGCGAAGGCGTCGCCGTCGTGCTGCTCAATTTCTCCCACCCGGATATGATCGACAATACGCCGCCGGATCATCGCCTTCAAAACCAAGTAGCCGAAGCTTTGGTCTATCACAGGATGCTGGGTGCATTAGCGGTCGAGTTCGGATTGCCGATTGTCGACTATATCTTTGAGGACATCTGGTGGCGTGAGGAGTTGATGTTTGATTCGGTGCACCCCAATGGTCGGGGTTATGTGCAGATGGAAGAAAATATCGCCGGGGGATTGAATGATTTCTTAGCGGCTAGCGAATTGTTGCTGTGATATTGGAGCAATGATCACTTGGTTTCAAGCTTTGGTAGGAGACGGTTGGAGTCCGTAGGCGCAATGGCACAGGAAGAGGCTCGCGGCGAAAAGGGCGACGGCTGTGGCTTGGTGCGCCGAGGCCAGTAGAAGGGGGACGTGCATGACAACGGTGCCGATACCCAGGATTATTTGCACGCCGAGCAGGCCGAGGACTACGTGGGTTCCCCTCTTAAGATGAGTCGTGGCGTTGCGAGTTTTTGCGAAGAGCACCAGGGCCAGACCCACCACGGCGAAGGCGAAAAAGCGATGTTGGAAGTGCACCGTAACGGCGTTGTCGAGCAGGTTTACCAGGGTTGGTTGCATCGCCAACAATCCCGTCGGCAGCCAGACGCCGAACATCTTGGGGAAGGTATCCGATACGTGACCCGCCTTGAGGCCGGCGACGAGGCCGCCGCCGGCGATCTGTAGGCAGACGGCGGCAAATAGTCCGGCGCAGAGCCGGCGGGCGGTGCCGCCCATCGTTCGCGGTTCGCAAGCAGGCGATAGATAGTCGAAGATGCGCCATAGGCAGGCGGCCAGCAAGGCCAGGGCGCAACTCAAGTGCAAGGTCAGCCGCAAGTGGTTGACCTGGGGGCGGTCGCTCAGGCCGCTTTTGACCATCAGCCAGCCGACTAAGCCTTGAAGGGCAAATAGAAGGCCGATCCCCAGATAGCTCAGGATGTGGGCCCGGGGGATGATTCGGCGGAACAGAAAGTAGAACAGGGGCACGACAAAGAGCAGGCCCGTCAAGCGCCCGAGCAGCCGGTGTCCGAATTCCATATAGTAGATGAACTTGAACTCGTCGAGATTCATGCCGTAGTTGACGAGCTGATATTCCGGGGTCTTGCGGTATTTGGCGAACTCGCCTTCCCAGGCGCCGGCGCCCAACGGCGGCACGACGCCGGTGACGACGTTCCACTCAACGATAGACAATCCAGAACGGGTCAGCCGAACCCAGCCCCCGTAGACGATGAGCACTACGATGAGGGCCGAGACGGCGAGTAGCCAGGTGGCGATTTTGCGGTTAGCAGTCATGTCTTACAAGAAAATATCTCGTTGCGGTGTTTCTGCAATAGGCAGTGGCCGGTAGTGTTCGGTCCGCGTTTTTTCGCGCGATTTGAGTCGAGTTCATTGCGTAGAGATGGATACTCTATTTGTCTTCCGTTAGTTGCGGGTTTGCTATTGAGACCGAGCGACCGGACTTTATGCCATGCCCGCGGCATTCAGGTGTTGGCAACAGGGTCTGAGAATTCCCTGCCTATGCGGGAGAATCCGACCACAAGACGAGGGGAATGGGCGGACTGACGAAGTTATCCGCATTTGGATACCTAAACAATAAACAACTGGCAGTAATACTACTATCTACGGAGGATTTATCGTGAAACTAGAAAATAAAGAAGCACTGGTCACTGGCGGGGCTACGGGGATCGGTCGGGCGACGGCTGAGTTGTTTGCGACCGAGGGTGCGCGCGTGCATATCGTCGATTACAACGAAGAAGAGGGTCGGGCCGCCGTGGCCAAGATCGAAGCGGCGGGTGGGCGCGCGCATTTTTATGCGACGGATGTGCGCTCGGAAGAGAGCGTGGCGACCGCGCTCGGAAAGGTGAAAGAAGTCAGCGCGCATATCGACGTAGCAGTTTTCGCCGCTGGTGTTCTGAAGGGTGCGTTCAAGACGATCGAAGAACTGTCGATGGACGAATGGGATGCGACGCTCGATACCAATTTGAAGGGTACTTTTTTATCGGCCAAATACACGACGCCCCTTTTGGCGGCCGCCGGCGAGTCGGTGTTGCTGATTATTGCTTCGGGGGCCGGTGTTCGCGGCGGGTCCTCGTCCTACGCTTACGCGGCCAGCAAGGCCGGTCAACACGGCCTTCACTACAAGCTCGAAAGCGAAGTCGGGCCACAGGGCGTGCGTTTGCACGTGATCTGTCCGGGGGGAATCGCAACGCCGTTGAAGCTGGCTAATGTGGCTGAAGGTGCCGAAAAGGACGGGCGCGACCCGGAGGAGGCGAAGAGGAATGCGAGCTTAGGGGATCCGGTGGGCGTGGCTCGGATTTTGGCCTTTTTGGCTTCGGAGGAGGGATCTTATGTGCGGGGGACTGTTTTTACGCGTTAGGAGTTATGCTGTTGTTGCCGGCGTGGCCAGGGACTGCGCCTGCGCTCTTTTACCTAACCTCCTGCGAGATTCGGCGAGAGGTCTTTTCCGAGTACGCAATTCGCGCAAACTCGGAATTACAATCCCCGCTGGACCAATCGTAGTGGAGCCTATGTAGGATCCGGGGGGCAGTGAGGAGGGCGGCCGCCGGCCCAGGCCGTAAGCGATAATTGGTTAGGGCAGGATCTGTTTGCTGATTACGGCCCTGGCTGTCGTAGGGAATTCGCCGGGGGCGCAGCATTGGCAGATCTGCACGTCTACCGCAGCGCTCATCAGCATGTAGGCGTCGTCAAAGCTGAGGTTGGATCGAGCTTGCATCAGTGCGAGCATTTCTTCGGCGGCTATGCGTGCGGCGTGGCCGAGGTCGAGGTGGTCGCCGGTGGTGATCCAGTGGGTTGGCGTTTCGATAAGTGGGCGTTTGGGCGCGGCATTTTTTTCTATCCCGATTCTTACCTGCACTTCAGCGCAGATTTCCAGACCGATAAATGTGATCTCGCCGTCGCCCATCGCGCCGTGCACGTCGCCCACGGAACAAAGGGCTCCGGGCACGGCGACCGGCAAATGGATACGGCTGCCCTCCGTTAAATATTTATTGTCCATATTGCCGCCGTGCGGGCCGGCGAATGAGGTGCTGATGCCCTCACCGGCTGGGGCGGCGCCGATCACGCCGACCATTGGGTTGGCGGGAAAGCGCAGGTCGCCGAAGTGCACGATGCCGTTTTTGATCGGCACGATGCGGGTGGCATACGCATCGGCCAGGTGCCCCAATAGACCTTCGCCCGCCTTGACCGCGAGAAAACCCTCGGGTGCAAGATCGATTTTTTCTATATCTACGACCAGCGCATCGCCCGGCTCGGCACTGTGCACATAAACGGGGCCGGTAGCCGGGTTGGCGCCGTCGGGATGGGCGTGATCCAAGAGGTCGGAGTCGCTTTGGATGGTGCCAGTGCGGGCGTCGTAGGTTTCGAAAATTACGCTATCGCCGGGATTGATTTCGAGAATTGGTGATACGGTCTTATCGATGCGATAGTCGATGTGCTGTCGGCTGATGCGTTGCATGTTAACACTCCCAACGGCTGGGGTCGATGCCCGGAGCGGCAGCGGCCATATTCGGGGGTTTGTTGCCGCTGTCGTAATTCCAATGTCGGGTATTGCGGTCTTGAAATAATCGGCGAATATCGTCGGGCAGGGCTTCGAGGTCTTCCCTTGCCCACGGGCTGATATCGGCGATGGGGCCGGCCCAAGCAGGGCGGTAGGCGATGGCCAACATTTCGCGGGCATAGCTACCCGTATTGGGAAAATTGCCGTGGAAAACGCGATGGTTGATCAGTACGGCGGAACCGGCTTTGCTCGGGACCATCACTTCTTCGGGATGGCCGGTATAGCGCTTGTAGGGATTGGCATCGGCGTGTAGGGATAGATGCGAACGCGGCACGACGCGGAAGGGCGAGACTTTCGTGGTAAGATCATCGAGATAGTAGAGCACCCGCACCAATACTGGGCAGGACCCCTCGAATCCGAAAATCTTGGATCCGTAGGGCTGGCCGTCGGCGTGCAGGCTGATGCCGGGATGACCCGGTTCGGAGCGGGCGTAGCTGTAGTGCACAAAAATAATCTCATCGCCAAAGAGCTGGTATAGAAATTCGAGCGTCGGGGCGTGGCCAATCAAGGCGGTGATTTCGCCGCCGTCGAATTGGATCGAGGGTCGGCCGCGTTGGTGCGGACTATAGTCTACCGCTTTCGTTGCAAAGGTTGCGGTAATGGCCTTGAGGCGGGCGATGTGTTGTGCGTCGAGCAGGTCGGGCAGGACCAGGTAGCCCTCGACCTCGAGTTGGCGTATGCGTTGGCTGGGGGTTAGGGCGGACCAATCGCGGTTGTCGATCTGCAGAGCGGTCATGATTTATCTTTCGCCTTGGGTGGAATATCGCACA
>JACLAC010016606.1_pt1 | contig 15862 bp, 18 predicted proteins | sample 8027881 | NCBI WGS metagenome assembly JACLAC01 (sample SAMN15725517, study PRJNA655200) | protist metagenome | isolation source: fluorescence activated cell sorting (FACS) single amplified genomes of... | place: Spain: Blaines Bay Microbial Observatory, Mediterranean Sea | collected 2016-01-19
CACCGTCCACCTTCACACCCCAAGAAATTAAATGGCAAAAATAGCAATCAACGGCTTAGGCCGAATTGGCAAACTTTTACTCAGAGCACTCATTCACCAGGGAGTTCAACCCCATGAGATTTGCTTACTGAATGATGCTGTAGGTACTCCCGAATTGCACGCACATCTGCTGGAATTCGATACTGTTCATGGGCGCTGGCTGGCTCAGATCTCTTTTGATTCAGAAAGTATCATAGTTGATAATCAACAGTTTCCAATGCTTGCGGTTGAAAGGATTGAACAGCTACCCCTGAAAGACACAGGCATTGATCTAGTGATTGATTGTACGGGTTATTTCAAAACACCTGAAAGGGTAGAACCGTATTTCCAAGCTGGCGTTAGGAAGGTCCTGGTATCTGCACCAGTGAAGAATGGATCGGCGCTCAACCTGGTTTATGGGATCAACCACCATCTTTATGATCCGAAGCAACATCATCTAATCACCGCTGCTAGTTGTACGACGAACTGCTTGGCTCCAGTCGTTAAGGTCCTCCATGAGGAGATCGGCATTCAGCACGGATCCATCACAACCATACATGATGTGACCAACACACAGACCATTGTGGACCGCCCTGCCAAGGATCTGCGCCGAGCTCGTTCAGCAATGAATTCTTTAATCCCTACGACAACGGGCTCAGCCACAGCGATAACTTTAATTTATCCTGAGCTGAAGGGACGCCTGAACGGCCATGCAGTTCGAGTCCCTTTACTCAACGCGTCACTAACTGATTGTGTCTTTGAACTGAAGCGTCCCACCACGGTCGAAGAGGTAAATCAACTCTTTGAAACCTATGCCAATGGTTTGTTGCAGGGAATCCTTGGATTCGAAAGACGCCCACTGGTTTCCACAGATTACGTTAATGACCCTCGTTCTACAATTATTGATGGACTCTCTACGATGGTGGTGAATGGTACTCAAGTGAAGGTCTATGCCTGGTATGATAACGAGTGGGGCTATGTGATGCGGATGGCCGATTTGGCAAAAATGATTCTCAGCCAACTGTAGTGATGAACGCTGAAATAAGCTCGAGCTCAAAAGGGTTTATCGCCTACCTGGCAGTCACTGCAGCCTATTGGTCCTTCATGCTGACTGATGGTGCCCTGCGGATGTTGGTCCTGTTGCATTTCCATACCCTTGGGTTTTCACCAATTCAATTAGCCTATCTGTTTGTTCTCTACGAAGTCGCAGGAATGGTCACCAACCTCTCTGGAGGTTGGGTTGCTGCTCGTTTTGGACTCACAAGCACACTATTTGTCGGACTTGGTCTGCAGGTATTGGCTTTGTGTGCCCTCACCCAGCTAGATCCAGATTGGACGGTCAACCTATCGGTAGTGTTTGTGATGTTGGTTCAGGGGGTAAGTGGTGTCGCCAAGGATCTAACCAAGATGTCCTCCAAGTCCTCAGTGAAACTGCTGGCACCCAAGGAGGAAGGGAGGCTATTTCGCTGGGTGGCACTGTTAACGGGTTCGAAGAATGTAGTGAAAGGCTGTGGCTTCCTGTTGGGTGCCAGCTTGTTGGCTTCCGTTGGTTTTCTCTGGTCAATTGTCGGCATGGCGTCTGTATTGGGTCTGATTTTAATGACTCTGCTCCTCTTCATGCCATCTGGACTACCCAGAGGGAGAAAGAAAGCGAAGTTTTCTGAGGTTTTTTCCAAGTCCCACAACGTGAATTGGCTCTCAGCTGCTCGGATTTTTCTTTTTGGAGCCCGAGACGTTTGGTTTGTTGTGGGGATTCCGATCTATTTCTACGCAGTTCTTTCAGATGGTAGCAAAGCCGGCAACTACGAAGCTTTCTTCCTCATTGGTACTTTTATGTCCTTTTGGATCATACTCTATGGAGTGGTCCAAGCGATGGTTCCCAAGTTGTTGCAGGCTGACTCACGCTCCGAACGGGAACTGGTTGGCGCTACCCGGAACTGGGGGCTGATCCTCTTTTTGGTCTTAGTGACTCTTGCCATTACGAGCTTTTTCTTACAGGAAAACTCCTCCTGGCTGACCCAAATTTTAGTAGCTGGACTTGCCATTTTTGGAGCAGTCTTTGCGGTCAATTCTTCGCTTCACTCCTACCTGATTCTTGCCTTTACTCAAAGCGAACGAGTGACCATGGATGTGGGTTTTTACTACATGGCTAATGCCGCAGGGCGTTTGCTGGGAACACTTCTCTCCGGTTGGACCTATCAGATTGGTGGACTCGTTGGGTGCCTGTCAACCGCAACGCTGATGGTGGGAGTCAGTGTGCTAGCAGCCATCCGGTTGAAGTCAGGATACGAGCCCCAGGTTGTCAACTGATGGAACCTGCTATCTCCTCACCATTCACTCCCTCCCTGGCTTTTTGTGGCTATTCTGGTTCTGGTAAGACCGAGTTGCTGCTCCATTGCTTGAAATTACTAAAAGCACGCGGATTTTCACCAGCTGTGCTCAAAAGTTCTTCAGAAGTTCACGTCGCAATTGCCAGCAAGGATAGCCAGAGGTTTTTTGATGAAGGAGCCGTTGGTGTGGGTTTTGTCGATCCCGCTCAGGTTCTTCTGCACTTACCTGGCAGAGATTTCTTTCAGAGATCTGTTGATTCAGAACTCCAACTCCGACGCCAAGTTCCCTTCGATATTTTGCTACGTGAGGGAGGTAAGCAATCAAGTGAGTGGAAGGTGGTTTGTCTTCACCCCAGCCAAGGAATTCCTGTGCTGGACAACTCAAGCGTTCTTGCATTTTGGGCTGGAGTTCCCGGTTCGAAAAAACCAGCAATGGCAGATCAGCTGACAATTCCCTGCTTTGGCCCGGGAGAAGAGATCAAACTACTAGATCATTGCCTCGAAAAACTCCGAACAATGCGGAGGCAGCAAACACTCAAAGCTGCTGTCCTTGTCGGGGGGCAATCTTCTCGAATGGGCTACCCCAAAGCTTGGATGCAAATCAGCGGTCACCCGATGGGATTGAAATTAGCCCATCTGCTCGAAGAATTATTGGGAGTAGGTAGAGTCGTGTTTGGAGGTTCCTTGCCTCCTATTCCAGTGGATTGGTCATTCTCCAATCATCAAGAACTTGAGCGTTATGCTGTGATCCCAGATCGTGTGCAAGGCTTTGGTCCGTGGGGTGGACTGCTCGGGCTGTGGGAATCAGAACCAAATACAACCTGGCTGGTAGTTGGATGCGATTATCCAAGGTTGCATCTTGAGGCACTAGAGTGGTTGTTGTCCAAGAGAGATCCTCTACGACTAGCTACCCTGGCTCGCCATCAAATCGGTCCCTTGGAAACCATGATTGGGATTTACGAACCAGGTTTTCGCTATCTGCTGGAAGCCGCATGGCTAGATGGAGGTAAGCAGATCAATCGGAGAATGCAGCAATGGCCACTGCAGATCTTGAATGTACCAAAACACCTGGAGGTATGCTGGCAAGGCATCAACACTCCAGCCGACCTAGAAAAATTGCTTCAGCAGACAGCTGTCCAACAACAGTAGCTATGAGTTCACGCAAAGAATGACATTAGAAACTCTCTTCCTGTTGAGCAGTGGACTATTTCTTGGCTGGTCACTGGGCGCCAATGACGCAGGCAACGTCTTTGGGACCGCAGTCGGCAGTCGAATGATCCGTTTTTCGACAGCTGTGGTCGTTTGTAGCATCTTTATGGTGCTTGGAGCCGTCTGGAGTGGGGAAGGTGTTTCCAGAGGGTTGGTTGAATTGGGTTCAGTGAATGTGCTTGGTGGGGCTTTCATGGTAGCCCTGGCCGCAGCGATTGCTGTTTTCCTGATGCTGCGAACCGGGATTCAGGTTTCGACCACACAGGCCTTGATCGGCTCTTTGCTGGGTTGGAATGCCTTTGCTGGGGTTGCAACGGATATCACTGTGTTTTTACAGGTTGTCTCCACCTGGGTGCTTGGGCCTTTGCTGGCTGCAGTGATAGCGATGGCGATGATGTGGACAGCAAAGTTGATCCTGCGCAATAGCCGGATTGGGTTGATTCGTTTGGATGGCTATACGCGGCTGGCCTTGCTCGGTTCTGGGGCGCTGGGTGCGTATAGCCTGGGCGCTAACAACATTGCAAACGTCGTTGCGGTCTTTCTGCCATCACATCCTTTCCCTGCTCTTAGCTGGCAGGGTTTTGAAAGCTCACCAACGCAGCTATTGCTGCTGGTTGGAGGAATCGCAATGGCCTCTGGAGTGTTGACCTACTCCAAAAGGACTATTGAATTGGTTGGATCTGGCCTGGCAAATCTGTCGCCTTTGGCGGCCTGGGTGTGTGTCAGTGCTCATTCCCTGGTCCTACTGCTTTTTGCTTCCGCCAGTTTGAAAGCTTGGTTGGATTCAATGGGTCTGCCCTCACTGCCCTTGGTGCCGATTTCCAGCTCTCAGGCAATCTTGGGGGCCATCCTTGGAGTTGGCTTGTTGCGTGGTGGGCGTGAGGTCAATTGGGGAACTGTGGGCAGAGTGGCTCTGGGCTGGTTGGTAACACCACTGGTTGCAAGTCTGCTTTGCTTTTTGGGACTCTTCATCCTCCAAAATGTCTTCTTACTTCAGGTAGTGGGTGGCTGAAATTTTGGCTCTGTCACAACTAAAGCCTGTCATCATTTTAGCCAAATGACTGCAGCTACCCAGAGGATCTCCTCCAGAAAAGCACAGACTCGCTGATCGTAAAGGGTGGCAATCCTCCGATATTGCTTTAACTTGGCAAAGAAGTTCTCCATCAGGTATTGCCGTCGATGCTTGTCTCGGTTGAACTCTCTCAGCCCAGACGTTCCTTGGAATTAGATTATTAATTGGAATATAATAACTAAGGTAATTTATCTTCTTGGCAATACACTCTAGCAGTAGCTGGGGTATAGATGAAAAGAGTGACCACGCCCAATATATTGTCTAATGCAGTGCGTTCTACTTCGACCTGAGCCACTTTCCACTTATCCCCACAGATTTCCGCAGCATCCACTTCCTCTTCCTGGCCCAGCCCACCAAAAAAGAAAGCCTGACGGTCTTCGTAACTAGGAACTTGCTCAATATCATTACGAATTTCAAATATCTGCTTTGCACAATTTGTCAGCAAGAGCAGCGACAGCGCAACGAACCAAATTTTCATTCTTCTCTCTCAATTAAGGATTTTTGGAAATTTTCACTTAGCATCACAGTAGACACGAGCGGTTGCTGGTGTGTAAATGCCAGAACTGGCAAAGCCTAGAAAATTATCCAAGGCGGTTCTTTCAACCGCTAGCTGCGCCACATTTTCGGCGTGTTCGCATTCCCTGGCAGCATCAATTGTTTCTGTTTGACCCAAACCACTTACAAAGAAGTCGTGCCTTTCTTCTAGCTCAGGCTGGTTCTCATTGATTTCTCCTAACAGGAAAACCTGCTTTGCACATCCCCCCAGACCCAACAGTCCAATTACGCAAGCTCCAACAAATAGATGTTTCACGAGTGTTCTCCAAGAAATTGTTATGACTGCCCATCCAAAAATTTTACTAAGCTAGGCTCTGTTCACAATATTCACAATATGATTTAGTGTCAGCGATTCTCGAAAGGTTTACAAAAAAATTCAATGTAAACCAAAGTTCTGCCAACTGCACTAAGTAGTCATCGGCAATCATCACTTCCTGCAACAAGCACTTGAGTTGAGAGGTATGGAACAACCTCCACAAACTGACGAGGAGTTAGTCCGTGCCTTTCAGCGGGGGGACCGACAGGCCTTTGGTCGATTGATCGAGCGTCATCAGGATAGGTTATACAGATTGGCCCTAGCCTGGTTGGGGAACAGTGACTTTGCAGAAGATGCGGTTCAAGAGGCGTTTCTACGTGGATTCAACAGCTTGCCTCGCTTTCGTTTTGGAGCTACGCCGTTTTCCTGGCTTTGTCGGACACTTCGGAATATTTGTCATGAGATAAATCGTCGACAGTCAAAACTCAAAGCTTTTGGGGATGTTGAATTGAATATTCAGACAGATCGAACCGAGCACCGTGCAGCTGGAGAGCAAAGCCTAGAGCGAATTCGAGCACTGATTGCAAAGCTACCGACACGCCAACAGGAAGTGGTGTTGCTGCGTCTCTTTGAAGAATGTTCGGAAGAAGAGACAGCCAATGCAGTGGGTTGCCGTCGAGGAACCGTCAAGGCTCTGCTGCACAAGGCAAGGCAGCAACTACAACTTGGACTTCAAGAGGAGAGAGTCTCGTGAGGGAAGCGGATTGGGAAAAACTTAAAGATGATTATCAAAGCTTGAAAGCTCCAGAGCCGTTGCAACCGCGCATTCTGCTCGCTATGGAGCCTCAGCGCTCTGGGTTGACTCCTGTCCGAGTCTGGCAATTTGCGGCACTCCTGGTCCTGGGAGTTGCTGGTGTATGGGGAATTCTGCAATTCCAACCACTGGAATCTAAGCAAGTGTCCAAGTTGAGTGCTCATGTCGTTGTTGCTACTGGGATAACTCTACCTAAACATCCCCTGGACTCTTCAGTCTGGCTTGGCATGTCCAAGCCTGCTTTAAGGTCGTTAGCGATAACCAGACCCCGTCTGTCATCGAGGAGCCTTCGTCCATCTTCACGATTTTTACTAGGATCAAGGCCAAGGAAAGGCAGCTGATTTAATCAACCAATCATTCTGAGAGAATTTTAATGAAACATAAATTTTTGTTGCCGTTGGCACTGATGTTTCTGTTGCTTCCGGTCACAATCCAGGCCGAGGAAGACGATTTTGAAGAAGAGGTCGCTTTCCTGGAGATCGTTCAAGGGTACTACAACCTCGTTGAATCCACGCATAACCTGCACGCTAATCCGGAGAGTGCGACGATTCTACATCTCTTCACTATTCAGGAAATCTACAAGGAGCGAGGAGAAGCGCAGCGAGCTATCGAGTTTCTGGAAGAGACCTTGAAACGTACAGGTAATCCTACGATTCGGAGTGTGCTTTATAGTATGCTGGCAGAGTTGCACGAGGAAACAGGTGACCCCCAGAAACGCCTTGAACTCTTACAAACTGGCTTGGATGAAGCGCTGTCTCGAATGAGATAGCAACTTGGGACTCTTATTAAAGGTGCTTTCAATAGTGCTCTTGCTACTTTCAGTTTTTGAGGTTTTTGCAATAGAGCGCCGAAGACCTCAGATCACAGAGGATCTCTCCTATTTCTTTTATCCACTAGCCTATCAGGTTCCAGGATTGGGGGCTGGACAAGGCTTGGGTGGTACTGTAATCAACGGACTTGGTAACGGTTCCACAATTAGTTTGTTGGGTGTTCGAGGTGACATTGAAGTCGATAGTATTGTGCTGACAGATGTGCCCATCTTCACTTCCCATTTTACCCTTTCAGTGGTTTATGCAGATGGGAATAAAGGAGGATTTGCCTACTATGGTCGAGGTCGGGACTCTTCCCCAGAGCCAGAATTCACACTTAAGTTTGGTCGAAGTTATGGTCGAGCTTTGGAACTGGGTCTGAATTTTTTTGATAGACAGTTAGAATTTTATGTTGGTGGTGCATTAGCTTTTCCAGAAATAGATTATGAGACTAGCGACTTAGCCAATTTTGATGAACTTGAAAATAGGCCTCCCAGTGAACAAGAAAATGAGATTGCCAAATTCGTCAAAAACCTACTGAAATACTACAACTTGAACAAAATTTATGTTTCTCGAAGAGGCCTTTTAATCGATTATACCGATGATCGAACAGATCCACGGTCAGGTATTCGTTTTAACTTTGAAAACTATTTTTTCGAAGGAGAGGGACTAACTAATTTTCATACTTACGATTATAGCCTGACTAGCTATTTCCCAAATGCAGACAGTACCGGTGTGTTGGTTGGAAACATATTTTTCTCCTCATCGGAGGTAACCAAGGCTTTGGGGTTTGGTGAGTTTGACTTCGATCAGTGCTTGAAGGATGGCAAGGGATCTGAAGAAATTTCCATTGACACCCTATGTAAGGGGGTTGAGAGGGGTTTCAATGACTTCAATCAAAATGAAGCTGCAAATTCAAGTGCCACTGCTTTAGGAGGGCCAAACCGTCTAAGAAGCTATCCAGTAGCTCGATTTTATGACAAATACTCCTTCTTTGCTGGCATTGAGTATCGGTTTTATTTTTTGGAGCAGTTGACCCCTTTTGACTTCCTGTTGGAGAAAGGAACTTTCGAAGCGCTGCAACTGGCTCCATTTTATGAAGTTGGACAGGTCTCTGATTCAAATGACGATACTTTATTTCAGAATTTCAAGTACTCCGCAGGAATTGGTCTACGTATTGTGCTCTCTTCGGTAATTTTTAGGGCAGATGTTGCGAATGGAGGAGAAGGTTCGGAGACAACGATACTCATTGGCTATGGGTTTTGATCAGCAAAAGGTTTTCGGCAGTGGTAGGACACAATATTTTACTTCTTGTTCATTTTAAAAAATATTGCCAGATCCAATCAGACCTAGTTGAGAGCTTTTTATAAACTCAAAGCACTTTGTCGCTGATTAAGGACGAGAAAGATTTATTCAATTAGAGGTGAAAAATGGGAATGAAGGTAAAGCTGGACCAAATTTTAAGCGACACCACTAAACAGGGCGATGTACCAGGAGTAGTAGCCACTGATGCGCTGATACCGACTTGCTCCAGCGTCCCTCCCAGGTTCTGCATTATTACAAGGGGAGGGCCGTGATGTTCAGCTGCAAAGCTATGGACCCCAGAATGATTCCTGAAATTCCAATCTTGTAGGGATTGCTGATGTAGGCTTTGGGCAGAGTGCTGGCGTCGGTCGCTTCTACCTTCTTGCTTGCTTGCCCAATCCTGGCGGAAGGCTGGGTCCAGAGGAGTCCAAAGAGCAGAGTGAAAGCGATGTGTATTCCCGAGGCAAAGGCGAAAACGGAGAAACTGGAAGTCTGAACAGCCAGCCAACCGGCAACAGGAGGAAAGATGACCCAGGCAACCGTAAAGATCGTCCTCAGAAACGAAAGGATCAGCTCCGCTCGGTCTGGTATCTCCTAGTCCAGATAGGCCCTGGAGTAGGCAAAAGTCTGGGAGAAGAGCGCATTGCTAAAGGGGAGCAGCAGACAGTAGGCCGCAATGAAGGCAAATGGACTTTGCCAGGCCCAGACCAACCAAAAACCAACTGCACCCACAATGGCACAGAGGATAACAAGCCAACGACGATCGTTGATTTTATCAGAGAGCCATCCCAGCGCCACACCAGCTGCTGCTCCAGCGAAGGCATTGATCGCCATGACCGCAGCGTAGGTCATATTGGAAAGCTCCAAGGCCTCCACCCCAATAATCGCTCGAAAAGGAAATGTGGCTGCGTTGCCGGCTCCAGCAAAGAAGATGTTCAGGCTCAGGATTCCCAGTACGGGAGAAATCCAGAATCCAGCTAATTTCGTTTGCATCCATTCACTGAGGAAAGTTGTACAGAGAGCAAGTCTCTGATTTAGCGGTCAGAGGGCAGCATTTCAGCCAATAACCAAACTTGGAACCAATTGTAGGGTTTGGTTCTTATCATGAGAAACAAGGTGGGGTAGGGTTGACTAGGTTGGAAAAAACCGGGCTGGTCAGAAAAAGTCCGAGCCAATGATTGCATCTGTCCGCGGTAGTCCGTCTGCTTTTCAGTGACAGGCTAGGCCATTCTTTTGGTGGCAATCAGCAGTACTTCATCTGCTACATCCTCTGCTAGATCAGAGATCCCTCCCAATCGTTGAAGCATCGCCTTGTACTGGAACTGACGTGCCAATTCAAGGGAATCGTCTCGAAACACTCGAACTAGTAACTGCTGTTCCACTCGATCCACCTCACTTTCCTGACGGGCGACTTCCTCAGCATGACGAGGCACTGAACGCAGATCTGAGAAAAGTGAGTCCACAGTGGCGCTCAACGCACGGAGACAACTATGGGTCTTATGAAACATCAATACTAGGGGAGGTTGGAAATCATTGGGGAGTGGAGGGAGTTCCAGCAGCAACTCTTTGAGGGAATGGCGACACTGACCAGGGATGCGATCTAGCTTGGTGAGGAGTCGCAACACATCATCTCTGGAATCAGGCATGAGCGCTTCCCGCAGGAGCAATTGCTGAATTTGACGCTGCAAGTCGTCCAACTCGGACTCCAAACGGTCCACCTCTTGTGCTCGCTGCTCACACTCTGCGAGGTTGCCATCCAGGTAGGCGGTCAAGGCCTCTCGATGATGAAGAGCCAGATCTTCTAAGTTCCTCAATAGAAATCTGATCAGGTCCTCAACTTGTTGCTGCTTGCGAAATAGGGAGAGTGTCAACATGCTTAGATGATCGCATGGCGGGCTTTGGCAGAGAGCCACTCACTGAAGAGCACGGTCAGGAAGATCATCAGTAGAATCAAGGTCACTTGAGGCCAGGCGAGCACATTCAGGGAGGCCTGTAGCTGTAGTCCGATCCCTCCGGCTCCGACTAGCCCAAGCACAGTTGATTCACGGATATTGATGTCCCAGCGGAACACAGAGACTCCAACGAAAGTCGGTAGGATTTGAGGAACGATGCCATAGGCAATCACCTGGGAACGACTGGCTCCTGTTGCCTTGATCGCTTCTACTTGGTTTTCATCAATCTCTTCAATAGCCTCATAGAGTAGTTTGGCGACAAAGCCGATGGATCGCAGGGCAATCGCAATGATCCCAGCTAGCACCCCAGGACCGAGGATGGAGACCAGCAGCAAAGACCAGATCAACGAATTGATGGAGCGGGATGAGACGATGATCAATAGAGCAACTGGTCGCAGCAGCACTGGGCTGGGCGAAGTATTGCGCGCTGCCAGGAAGGCTATGGGCACTGCCAGTACCAGGGCCAGCAGAGTACCGAGAGTAGCGATGTTCAGAGTATCCCATAGAGGAACCCAGAGCTTGTCGATGTATTCCCACCGAGGTGGGACCATTCTTGAGCCGATGTCTGCAGCAATGTTCGGGGCATCCAGCACAAAGAACCATTCGGTCTTCTCTGAAACCAGTTGCCAACACCAGACAAACAGCGCTGTCCCAAAAAACCAAAGCGCCCAGTGAGTCAATTGTGTCTTGCGGTCGCGATGCTTCCAGATCTTTTCTTGGGAGTTCATTTCAACGGGCATCACTGAACTCGCTTGCGAATCGCACTGGAAGAATACTCGGCAAACATTACGATCCCAATGATCAGGATCAGGATGGCTGCGGCAGTATCAAATTCATAGCGGTCAAAGGCAGTATTCAAGGTGGCACCGATTCCTCCAGCTCCGACCAGTCCAACAACAGCTGATTCACGAAAGTTGATGTCGAGCCGATAAAGCGAGAGTCCAATCAGACGAGGCATTACCTGAGGTTGGATGCCATAGTTCAACCACTGCCACCAACGAGATCCAGTGGAACGCACTGCCTCAGCTTGCCCAGGGTCAATGTTCTCAATCGCTTCAGCAAGCAGCTTGGCTAGGAATCCGATGGTTGCAAAAGAGATCGTAAGTACACCGGCAAAGGGTCCAAATCCAAAGATTGCCACAAATAAGATGGCAATGATCACTTCCTGAAAGGTTCGAGAAACCGTAATGATTGATCGGCAGAACAGGTAGATGGGTAGCGGAGCAAGATTGCGGGAAGCTCCAAGCGCAATCGGAATCGAAACAATAATGCCAATCACCGTGGAGACGACTGTCATCACCAGACTTTCTGCTAGCCCCTCTGAGATGTCGGTCCAACGCCCAGTGAAGTTCGGCTGTGCAAAGGCAGCAACAAATTTCAGTCCACGATCCAATCCTTCATAGACCCTCATCCAGTTGACTTCTACGGAACCGAACGCTAGCAACATGTAGAGGATGGTTCCAATGGTGATGCTCCAACGGAGTTTCGGATTCTCAATAAAGGGCTTGGGGCGCCAGGTGCGGGGAGCACTCATCAGAGGTTCTCCTCAAGATCAGCAACATCTTGATCAGACTCACTGCTCTGTCGTTTGTGGACCGCAGTCCAGTCTTCCTCTCCATAAATCTGGGTCAGAACTTCTGGCGTTAGACCTTCTGGATTCCCATCATAAACAATTGAACCAGCTTGTAGCCCGACAATGCGCTGAGCAAACATCTGGGCCAGGGCGACATCATGAATATTGATGATCGCTGCCAGCTTGCGTTCAGTACAAAGCTCGGTGATCAACCGCATGATCTGGCGTGAAGTTTTTGGATCCAAGCTTGCGGTCGGTTCATCAACCAACAGCAACTCTGGGTTCTGAATCAGGGCCCGGGCAATACCAACCCGTTGGCGTTGTCCTCCAGAGAGTTCATCTGCCCGTTTATTAGCCATTGGTCCCAAGCCGACGCGGTCCAGCAGGGAAAAAGCCGTGTCAATATCTGACTGCGGAAAACGACGGAAGTAGCTGGCCCAAAACCCAACGTAACCCAAGCGACCAGAGAGCACATTTTCCATCACGCTCAATCTCTCTACCAGCGCATATTCCTGGAAGATCATCCCAATTTTACACCGAGCTTTGCGGAGCCCCCCTCCCCGTAAACGGGTAAGGCTCTCTCCTTTCAATAGGACGTCTCCCGAAGTCGGTTCAACAAGGCGGTTGATGCAGCGGATCAGGGTGGACTTGCCAGCTCCAGACGGGCCAATCAAGGCGAGAACTTGTCCAGCTGGGACACTTAGGTCTACTTCCTTGAGAGCATGGTCGCCAGTGCGATAGCGTTTGCCCAGTTTCTTCAATTCAAGCATGAAAAATCTGCGAAGGGTCCGCCCCTAGAGGAGCGGACAAGGAAAAGTTACTTGCAGGAGTAGGAGACGTTATTGGCCTTGTCAATCGTGCGGATCACAGCCCAATGCTCCTGATAGGTGATTGGCAAAAACTGCCCTTCGTTGGACTTCTCGAACTCTACTTTCAGGCTAGTTGGAGTGCCGTCTGGCTTATCCCACTCGAAGCTGGAGAAGGCTTCCTGAACTTTCTTTGCCACGTCAGGATGCAGGTTGTGAACATAGCCAAATCCAGTCGTGGGGAAGGTCTGGGACTTATAGATCGTGATCACATCTTCCGCCTTGATTACATTTCGTGAGATCATTCTTGATTTCACCGAGTTGGCGATGGAGGCTGCATCATAGTCCTTATTGGCTACCCCAAGAATCGAGTTATCGTGCTTTCCGGAGAAGGAAGGCTCAAAGTCTCGCTCAGGGAGCATGTCGAACTCGGCTTTCAGGATCGCAGAGGGTGCCTTGAACCCAGAGTTGGAGGTTGGAGAGGTAAACGCAAGGTTGCGTCCCTTGATGTCTTCCACCTTGTTGATCCCACTGCCTGGATAGGTGATGATCTCCATCTCGTAGCCAAAGTTGCCATCGAGGCTGGCCATAATTGTGAAGGGTACAAATCCGGCACAGTTGACAGCCAGTGGGTTTGAGCCAGTATTGAAGCCTGCCACATGTATACGGCCCGATCGCATGGCTTCGATTTGAGCTGCATTGGACTGGATGATAAAGTATCGAACCTTTTTGCCCGTTACGTTTTCCATGTGTGTAATGAAATCTGCCCAGGCCGTTTTGTAGACAGCTGGATCTTCAACAGGTGTGTAAACAAAATTCAATGTGTCTGGTTTGACCCATTCACTGGGATCGGTGGGTGCATCAGCTACCAGATCGCCGTCACGGTCACAGAATCGGCTATCCAGAGTTCCTCGTGGGCATTCCTGGGCCATCAGGGTTCCAGCAGTCAGTAGCGAGACACCCAACACACCTGCGAAACGCAGCAAGCTTGTCAATCTCTTGAACATGTTTCCTCCACGGAAGTTCTTTAAGTTTTTCCTACGGCAACAACGACGGGTGAACATTCCGCTGCTTTGCCGAAGACAGCAAGACCCAGGAAAATGTGATGATTTGATTCACGTTTCAAGCTATTCCTCCAAATCCAATCGTGTTGGTGTTGCTCAATGAAAGAAATTCACTGGCTCAAGCCCCTGTTTCGCTGGTTGCTTCTTCTGCTTGGAGCCTTGCTGATGCTTGCCCTTTTTCAGCACAAGTTAATCTATCATCCTCGATCTTATCCAACAGGCTATCAGCCCTGGAAGAGTTCTTCTCTGGAACTCCTCCGCTACCAGACAGCAGAAGGGTCACAGACAGCGTACTACCTCCCTGCTGAGAATAATTCGGTTCAACGAGTCTGGGTCCTGTTTGGTGGGAACGCTGGCTTGGCGTTGGATTGGCTGGGGCTGCTTACCCAGGTGAGTTCAGCTGGGGTGGGCTTTCTGCTGATTGATTATCCGGGTTACGGAGCATGTGAGGGAAGCGCCTCCCCAGAGACGATTCGTCTTTCTACAAGAGAAGCGGTCCAGGCGTGGAAAAGAGAGTTTGGGCTTGAATCCCAGCCTAGCTGGGCCACCTTGGGACATTCGCTGGGAGCCGCAGCAGCTTTGCAGTTTGCAGAAGATCATCCGGTGGATCGAATCGTTCTTCTCGCACCGTTCACAAGCTTGGCTGATATGGTGCGACATCTCTTTGGGGGTTGGCTGGTGCCGCTCTTGCGACATCCCTTTGAAAATCGGAAACCACTGCAGATGGTGTTGGAACGCCACCCAACTCCAGCAATTCTGATTGCTCATGGAGATCGTGACGAGGTAGTCCCAGTTGAGATGGGGCGAGAGCTCGCTTCCCTGAACCAAGAAAAGATCGAATACTTGGAGATTCCTGACACGGGACACAATGATATTCTGAGTAAGCTCTGGCCGAGGCTACAGCAAGAGTTCTCTAATGCTCTGTGACTGTGTGCTGCGCTTCAGTTTTTCCAAATAGAAGAGAACAGCATCGAATGTGGAACAAATCTTTGGTTCTCAACTACTCCTTCACCAGCCCTGACAGGTTCTCACTCTCCCACTGGACGATGGCCTTTAGACAATTGATTTCATTTGTAAATGTGATTTTTTTGGTGAGAAGCAGTCGTTAGATTCTTTGCCTTCTCACGTGGGGAGAAAGTGGCCAACGGGCGGATGAGGGGCTAGCCCCAAGCTCTCCAAGTTCCCCCGTATCTCAAGTTTAAGAAGCCGAGCCGAGCCGCCCACGACTCTCTCAACTAGTTTTCAGAAGAAATCCAGCAGTTTGAAAACAATTACAATAATGGCAACAAACAATACCTTGCGCACAATCGCTTCACCTTTCTTGACCGAAAGGTTGGCTCCAACGTATGCCCCCACCGCATTGCCAGCCCCAAGGGCAAGACCCAGTCCCCAATCGACGTTCTCATTCCAGACAAACACCAGTAGGGCTGGGATCGTGTAGATCATCACGATGAAGGCCTTGTGCATGTTCGCCCTCACCAAGGTCTCCCGAAATCCATGGAAGAGCAGGGCGATCAGTAGAAATCCTACCCCAATCTGGATGAAGCCACCATAGAATCCGATCCCAACCATGCCCAAGTTGCCGAGCCAGCGACGCTGAGTGGTTAAGAGCACATTGTGATCTGGTTGTTTGAGCGGAAAGATCAGCGAAAGCACCACGCCTAACATTACCAGGGAGAGGATAATGCGAAACCATTCGCCATCAATCCTGACAGCAAACCAGGCACCGATCAACGCCCCGGGCAGAGTCAGCAGACTAAGACGCAGACTATCTGCGAATGCGGATTGTTGTTGGTCGTGAAATCCGCGCACTCCAGCAACACACTCAATCAGTAGAGCAACGCGATTGGTACCGTTGGCCGTGGCAGCATCAAGGCCCAAGAAGAGAAGAGTGGGAACACTGAGCGTTGATCCACCACCGGCCATCACATTCGTGAAACCGGCAACTGAGCCTACCAGTACCAAAAGGGGATAGGCCCACCAGGCAAGATCAGCTAGCGACAACTACGTCGCATCGCGTCGAAACGCGCCATCATTCGGAGGGTGTTTTCTGCAGAATTGGGTTGATTCGAGCGTTTGGGGGCGTAAACCCGCTGACG
>JACLAC010009612.1_pt1 | contig 15855 bp, 14 predicted proteins | sample 8027881 | NCBI WGS metagenome assembly JACLAC01 (sample SAMN15725517, study PRJNA655200) | protist metagenome | isolation source: fluorescence activated cell sorting (FACS) single amplified genomes of... | place: Spain: Blaines Bay Microbial Observatory, Mediterranean Sea | collected 2016-01-19
GCCTAGGCCAAACATTTCGCGATATTGCAGCCGTACCACGGGGTTTAGTGCTGGTTACTGGGCCCACCGGTTCAGGTAAGTCAACAACGCTCGCGGCAATGATCGATTTCATCAACGAAAATCGTTACGACCATATTCTAACCATTGAGGATCCAATTGAATTTGTTCATGAAAGTAAAAAGTGCCTGGTTAACCAACGAGAGGTTCATCGTGACACCCATGGCTTTAGTGAAGCGTTGCGCTCTGCCCTGCGTGAAGACCCCGACATCATCTTAGTAGGTGAGCTTCGAGACTTAGAAACCATCAGGCTTGCATTAACGGCAGCTGAGACAGGTCATTTAGTTTTTGGCACCCTCCATACCACCTCGGCAGCTAAAACGATTGATCGGATTATCGATGTATTTCCGGCCGCTGAAAAATCGATGGTTCGCTCCATGCTCTCTGAGAGCTTACAAGCAGTAATATCACAAACTCTTGTTAAGCGCGCTAATGGCGGCCGCATCGCAGCACATGAAATTATGATTGGCACACCGGCCATTCGTAATCTGATTCGCGAAGACAAAGTTGCACAAATGTATTCGGCTATACAAACAGGCAGTAATGCTGGTATGCAAACAATGGATCAATCTCTCGCTAACTTAGTATCAGCAAGAAGTATCTCGCGCGATGCTGCACGAGAAAAAGCAAAGCTGCCAGAGAACTTCTAGCGCTCAGAAAACTTACTCCCATGCGAGCTACGCATACGAGATAAATTATGGACATTCAAACTCTACTTATCAACGTTGTTGAAAAAGGCGCTTCTGATCTTTTTATTAGTGCGGGATTACCGCCTAGCATGAAGCTAAACGGCAAAATGATTCCACTCAACAATACCACGCTGTCACCAGAGATGACACGTGAATTGGTGCTGAGTATTATGAATGAAGATCAGCGCAACGAATTTTTAAGCACCAAAGAATTGAATTTTGCGATTAGCGCCCGCGGTGTCGGTCGTTTTAGAGCTAGTGCCTTTTACCAGCGCAACTTAGTTGGAATGGTTATCCGTCGTATCGAAACATCTATTCCTAAGGTCGATGAACTTGGCCTACCTGACGTAGTCAAAGACCTGGCTATGACCAAGCGCGGCTTAGTAATTTTTGTGGGTGCTACTGGCACAGGTAAATCCACTTCTCTCGCATCAATGATTGGCCACCGAAACCACAATAGTCATGGCCATATTATCTGCGTCGAGGACCCTATTGAATTTATACACCCACATGCCGGCTGCATGGTTACTCAGCGCGAAGTCGGCATTGACACTATTAGCTTCGAAGTGGCACTTAAGAATATGCTCCGCCAGGCTCCTGATGTCATTATGATTGGTGAGGTGCGCACCAAAGAGACGATGGAACACGCCATTACTTTTGCTGAAACTGGCCACCTTTGCTTATGCACACTACATGCTAACAATGCCAACCAAGCGCTCGACCGTATCATTCATTTCTTTCCACCTGAGCGTCATACGCAGTTGTGGATGGACTTATCGTTAAATATGCGAGGGATGATTGCTCAGCAATTGGTGCCAACCCCAGATGGCAGTGGCAGGCGCGCAGTGGTAGAAGTCCTGCTCAACACCCCTCTTGCCTCTGACTTAATACGAAAAGGCGAAGTTCAAAAACTAAAGGAATTAATGAAGCGGTCAAATGAACAAGGCATGCAGACCTTTGATCAAGCGTTACATACGCTTTATGGACGTGGAGAAATTACTTATGAAGACGCTATTGCCCATGCTGATTCTTCTAACGACCTACGTTTAATGATCAAGCTAGATAAAAATGAAGGCCGAGCACCCAACGCAGAACCCGCAACTGGCTTACAAATGGAGAGTGATGCAGTTGAGCAATCAAAAATCTTTCGATAATAAACCGACAGTGAGCTGATAGAAGCCGCGTAAAAAAATCCCGAACGCGGCATTACAAATGAAACACAAAAAAGCATCAACCGTTGCCGCTGTCTAGCCAGCTTTGCAAAATCAGTGCAGCCGCCACCGCATCAATTTTATTGTGTGCCACTCTCGCACTATTCACATTCGTTATCTGCATGTCGTTCAATTGTGAACGCGCCTCACGTGAAGACAGTCGCTCGTCCTGCAATTCGACCCTGCAACCAAACCGTCCATGAAGACGCGCAGCGAACTTACGTGCTGACTGCGCACTAGCCCCCTCACTACCATCCATATGCAAGGGTAGGCCCACCACTAAGTAATCGGGCCTCCATTCATCTATAAGTGCAGTGACCTGCTGCCAGCTAGGCTGACCTGACTTTGCATCTAGAATACACAGAGGTCTAGCTGAGGCCGTTACCGTTTGGCCAACCGAGACGCCTATCTGACGTAAACCAAAATCGAAACCCAATAATAAGCCGCTTTTATTCATTCAACCCTTGCTCGTGACAATGGTTCATTGTCCATTCACTGATCAGCTATCAACTCCGCTGCAACTTTATCAACAATATCTTGAGCTCCATAAAGGCTAACGGCTCTGTTGCAATTAAATCACTATATGAAACATTATAACTCCATGCTCAAAGCTGTCAGCAGCTTGCATGATCATAGTAAAAGCACCGTTATAAATAGCAAATTAAGTAACAAAGATAAGGAACGATTAATACCCGTAGGATTTTATTGTAGATTACCGAAGAGCGGCGATTAAATTAGCGCAGCATTGTGACGCTGCCCACCCGTTCTTGCCGAGCATTAAGAGCGAACTGAATAAATTCAGCCTTAGGAATGGGCTTTGAAATGTAGTAGCCTTGTATTCGTTCAACGTTCAGTTTTTGAAGAACCTGTAGCTGCTTTAACGTTTCTACACCCTCTGCGACCATCTTAGTACCTACGGCACGACTAAGCTCAGTGAAGGCATAAACAAATCTTTCGCCATCAGGCTCATCAATGTTGTTAATGAACGATTGGTCTATTTTGAGCCAATCAGCATTAAGCTGATTGAGATAATTAAGACTTGAATAGCCAGTGCCAAAATCATCAATGGCAATATCAATACCTAAATCCTGAAGCTCACTAAACGTTTGTTTTACTCGTGCGAAACTATCAACAAAAACAGATTCTGTAATCTCGATGACGAGACGATCAGAACTTATTTTTGACTTTTCAATGGCGCTCTTTAGTATTCCAACTATATTTTGATATCTAAATTGAACAGCAGATATGTTAACAGCCACGCTCGTAGATAATCCATGTTCCTTCAATGATGCAATAAACGAGCAAGCCTGCTCTAAAATCTCAACGGTGAGCTCTAGAATGAGCCCGCTCGCCTCTGCAATATTAATGATTTCAGGTATCGTCACATGCTCTGGGCCAGTTGGCCATCGCAATAAACATTCACCGCTAACCACTTTACCGGTGGATGCATCTATAATCGGCTGGCAATATAGTTCAAATTCTTTGTTCTCGATGCCGGCAGCTACTAAGCTGCGCAACCAAACTCGCCGTTGTCGCTCGGTGTCCATTTGGGGCAGGTAATGCAACCAGCAGCTGCCCGCTACGCTGTCTTTTTTGGCGCGGTACATGGCCGTATCGGCAGCTTTAAATAAAGACCCCATATCTTTAGCGTCGTGGGGAAATGTTGCCACGCCGATACTAACGTCTACGCCATGCTGCACTTCATTGGAAAAAGTGAGCGCGCTACAGCTGTCAATAACCTTTTTAATGAAATTTTCTAAAGCCGGAACTTGCATAGCCGGACGCATTAACAAACCGAATTCATCACCTCCTAATCGAGCGCTCAAGCCATTATCACCCACAGCGCTGTCTAATACTCGATTGACTGCAACTAACAGCTCATCGCCCGCCATGTGCCCTAACGTGTCATTAATCAACTTGAATTCATTAATATCAACAATAAAAATGTCAAACGTCTCTTTATCTTCATTGCATTTAGCAATAAGTTTTCGAAAGGCGTCGTTGAACTGAGATCGATTTGGGCCTTGTGTGAGTACATCGGTATGCGCCAACTTCCACAGCTCATTCCGCGCCTCCAACTCCTGCTTCTTAACCTTGTTTCGCTCATCCTCAAGCTGATCACCCAGATGGTTAGTCAAGCGCTCAAAAGCATTGCTAAGCGTTTTTAATTCTACCGGGCCGGTATTATTAGTGTTATGAAAATGGCCGCTTATAAAGGCTTTATTCGAAGCGCTTACTAAGGTTTTAACCGGACGGCTAACGTGAGTAGATACCCATATCCACGAGCCTATAATCGCAATCAAATCAATTAAACCAAGGCCTACCAGGCCAAAACGGTAGGCAGTGCGGCTCTCTGCCAACAACAAACTATGCGCGCCGATAAGCGCTTTGACTTCGACCTGTATGTTGTCAAGGCTTTGCAAGCCAACAACGGCGGCGCCATCTAGGCGATTTAAATATTCCGTTTGCAAAGCAGGGTTCGTTTGTAAATCGGAAGAAACAGCCGTAGCAATAACGCCCTCCATTGTGATTAACGAAGAGTGTAAATTAACGGTATCTGTGTGTGAACAACACCAATTATCGGCCAGCAAAACAGTTTTTATTTGTTTTCGTAAGACTTTGGATTGATTTTGATAGCGCTCAATCAAAAACCCTTGGTCAGAGCCGACAATTAGATCGGCAAACACTAGGATAGTCGAATATTCGGCCGCCAGCGCATTAAAACGCAATTCGTTATCGTTTAAGGTTTGATATTGATACTCTAAATTTTTGCCCGTCTGATTGCCATAATAAACAGCGTATGAGCTGATCATGATAACAATACTAGCCAAAAAAATAGGCGCTAGAAGCACATGAGAAATTCGCATCGCGAGTCTAGGCCGATTAACTGTTGGTATGCTTAATCAGCGCAGCGGCTTTGATACCGGAGCGAATAACGGAAACAACCAGCGCGTCACTCCCGGCAGGAAAAGTTAATTGCTCAAGGCCTTGGGGAGATAGATGCTTATGATCATCGCCCAGCAAGCCTGCCAATGAATCGCCATCTAAAACAGGCACATTGGCGAAGAGGCTTGCGCTACTCAAATTATCACAAGAACTTGCTCGGCAGCGTTGAAATTCATAGCCAATAATTTGTCCGTCGCTTGAGATAGACCATGCAATTTCTGTAATTCCCCATCGTGTTGCTTCAGGCCTGACGTGAATAATAGTTTCACTATCGTCACCGTCATCAACGTAATAGAGAGTGTGATAGCCAAGCTCTTGGCGATGCATCGTTATGCCGGTTTCAGCAATGAGCTCGCTGCGCATTTTGTTGTTGATGTTGACAACGCTAGAGCGAAAAGAGTCGCTCTGCGGTACCATTTTATCAATGATAGAAACGGGGTTGCGCAGCGAGCAAAATGGCTGTGCAAATAAAGGTGCCGACATCAGCAAAATACCAATAGCTAAGCCTCGATTGATGTGATTTTTTTTGAGCATTAGCATGCTATAAACTCCGGGATGCTATAAAAATAGTGTGCCGTTTATCTTGTGGCACTAAAGTCTAAACCTTAATTGTGCCTCAACTTTTTCTTGCGCTTTAGCGCTATCAAGATCCTTCGTGTACTGAAGCTCTACGTCGGCATTTCTTAATGGTGTCCAGCGCAGACCCGCAAACATAGTAGACTCAGCCGATGGGAAAACTAGCGTTTTACGCTGATGTCTAACCCTGCCGTACAAAAATAAATCCTCAGACGGTGTTTTCCATGACAACTCGGTCATGCCATATTGCGTTTGACTCTCGCCATTTTCGCCAATAGAAATCTCTGCAAGCCAGGTATAGTTTCGATAGTAGTATCGATAATCTAGGCCAACGCGGTGGTTGAGCGTTTCATCTACGGCCTTACCAACGCGGTAATCACCATAGATGAAGGACACGCCAAAATCATATTTTTGCTGGCCATAGTAACCAAGCCTACCGCTAAAAATTTCGGTTGGGTTTTTCGTATCCCAATCGTTAGTACTACCACGCGTTACAGCCACTTCATATTCAAAGGAATCAACGACGCCGTTAATGCTGCCGCCCCAGTCTAATTTCTTTTGTATATCGGAAACCAATTGCCGAAGCGCGCCGCCATTAAGTCGCTCATTACTTTCGGCGCCAAAGGGCACTTCGATATGGCCGGCTTTTATATTGAAAGCACCCTTAGATAGCCCAGTATAGTTAATATAAGCATACCGCCACTGGAGGTCCTTACCATTACCGTCTGAAAAATAGGGCGGTGGCTTTGCGATATGGTTGAGTTTTGCAAAGGTTGGCTGGAAAACAATAGTGGCCCAATCTCGATCATTAGCGGTAACCACGCGGTGATAGTCGAGCCCAACGAAAAATATGTTTTGATCAGAGCCGCCAGCTGGATGGATTTGGCGCGCCGCCATGTCAAGAGCAACACGAGTATTATCGGTCATCCAACTCGTTGACGAGTCTACAGGACGCTCGGCGGCAGCTAGCACCGATAATAAACTCGCTCCGATGGCGATAATGCCTGTGCTGAAGATTCTTGCTAGCACCGCTGTGCGACTGAAAGCGTGCGCGCGCGATGGAGTAATATTTTGCTTCATAAGGTGCTCTGACTACTAGGTCGCTGGTTAATGGAGGCATTCATTTATTGCCTCTCTGGGTAGAGTGTAGTGGGTTTATTCAGAATTCTTGACTATGTGCCTTCAATCTCTAAAAAAAATGGCAAAAACGTGCATGGATCACAGTTTAAAGTGGGCAATTATGACGAGTGCGCCGAAAATAGGCGAAAACGAACAAGAAAGAAACCCATGAGAGGGCTTGGGAAATATTAAGCGAATATAAATGGAGCGCACTGAAATGGGGCGAAGCTAAGCGATCATTGGACAAGCAGTCAATATCTGTAATCTAAACGGCTAAGCCTTGCCAGTCATGGTAGCCAACGATGCTAAATCAATGCCTAGCAAATTAGCGGCTGCATTGGCGCGCTGATGGAAAGGGGTATCAAACAATATAGTTGGATTAGCAGGCGTGTTGAGCCAGGCATTATCGGCGAGCTCTTGCTCTAGCTGACCGGCCTCCCAACCTGCATAGCCTAAAACAACGAGGTAATTATGCGGCCCGCGCCCTTCATTTATAGCAAGCAAAATATCTTTAGAGCCCGTTAAAACGATTCGCTTTGTAACATGCAGACTAGAAGACCAACAAGAAGCATCTTCATCATCGGTTAATTGATGGAGTACGAAACCGCGTTCTAAACCAACCGGTCCACCCACCATTACCGGTGCAGTATTCTCTACTGGGTTCGGCGTAGCAGCATTGCTTTGGCAAACATCGGTGAGAATATCTTGCAAGCTCAAGCTGGAAGGCCTATTAATAATGATGCCCATGGCACCATCTTCATTGTGTTCACAAATATAAGTGACACTCGACTTAAAAATGCCCGTCTCAAGACAGTGTGTCGCTATCAAAAACTGATTGCGTAACGAATCACTAACGGATGGAATCATGGTTGGCATTTTTTAATACGCACTCTTGATGCTTGCCTTTTTAAATACCAATAACTGATTATTGGCCGGCATAGGTATATCAGCTTGCAATTCCATTGTAGCACCCTGCCTACTGGCAGCACTGCATAACGCCTCCGTCAGCGCTGTAAAGTCACGAAGGCCACTATGCTCATCTCGATGACGAAGATTAGAGTCGAACAATTCATTACTGTAACTGGTAAATCGGCCATGGTAATTAAACGGGCCGTAAATAAATAGCAAGCCACCCGTGCGCAAGGTCGTTATTACGCCGCGACAAAACTCCAGTACTAACGGCCAAGAAACAATGTGCAAAGAATTAGCGGTATAAGCAAAATCATACCGGTCTGGCGCCCATTGCGCAGACTTTAAATTGAGCTCAATGGGCGATAAAAAATTTGCGTTGTTAGCCTTTTTTCGCCATAAATCAATACCCGCAAGCTGTTCACGGACATCACTAGGCTGCCAGCGAAGCGATTTTAGCGACGGAAAATTTACAGCTTGGGAGAAGTGCTGGGTAAAATAAGCCGCATGCTGGCCCGTACCACTGCTTATCTCCAAAACCAAGCGATTGTGCTCTAGTCGTTGAGGCTGAGTTTCATCCACAATTAAATAAGATAACAAGGCTTGCAAAATGGGCTCGCGATTTCTTTCACAAGCCGACGAAATAGGCAGGCTAGCGCTGGCTTGCATTATCAAATCTGTTGGCACATTGCTCTAACATAAAACCCTAAGCCGCCTTTCGTAAGAACACCCACTCAGTGGGGGTAGATGCTGCTTTGTCATATTTATATCCGCCAACACTAAACTTCTTTAAAAGGGCCGGATCGGTAATTTGATTTTTTATAATATAGGCGCTCATTAACCCACGCGCTTTTTTAGCAAAAAAACTAATGATTTTATAATCGCCATTTTTATAATCTTTAAACACTGGGGTAATGATTGGAGTCGAAACAGCCTTGCTGTTAATCGATTTGAAGTATTCGTTAGATGCCAAATTGACTAAACAGCTCGAGTCTAATGCTTTTAGTTGCTTGTTAATAAGGTGTGTTAGCCTATCACCCCAGAAATCATAAAGGTTTGCACCACGCTGATTCTTCAGTCTAGTGCCCATTTCAAGCCGATAGGGCTGTATGAGATCAAGCGGCCTTAAAACACCATATAAACCACTCAATATTCGCAAGTGCTGCTGGGCAAAATCAAAATCGTGTTGGCTAAAACTATCGGCGTCTAACCCAGTATAAACATCACCCCGAAAAGCTAACAGCGCCTGCTTAGCATTATCTTTAGTAAAAGGCATCGACCAGTTAAGATAACGTTGGTTGTTGAGCTCGCCTAATTTGTGACTAATGCCCATTAATGAAACGAGATCATCGGGGCTGTAGTCACGCAAATCGTTAACCAGATCTGCAGACTCATTGAGCAGCACCGGCTTAGTTGCCTTAGATGCACTGCTAGGGGCAGCAAAGTCGAGTGTTTTGGCCGGGGAAATAACTATTAACATACACATAACCTTCTAATCATATCAATTTACTTTAGAGCTACTGTTCAAAGTGCTAAACATGCCGTGTTGGCCAGCGTACTTAAATAAAGGCCTGCGGCAATATAATGGCTTGTTCACGTGTAAAGTTTACCAAATAGCAATGAGCGAAACATAATTCCAATAAGCGCGCTCTTTCAGCACACGACAAATAACCATGAAACTTGTGGCGTTAGTAGCCCTCTAAATAGATGCGTTACACTGTCACCGTAGAGAATCCCAAACAAATAACCCGAGTGCATCTGTTGGTTTTGCACCTCGACCAAAGGCGATACTTAGCAGTGCTTTGATTGTCAGAATAATATCAGCTTATGCCTAAGACTTGCGGAGTCCGAGTATGAAAAAATTTATTTTGCGTCATTTCATCGCAGGCTGTCTCCTGGCGCTCCTTCTATTGATACAGGCATGCGCGGTTAACCCCGTTACCGGCAAAAAAGAATTATCTTGGATGAGTGAGGCGTGGGAGCTGCAAACGGGCGAGCGTTACTATGGATTTCAGCAACAGGCAGGCGGCGGCTATTATACAATTGACCCAGACCTGACGCTTTATGTGCGCTCGGTTGGGAAAAAACTCATTCCGTTTAGCGCACGCCCCCACCTACCCTACGAGTTCGTTGTGCTCAACGACTCGACGCCTAATGCCTGGGCGTTGCCTGGCGGCAAAATCGCCATAAATCGCGGGCTACTCACTGAGCTTGATAACGAAGCGGAGCTAGCGGCCGTGCTCGCTCATGAAATCGTTCATGCCGATGCGCGGCACAGCGCACAAAGTCAAGAAGTAAGCACCATCATTGCTGGGGGACAAGTTCTAGCGACCGTTTTACTTGCTAATTCTGACTATAACCATCCGGTGTTGCAGCAAGGGGTTGCACTCACTAGTCTTTACGGTCAAACGCGGTATGGTCGTTCTAGAGAGCTGGAGTCCGACCGGTATGGGATGCAATACATGCGCGAGGCTGGCTACGACCCACGCGCTGCAATTAGCCTGCAGGAAACCTTTGTACGCCTCTCAAGCGGTAATAAAGCCAGTGTGTTCAGTACACTGTTCGCATCTCACCCACCATCACAGGCCCGTGTTGATGCCAATCGCGCAAGTGCTGAACAACTCCCGGCAGGAGGGCTATTAAGTCAGCCGCGCTACCAACAAGAAATTGCACAATTGGTAGATCGTCAACCAGCCTATAAAAAGGCTGACGAGGCCGGCAAGGCTATTGCCAACAAAAGTTATCGGCAAGCTCTTAGCTATGCTCAGCAGGCCATCACCATGGAGCCCAATGAAAGCCGCTTTTTCGAACTTAAGGGCATCGCGCTAAACCGGCTCAATAGAGCTCAAGATGCGCTGCAAGCTTACAATAGGTCCATAAAGCTCGACCCAAATTACTTCAGCCCGTTATTACGCCGAGGCCTCCTCAGAAACGAGCTCAAATCCTTTAGCGAGGCAGAGCGCGACCTGCAAGCCAGCCTAAAACTTGCACCAACACAAGCCGCTTACGCAACACTAGGAGAGATCGCTGAACGAAAAGGTTTTGGCTGCAGCCAAGCTATGAGTTATTACCAGCAGGCTTATCGTGCAGGAGGTGGTCAAAATCAAGAAATACAAAGAAAGCTAGCAGCCCTGAAAGTAAGCTGCCCAGCGAGTTAGGCTAGGCTAGAACCGAGTAATTGTTCAGCAAATATAATTGCCCGTTGCTTTGCCGCGTCGGGCGCATTCTTTTTGATAATTACCACACACTACAGCCATACCAGGTGTTTTATTCTCATCAGCCATGCAATCGGCGCTCTTTTTAACTAGCTCGGCATTGCTAATATCTAAACCCTTCTCGCAACCAATGAGTGCCGTACTGACTAAAAGTAATAGTGTAAACTTCAGTGGTTTTTTCTTCTGCATAGCCGTCTCTTACTTTAAAAACCTGCACAAAGTGTGCTTCTACGCGAATTTGTAATCCGTTAGCGTCTTTTGTGCAGATTCAAGGGGTTGCCGTTTATTATCAATAAACCGATCCAACAAAAAATGACGCTAAACCGTCCGCTCAATAATAGCGCACTATGTTAGCACTAATCACAGCTTTGAGCTTGCCCAAAACCTAGCTGCAAGCGCTACAATATGTACTCCAATAAAAATGCTCCGTCAGCGCTACGCCTCCCATAGACCCGGCCGCTTACGCTGCACCTCACCAAGACGATGGCACATGCGCAACCAACATGCTCGTATCGCACAATTAGTAGGTATTATCGATCGCTTTACTCTTCTCAGCGGTTATTGGGTTGCCTGGCTATTAATGGTTATGGTTATTATCCAGAGCCTTGTCGTTTTTTTTCGGTATGGATTTGATAGCGGTTCGATTGCATGGCAAGAATCAGTTACTTATCTACATGCTACTATTTTCTTGCTTGGAGCCGCTTATACATTACAGTGTGATGAGCATGTTAGGGTTGATATTTTCTATCGGGATTTTTCACCTGTAAAAAAAGCCAAGGTAAACTTACTAGGCTTTTTGTGTTTTTTATTACCCATGTGTAGCTATATTATTTGGGAGAGCCTTGGTTATGTCCTGCAAGCTTGGTCAGTTAAAGAGTCATCTTCCAACCCCGATGGCTTGCATGAAGTCTATCTTCTTAAAACGTTGATTCCCGTCTTTGCATCTATGCTCATACTGCAAGGACTTGCCGAAGCCCTGCGAAGCTTTTTAGTCCTGAGTGGCCAACCATTACCCGCTTCGGATGATCACGATCCGGCCGCAGCCATTTAGCGTTTTTACTATGCTTGAATTTATCCCGCTCATTATGTTCGCCGTAGTATGCCTAGTTTTACTGCTAGGCTATCCGGTCGCCTTTACACTTGCCGGCACCGCACTCATGTTTGCTTTTGGAGGCATGCTGTTCGGTATTTTTGATACTGCGTTATTAGGCGCATTACCGAGCCGAATTTTCGGGACAATGTCTAACACGACGCTCATCGCGGTGCCTCTATTTGTTTTTATGGGCGTGATGCTCGAAAAATCTCGTATCGCTGAAGAATTATTAGAAAACATGGCCAGCGCCTTTGGCAGCATCCGAGGCGGACTTGGCTACTCGGTTGTCATCGTCGGCATGTTATTGGCCGCTAGCACCGGAATTGTGGGGGCAACGGTTGTAACGATGGGGCTTATGTCACTACCGACCATGCTCAAACAAAATTATGACCCAGCATTGGCGACAGGCACCATCTGCGCTACCGGTACTTTAGGACAAATTATTCCACCATCTATAGCGCTGGTTTTGTTGGGCGATATTCTTTCTAGTGCATACCAGCAAGCGCAACTAAGCCAAGGTATATTTAGCCCGAAAACTGTTTCCGTGGGCGATTTATTTGTTGGCGCTTTGCTACCGGGTATTCTTTTAGTGTTACTGTATCTTCTGTTTTTAATCATCTATTCACACCTCAATCATTCGGTTGCGCCTGCTATTGAGCGGAGTCAACGCAAGATTGGCGCAGTGAAAATATTTACTGGATTGGCGCCTCCTGTTGCATTGATTTGCTTAGTGCTGGGTTCAATCTTAGTAGGTGCAGCAACGCCAAGTGAAGCCGCCGGCGTTGGTGCATTAGGCGCAATGTTACTTGCTTTAATGAAGCGGCAGCTCAGCCTTGAAAAACTTACAATAGTCGTTAGAAGTACACTAAAGATCACGTCAATGGTCTTTATGATTCTTATTGGTGCAGCTGTTTTTTCGCTGGTTTTTCGCGCCTACGGTGGTGATGAGCTTGTTCATGCTCTTTTTGAAAATATACCAGGCGGAAGAATCAGCGCTTTACTGGTGGTAATGCTGGTCATTTTTTTACTTGGCTTTATTCTAGATTTTATTGAAATTACTTTCGTAGTTGTTCCAATCGTAGCGCCGATACTACTTGTCATGGGCTTTGACCCAATTTGGCTAGGCATTATGATTGCTGTTAATTTACAAACCTCATTTTTAACACCTCCTTTCGGTTTTGCGCTATTTTATTTACGCGGAGTGGCACCAGCCTCCATCGAAACCACAACGATTTATCGTGGCGTAATTCCTTTTATTGTTATCCAACTATTTTTACTAGGGCTGCTCATCCTGTTTCCTGCCTTAGTAACGTGGTTACCAGGGATAGTTTATCCTTGAGCGCTGCCTGTACATAATGAACTTACGATACATCGGCTGTGATAAAAGTTACTGCTAATAAACCGTAATTTAATCGGTCAGGTAAACTAAAAACGAATATACTTAGGCATCTTTCACCTTTAGGTAAGCACAATGAATGAAATCGATAAAACCCCTCAGCCTACTGGGGCACTTATTTTACAGGTGTTAGCAAACATTAGTGATACCAATCCACTAGGCGACATTTATGCTGGCTGGTTGATGTCTCAAATGGACCTTGCCTGCGGCGTTACCGCCCGCAAAGTAGCGCAAGGCCGAGTGGCCACAGTAGCCGCGGGGAATATGAACTTTTTGGTGCCTGTTAAAGTAGGCGCATTGGTAAGCTTTTATACCGAAGTGGTAAATATTGGGCGCAGCTCTATCGAAGTGTTTGTTGAAGTATGGATCGATTCGCCAATGTTGCACGGCGAACAGAAAAAGGTTACTGAAGGCGTCTTTGCTTTTGTTGCTATCGATGAGCGTGGCCGTACACGCAAAATTGCCTAGTACTTACCTAAAAACGGCTTAATCACAGCCTAGTTTATGCCCCTACCGTAACTGCATTTTTAATTATTATAAAAAACCATACGACGAGTAAGAGCGGCCTCTGCTGGAGCACAATAACGGAGCAGTCTGGCGAGTTAATCTACAAGCGAATTACCCTCGCGGATTTTATAGTAAGCCTCCTCGCTAATTTTGTGGTAGTCGACAACATTCTTGCGGAAACTATCAAAAGAGTCGAACACCTTGCTAAACATAGCATCTTGCTCGACGTTTTCTTGAATAACTTCGGCTGAGATGGACCGTAGTGCCTGCACTACATCGTCCGGCAACGGCTTAATTTGAACACCTTTTTGGCGTAAGTCGACCAGCGCTGCATTGTTGCGTGCGGTGTATTCATCAAGCATATCCTGATTGATGGCTCGCGCTGCGCCTTCAACAATAGCTTGTAAATCATCGGGCAAGCCATCGTAAGCCTGTTGGTTCACAATGAACTCCAACATAGCGCCCGGCTCATGCCAGCCAGGATAGTAATAGTACTTAACAACATTATGAAAGCCAAAAGCTAGGTCGTTATAAGGCGCAACCCACTCAGCAGCATCAATGACACCTGTTTGTAATGAAGTAAAAATTTCGCCTCCAGGCATGCTGACTGACGTACCCCCAGCGCGAGTAAATACTTCACCGCCAAGACCCGGAATACGCATCTTTAGGCCTTTAAAATCATCCAGCGAGTTAATCTCTCGATTAAACCAACCAGCCATTTGAACGCCAGTGCTGCCTCCTGCGAATGGCAATAGATTGAAAGGCGCGTAAACCTCACGCCATAATTCAAGGCCCCCACCATAATGAAGCCAACCATTCATTTCTTGGGCATTAAGGCCAAAGGGCACCGCTGTAAAAAATACCGCGGCCGGTGCCTTACCCTTCCAATAATACGCGGCACCATGCCCCATTTGCACAGTACCGCTGGATACTGCACTAAAAGTCTCGAGAGCTGGCACTACTTCTCCGGCACCGTAAACTTTTATTTTTAAGCGTCCATCGCTCATCCGATCTACTAACCTAGCAAAGTTTTCAGGCGCAGTACCAAGCCCTGGAAAATTCTTTGGCCAAGTCGTCACCAACTTCCAATTAACTACAGTATTCTTAGTCGCCACGATCGATGACTCCCTCTCACTAACGCCGTCATCGCCGCAAGCCACAAGTAAGAAAGGAAACAAAATTATGAAAAGTCTTTTTACAGTGAACATATTTTTTCCGTTAAGTGTATCCGGCTAAGGCTAGCCCAACAAAATGCTAAGCGCCTCACCCATGATCAGCCCATAGCTTCAAGGTTTGCATAGGCAGCAACCAACCACTTGCTGCCTTCATCGTCAAAATTAACTTGCACCCGCGAGTTAGAACCCTGCCCCTCAAGATTAAGCACAACCCCTTCACCAAACACAGAATGCATGACTCGCTGACCAAGCTGCAGGCCACTATCATTTTGGCCCAATTGTAACCCATTGGAAATATTCAAAGGCCGACTAACGCTAGCATTAATACGAACCTCCTCAATACAATGCGTCGGTATTTCTCGCACAAAGCGCGAAACGGCATTGAACGTTTCTTGGCCATACCAGCGCCGTGATTCGGCATAACTCAAATAGAGTTTTTGCATCGCTCGAGTAATGCCTACGTAACACAAGCGACGCTCTTCCTGCAGCTGATCAGGATCTTCTGCCGACATCTTATGGGGAAACAGATTTTCTTCAACGCCTACCAAAAACACCGTAGGAAACTCAAGACCTTTGGCGGAGTGCAGCGTCATCAGTTGAACTGCATCGGCATGTGCATCCGCTTGTTGATCACCGGCATCTAAGGCGGCTGTATCCAAAAACTCTCGCAGTGCCATGGCCTCGTCTTCAGGTTCGAATTGACGTGTGGCATTAATCAGTTCCTGCAGGTTTTCAACGCGCGCCCGACCTTTTTCGCCCGCTTCTTTGCCATGAAACACCATCAAATCGGTTGCCTCAAGCACTTGGCCTGCAAGGTCGGCAAGCCCCATAGTACTGACTGCCGCGCCGAGGTCGTCAACTAAGTCTATAAATTTCTGCAGTGATTTTGTCGCTCTATGGGTAAGTGATTGTTCACTTACAAGCGCGAAGGCAGCATCCCATAAAGCGCTGTTATCGAGGCG
>JACLAC010019823.1_pt1 | contig 15850 bp, 10 predicted proteins | sample 8027881 | NCBI WGS metagenome assembly JACLAC01 (sample SAMN15725517, study PRJNA655200) | protist metagenome | isolation source: fluorescence activated cell sorting (FACS) single amplified genomes of... | place: Spain: Blaines Bay Microbial Observatory, Mediterranean Sea | collected 2016-01-19
GATCAACATCGTCGGGGCTCAGGTCTGGACGGCTGGCTTCGAAGCCGAGGGACACACCCAGGCAACTCCGCTGGGAGCGGTCGCCGAGGCGAACATCAACGACGTGGCCGAGTCCGGCATGGCGATTCTGCCGGAAACCTGGTTCGATTCCTTCCTGGGTTGCGTCCAGGGCTCGATGGGTGAGACCTCGACACTGGCCTGTCTGATCGGAGCCGCCATCCTGATCGCAACCGGCATCGGCTCCTGGCGAATCATGCTCGGCGTCGTCATCGGAGCCGTGGGGTTTGCCTTTGCCCTCAACGTGATTGGCAGCGACTCTAACCCGATGATGCTGATGCCATGGTACTGGCATCTGGTTGTTGGCGGCTTTGCGTTTGGCGCCGTCTTTATGGCAACCGACCCGGTTTCCGCAGCGATGACCGGAACCGGAAAGTGGATTTACGGGATCCTGATCGGATTCGTGACGATTCTGATTCGTGTGCTGAATCCGGCTTATCCGGAAGGCATCATGCTGGCGATTCTGTTTGGCAATGTGTTTGCCCCGCTGATCGACTACTACGTCGTTCAGGCGAACATCAAACGAAGGCAGGCCCGCAATGCAGGATGACACCAAAAGGACATTTGCGGTCGCGGCCACGCTGTGCCTGGTCTGCTCGGTCCTGGTCTCGACGGCGGCTGTCTCGCTGAAGTCCGCTCAGAAGGAGAACCAGCGGCTCGACGTCCAGAAAAATATTCTGGAAGTTGTCGGGCTCTACGATGAAAACAAGCCGGTTGGCACCCAGTTTGAAGGTGACTGGAAAGTTCTTGTCAGCCTCGGTTCCGGCAATGTCATGGACAAAGAGGACGCCCAATTCGAAGGTCTCGATCTGGCGAACTTCGATGCCCGCAAAGCGGTCAAAATTGAAGGCCAGTTCGAAGTCATCGCTGACGGTGCTCTCCCACAAATCTCGAAGCGAGCCCGCTACGATTTTGTCTACGAAATCCGTAGCAAAGAAGACGGCAGCCTGCAGAAGATCGTTCTGCCGATCTACGGCAAAGGACTCTGGTCGACTCTTTATGGCTTTATCGCTCTCGAGCCGGATTGTTCGACGATTGCCGGCATCACCTTTTATGAGCACGGCGAGACGCCGGGGCTCGGCGGTGAGGTCGACAACAAAGCGTGGAAGGCCTCGTGGCAGGGAAAAACAGCATTCGGCACTGGCGACTATTCAAAGCCGACGATTTCCGTTGTGAAGGGCAAGGCCAGCAGCGACGACACCATCGACGGACTGAGCGGTGCGACGATCACCTCGAAGGGTGTCAGCGATCTTGTGAAGTACTGGCTGGGGCCGAGCGGCTTTGGAAAGTACCTCGACCGAATTCGCAGTGAGCAGAACTCCAACGCAGAGTGAGCCACCATGGCGAAAGAAACAAATAAAGACATTTTCATCACACCGATCTTTCGGAAAAATCCGATCGGTCTGCTGACGCTCGGAATCTGCTCGGCCCTCGCCGTGACGACGAAACTGGAAACGGCTTTCGCCATGTCCATCGCCGTGACGATCGTCACGGGGCTGTCGAGCGTCGCAATCTCGATGATCCGCACGCAGATTCCTTTCAGCATCCGCATCATCGTTCAGATGACGGTGATTGCCTCGCTGGTGATTCTGGTGGACCAGTTCCTCAAGGCGTGGTTCTTTGACATCAGCAAGCAGATGTCCGTCTTCGTCGGCCTCATCATTACCAACTGCATCGTGATGGGCCGGGCCGAGGGTTATGCGATGAGCAATGACCCGGCGAAGAGCTTCTGGGACGGTGTTGGAAACGGAGTTGGTTACAGTGTCGTGCTGATTCTGGTTGCGTTTTTCCGTGAACTGTTTGGCAGCGGCAAGCTTTACGGCATTGAGATTCTGCCGACCGGAGCCGACGGCTGGTACGTCCCCAATGGCCTGATGCTGCTTCCGCCGAGTGCGTTTTTCCTGATTGCGTTTTTCATCTGGGGAGTCCGGACCTGGGACAAAACTCAGGTTGGCAAATAGTCGCTCCAACGGACGAAACACAAACCGAACTGAGAGGATGCCCGCATGGGTGACCACTTCAGCATTTTCATGACCTCGTGCTTCAGCGAGAACATGGCCCTGGCCTTTTTCCTGGGCATGTGCACCTTCCTGGCGATGTCCAAGGAAGTGAAAGCCGCTGTCGGTCTGGGCTGTGCCGTGATCGTCATTCAGCTGATCACGATTCCGGTCAACAATCTGATCTACCAGTTTCTGCTCAATGAAGGAGCACTCGCTCGCTTTCTGGGACCGAGCTTCTCCAGTGTCGATCTCCGATTCGTCGGCCTCATCAGCTACATCGGGACGATTGCCGCGATGGTGCAAATCCTGGAAATGTCGCTCGAGAAATATGTGCCGGCTCTGCACGCTCAACTGGGCATCTTCCTGCCGCTCATCACAGTCAACTGTGCAATCCTTGGCGGAACACTGTTCATGGTCGAGCGGGATTACAGCTTCGCTCAGAGCGTCACATTTGCAGCGGGATCGGGAATCGGCTGGGCGCTGGCGATCGCGGCGCTGGCCGGGATCACCGAAAAAATGAAGTACAGCGACATTCCTGAGGGCCTTCAGGGGCTCGGCATTACGTTTATCACGACCGGGCTGATGGCGATGGCGTTCATGGGCCTGGGCGGGATGTGATTCCGATTTCAACGCGAATCGACTGATTCAAAACGGATAGAGTTATGGAAATCTTCCTTGGCGTTTCGATGTTCACGGGCATTGTCCTGGCCCTTGTGTTCATCATTCTGAAAGCCCGGGAGAAGCTCGTTCCTTCCGGCAACGTCAACATCGTCGTCAATAACCAGAAGACGCTCAGTGTACCGGCTGGCGGGAAACTGCTGGGAGCCCTCGCCAACGAAGGCATCTTCGTCAGCTCAGCCTGCGGCGGCGGCGGCACGTGTGCTCAGTGCAAAGTCAACGTGCTGGAAGGCGGCGGTGAGATTCTTCAGACCGAACGCAGCCACATCACCAAACGCGAGGCTCGCTGTGGCGGGCGGCTTTCCTGCCAGGTTCCTGTCAAGCAGGACATGGAAGTCGAAGTTCCCGAAGAAGCCCTCGAAACGAAAAAGTGGGAATGCGAAGTCATTTCCAATCACAACGTCGCGACGTTTATCAAGGAATTCAAACTCGCTCTGCCGGAAGGCGAGCAGGTCGACTTTAAATCCGGCGGCTACATTCAGATCGAAGTGCCGCCTCACGAAATCAACTACAAAGACTTCGACATCGAAGAGGAGTACCACGAGGACTGGGACAAGTTCAACATCTGGCAGTACGTCTCGAAGGTCGACGAGGAAGTCGTGCGAGCGTACTCGATGGCCAACTACCCGGGCGAAAAGGGCATCATCATGCTCAACGTCCGAGTGGCCTCGCCTCCACCGCGAGCACCCGAAGGGACGCCTCCAGGCAAAGTGTCGTCGTACATCTTCAGCCGAAAGCCTGGTGACAAAGTCACGATCTCTGGTCCGTATGGCGAATTCTTCATCAACGACAGTGATGCCGAGATGGTCTACATCGGCGGTGGGGCCGGCATGGCACCGCTGCGGTCTCACATCTTCGAGCTGTTCAAGAATCGAAAGACGGACCGCAAAGTCTCGTACTGGTACGGCGGCCGCAGTGCTCGCGAGCTGTTTTACATCGACCACTTCCGGGACATCGAAAAAGAGTTCCCGAACTTCAAGTTTCATATCGCCCTTTCGGACGCTCTGCCGGAAGACAACTGGACGGGCTACACCGGATTCATTCATCAGGTCGTGCTGGATAACTACCTGAAAGATCACCTGGCTCCGGAGGATATCGAGTACTACCTCTGCGGCCCGCCGATGATGAATGCTGCCGTATTCAAGATGCTCGACGATCTCGGTGTGGAGCCGGAAAACATCCGCTTCGACGACTTTGGCGGTTGATATTCCCGGCCCGAATCCGCGTCGCATGAAATTCTCCTCGGCATCCCGCACGGCTCGGAGGGAATTCAGGTCAACGCAAACCTCGACGTGTTACGGGTCTCCGGTCGGAACGGGCTATTCCTCAACATTCTAAAAGTTCCGGTCGTCATGGGCATCCTTTTCTGCCGTCGCGGTGAGGCTTAAACTGCCGTTTCTCACTTTTCTCGCACGCCCGCGAGGATCCTGCGGCAAATGCCGCCTCCCCCGAGATGCTCACAATGGCTGATTCCAGCCCGAACGAACCGATCGAGATGGACGCCGATACAGCTTCGCTGGAGGCCAGTATCGATGGGGTGCCGACCGATTTGCTACCGGATGACCTGCCCGTTGTCGAACCGCCTTCGGCCGGGTTCATTCTGCAGCTGTTTCTGGTACCGGGCCTGATTGTCGCGGCCGTGATTGGCGTATGGGCTTTGTTCGGCCAGATTTCCTCCAGCGAGCAGGACTGGCGGCAGCAGATCGTCGAGATGCGCAGCAACAACGAGCACCGCCGCTGGCGCGGAGCCAACGGTCTCGCCCAGATGCTGCGAGCCGATATCGAGCTGGGCAAAGACGGCCAGCAGCTCTCGCGAAACCCGGCAATTGCTAAAGAGCTGACCGAGCTACTGAAGGATCTGCTGGATGAACCGGCCTCCGACAAAGAGCTGATCAGTCAGCAATCCTTTGTGACGACGACAATCAGCTGGCTCGACCTGCACGACATCGTGATCCCCGTGCTGCTCAGCGCCGCCGACCCCAAACGGGACGAGATTGTCCGGGCCGATGCAATTCGCTCGCTGGTGAGGATCGCCGGCCGGGCGGACGAAGCCGGAGTGAAACTGAAACGCAGCAAGCTGACAGATGCTCTGCTTGAGTATTCGCAGGACCGCACACCACTGATGCGTCAGCTGTGTGCCTACACCCTGGGCCTGGTCGACGGCACCGGTGTCGACCAGCGGCTGCGTGTGATGGCCGAAGACGATGACCCCAACACGCAGGTGAACGCCGCGATTGCTCTCGCACGGCGAGGTTCTACCGCAGGCCTGCCGGTCTTTTACCGTGTCATGAAAGAAGCACCGAAGCCGGTGAACCCGAAGCTCATGCCAGGTGAAACGCTCGCCGAGCGAAAAGCTGAAGCCGAGCGGCAGGAGTCGATGAACGCCGTCGCACTGATCAACGTGCTGAAGGCTCTCGAAGAGCTCTATCCCAAAATGGAATCGGAAGAAAAAAACGAAGCGAGTGAGTTGATGAGACCGATCGCCGACGGATTTGACATCGTTGCCATCCGCATGCGGGCAAAGGAGACGCTGCGAGTGATTGACGGACTCGAAAAGGCAGCCAACTGAATTCAGTCGGTGTTTTCCAGCGCTGTCTCGCGCCGCAAATTCCGGTCCAGATCCTGAAGTCAATGCAGCAGACTGCCCACTCCACCCCGGTCATCAATCAGCTCGGCTCCCGCACTGGCAATCGCATTCAGTTTGCCCGTGGTCACTTCACAATGACGGACGCCGCCTGAGCCAGCTCGTTTCTGGATGCCACCAGCTGCTCGATCTGCATCAACTGCTTCATCACATTCGCTCCGGTTTCTGTCGTGGCAGCCTCCAATTGGAACTCGCAAGAACGCAGAGAGACTGCTTCACGAGGCGATGATGATCGGGACGCTGCTGACTTTCGGCTGTGAGGCTTAATCTGCCAGAATCTCTTGAAGACAAGACAACGCCCGATCCTCAGGAAACGCCAGAATGAAAACAACTCTGTTTCTGCTGTGCCTCGTGTTTTTGGCTCTGATTTCGCAACCGAGCTTCGGCGAGGAATTCTGGAATGAGTTTCGAGGCCCGACTGCCGACGGCCACTCGCCTTCGGACAAGCTGCCGCTCAACTGGAGCGAAAACAAGAATGTCACCTGGAAGACCAAGATCTCGGGCAAGGCGTGGTCATCGCCGGTCGCCTGGGGAAATCAGATCTGGGTCACCAACGCGACCCCTGACGGGAAGAAGCTGTTCGCCGTTTGCCTGGATGCGAAGTCCGGGACGATCATTCACAACGTGACCGTCTTTGAAATCGCCAAGCCGATGTATTGCATCGGCTACAACAGCTATGCCAGCCCGACTCCGGCTGTCGAAGAGAGTCGCGTCTGGGTGCACTACGGCAGCGCGGGAACAGCGTGCCTGGATACGAAGACCGGGAAAGTTCTCTGGACTCGCCAGGACCTGCCCTGCAACCACCTGCGGGCTCCGGGGTCCTCGCCAATCGTTTTCCACGATTTCATCATCGTGAACTTCGACGGAGCTGATCATCAGTACGTCGTAGCCCTCAACAAGGAGACGGGCAAAACCGAATGGAAAACGGATCGCACGATCAACTACGGAAGTGACAATGGCGACCGCAAAAAGGCGTACTGCACTCCAGCGATCTTTGAGCACGACGGCCGGCTGCAGATGGTGAGCCCTGCAGCGGTCGCGACGATTTCGTACGACCCGCGAGACGGCAAGGAACTGTGGAAGGTCTACCATGGCGGCTTCAACGCGGCGGCACGGCCGCTCTACACACACGGGCATGTGATCATCAATCTGGAAGGCGGCAAGCGGCTGTTGTCAGTCCGCCCGGACGGCACGGGCGATGTCACGAAGACACACGTGGAGTGGACCTGTGGCAAGTCAACTCCGACCAGACCATCGCAACTTGTCGTGGGCGATCATCTTTACATGGTCAACGACAAGGGTGTCGCATCATGTCTCGACATCGAAACGGGTGAGCCGACCTGGACCGAACGTCTCGAAGGCCAACACAGCGCATCGCCAATCTATGCGGACGGCCGCCTTTACTTTTTTGAAGAAGACAAAGGCACAACAAAAATCGTAGCCGCCGATCCGAAGGAGTTCCGTCTGCTGGCGGAGAACAAACTCGACAAAGGCTGCATGGCCTCGCCTGGGGTCATCGATGATGCATTACTGATCCGAACCCGGACACACCTTTACCGGATCGAGGCAAAATAGGTCACAAACTTTGTGATGGCTCGACTTTGTTCTCCCACAGGCTAAATCACCATGGCAAAACACTCACCTCGCTTCCTGAAGATAGTCGATGAATCCCGACAGGCTGTGCGGGAATGCACTGTCGATGACATCAAGCAGCGTCTGGACAAAGGTGAGACTTTTCACTTGGTCGACGTGCGCGAAGACGGAGAATGGGCGAACGGCCATTTACCGGGAGCGATTCACCTGGGCAAAGGAATCATTGAGCGCGACATCGAAGGCATGATTCCCGATATGACTCAGAAAATTGTTCTATACTGCGGCGGTGGGTATCGGTCTGCTCTGGCCGCCGAAACCCTGCAGAAAATGGGCTACACCAGCGTCATCTCGATGGACGGCGGGATTCGAGGCTGGAAGGAGAGCGGCTACGGGCTAGAAGGCTGATCGCCGTTTCGCGCGGGATTCCAGCTCGTTGAGCCGCACTCAAACGCGAGCCAATGTTCCGGTGTAACCGGCAAACGAGTCCGTCTCAATACCAAGCCGTTGCAGGATGGTTACGAAGAGGTGCGCGAGTGGGAGCTCTTCCACCTGCATCTTGCCTCGCCATCCGGCGTCGCTGACGATTCCCGCGGCGGCTTGGTTATCTTCGTTCCCTTTGCCGAACTTCAGATACCGGCCATTCGTGAAGCCAAGGTTTTTACCACCGGCGGAAATGATCGGGTAGTTACGGGAAAGGTGAAAACTGCTCGACGCGGAGCCGTGCATGGCGAACGTGTTGTCCAGCATGCTGCCTTTGCCCGTCGGCTCGGGAGTGTCCTTCAGCTTCTGCACAAATCGGCCAAACTCTTCGGCCTGGTAGCGGTTGTACGTGCCGAGGTTCTTCCAGCCGTTGGGCTTCTTGACGGCATGCGTCAGACCGTGAGCACCGCCTAGGTCGACAGCCCTCGAAAGAAGGTCGTGCGGGCCCTCGCCGTTTTCTCGACCCAGCTGGAATGTTGCCGACCGAGTCGAATCGCTCAGGAAGGCCAGATAAATCAGCTCGTACATAGTCTGGAAATAAAGGCGAGCTTCTTTGGGGTCGGCATCCAGATGCAGATTGCTGGTATCCACTTTCGGAATCGGCGTATCCAGCCACTGCTGAGCCTTCGCCAGTTTGACTTCGGTATCTCGAACGGCGTCGAGGTACTGCTTCAGCGTCTCCTGGTCGCGTTTCGAGAGTTGACGGCCAAGCGATCGTGTATTGGCGATGAGCAGATCCAGAGCACTCTTGCTTCGCGCCAGTTTGGTAGCCGCCTCTTTGCCACTGGTCACAAACAGCGTGTCGAAGATCTGCTTCGGCTTGTTCATGGCCGGAATCGGCCGCCCCTCACGATTGAAGGACTGCGTCTGAGCTCCGCGAGGTCCGCCGACTCCGCCATTCGTCGACATGACCAGCGAGGAATGTCGAGTGAACTCACCCGCGTGTTCCGCATAGACCTGATCCAGTGAGATCGAATTTCTGTACGGGCCGTGCCCTTTCGTGTCCGCTCCCGTCAGGTACTGATCGGCGTTGGAATGCCCATGGACGTTTCTCACGGCGGGATGCGAGAGACCTGAGTAAATCGTGATCTCGCTGCGCAGCGGCTCCAGAACATCGAGCACTTTCGTCAATTCGAAATCGCCTTCTCCGCCGCGAGGAAACCAGCTCCAGTCCTCCCAGGCCGGATCGGACTTCAGAGGCAGTCCGACTCCGTCCGGATGGTAAACGCTCACAAATCGCTTTGGTGTTTCGTCTGCAGCCGGACTGCCCGAGGCGAATGTCTCCAGCCAAGGCAAAGCCAAAGCCACGCCGGTTCCGCGAAGAAATGTTCGACGCCTCAGCCGCGCTGATTTCATATTCATTTCCATTGTCTGTTCCTGACTTTATTTCGAATTGAAAATTCGGCTGGTGACGATCAGGTGGACTAAATCGCCCAGTCGATCTTCCTGTTTTCTGAACTGCGAGGTCAAGGCGTCAATGTCGGACCGATCGCCAAATGTCAGTGGCCGGCCCAATGCATACACTGTCATCTTATGCACCATGGCCCGAGCAAATTGATCCTGTCGGTCAGTCAGCAGGTATGCCTTGAGCCCATTCATCCCATCCAGCTTCTGCCGATTGAACAGAACAGAGGTTGCATCAACTGGCTTGTTTTTGATCTGAGTTCGGTAAGTGCCCAAGGCATCGTAGTTCTCAAAGGCAATCCCCCAGGGGTCGATTCTTGAGTGACAGGACAAGCAGGCCGGTTTGTTCCGGTGATCGGCGATCCGCTCTTTCAGAGTCATCTTGAGGATCTCCGGATCCGTCAGATCGACCTCGGGAACATTGGGCGGCGGAGGAGGAGGAGGGTCATGCAGAATCCGCTCAAGCATCCAGACGCCACGCTTCAACGGATGAGAATCCTTGCCGTCGGAGTTCATCGCGAGGACCGCCGCTCCTGTCAGCAGACCTCCACGATTCTTCAGAGAATCGTCGGCCACCTTTCGAAACTGGGGTCCGAAGACACCCGGAATCCGATAGTGCGCCGCCAGTCGCTCGTTGACCAGAGCGTAATCGGAATGAAGGAAATCCATGATGCTGTAGTTGTGTTTCAGAACCTCCTCAAAAAAGGCAACGGGCTCTTCCTGCATTGCCGCTTTCAACGCCTCGTCCTTCAGGTGGTCGACACTCTCCAGACCGTCCAGACCGAGCCACTGCTCAACGAAGAGCCGAGAGAAACGTCGGGCCCGAGGGTCCGCCAGCATACGCTTCACCTGTGCAGTCAACGTCGCCGGTTCCCGCAGCTTTCCCTCCTCGGCGCGCTGCAGGAGTTCGTCGTCGGGAAGACTCGACCACAGAAAAATCGCCAGGCGGCTGGCCAGTTCAAACTCGCTGATCCTTGACGATCCCTCACCAGACTCAGCGGTTTCTCTTTCAATGAGGTAAAGGAACTCTGGAGTCGCCAGAGCTGTCGCGAGGACGTGCTGCATGGCTTCTTCAAACGTCGAGAATCCAGGTCGGTATTCCTCAAACAGACCCATGAACTGATCGACTTCCCGCATGGTGACCGGGCGACGCCAAACACGTCTCAAGAATCGAGAAAGGACCTCTCGGCCGTATGCTTTCTCGTCGTTCTTCTTATTGCTCTTCACGAAAATGTCTGTATGAGTTTGTGGTGGCCATTGCTCATAAAACGGAGCGAAGATTTCGATGTGGTCGATCTGGACCTGGAGAGGTTCTTTTCCGTGGGCGTTGGAGATGTTGCGAATGTGGAGGAATTCATCGCGTCTCGGGAACGTTGTTGCCAGCTTTCGAAATGGATTGCGCTGAATGTCGCCAAGCGGAATGTCAAAGTGGATGAACTCTGGGCTGTCTGCCGGAGCGGTCACCGGGATGTCATGCTCACTGATCACGTTCGAGAAGTTGGCGTTGTTACTTGTGTGAGCACTGAAGACCAGACGCAGGCTGGCAAACTCGTCCGGGTCCATGCTGGAGCGGCCGGCTCGAATGCGGACCCGCATAATGCCTTCGTCGGGAAGAAACCGATCCAGATTCAGCTTCAGTTCATTGGACCGAGGAAGCATCAGCACCACAGAAGAAACCTCTGGTGTCTGCCCTGCGACCGCCTCAGGTCGAGGCATCGGTTTTCCGTTGGAGAAGTGGATTCCCTTGCCTGACTTTCGATCAAAGAGATGCTGGCGGTTTCTGTTGCCTCGATAGTTCTTGTCATCCTTGCTGAATGTCTTTGCATTCTTTCCTGATGTCGCCCTCGCCATCTCTTCCTGCATCGAGATGATGTAGGTGACGGGCTTCGGACGAACGCCACTGACAGTCGCCCGTTTCAGAGCCTTCAGGCCAATCTCGCGGCAGGTCTCAAACTGCATCGCGGACATCTGAAGGAGCTCAGAACTGTTTTTGAAACCATCTTCGGTTGTGGCCTCCGGCGGCAGCTTTTCGGCGAGGGGATGTGACAGGCCAAGCAGATCCTGGAGTGCGTAGTTGTATTCGTATTTTGTCAGCCGACGGAACGAAGAGTGTTGCATACTGTTACGACGAATGCGGGATGCCTTATTCAGTTCGCCGCTGAGCCAGTCGACGATGCGGCCGCGATCCGCATCCGGCAGGGCATACTGCTCTTCGTCCTCAGGCGGCATCTCCGAATTGCTCAGTACGTTGTAGACCTCGCGCCATTGTGAAACGTCAGCACCGGTCAGCAGGTCCGGGTCCAACTTGTCGACGCGAAGCCGGCCCTCGGACTTCTCCGGCCCGTGACAGGCCAGACAGCTCTTTTTGAGCGTTGGGCCAACCAGCTTCCGGAAAGAGGCGATGTCCGCTTCGGGGATGCCTGGGGCTGTCCTGGTTTCTGCCAGAGTCTCTTTCAGGAATCTGGACTTAGTCCGCCCGAGCTCTCTGGCTTTTTCCAGTGAGACCGTCCTCGGGTCATCGGCGGTCGCAACTGTGACAGCGCTGCTGAGAATCAGCAGGATGGTAATTTTGAGTTTCTTCATAAAAGGGCTTCGTGGCTTTGCTGCGCGAGTTGAACTCACGGGCTGGGCAGCGAACGAAGGAGTGCGGAGGGAGAGGAATGTCTGCGATCGGAAGTGCCAGGCGAGGGTGGCAGGTCGAGGAAGGGCCACAAGGCACTCAATCAGTATAACATCGCCGAGAGACGACAACGATAGTCGGTGGCTCCGGTTCTGCACGCAATGCCACCATCCGGCTGGACGGACATCCTTGCGGACATAACGTGACAGGGCCATCCTTCCCTCGCTGATTCCCACTTGGAGTTCCCTATGCTTGCGGTCCAGTGCCTTCTCGCGCGACTTGCGTTTCTGCCACCGCACGTGAGGTTGCGATCTGTGCAGAAGCTCGGTGTCGCCGGATCGCCGAAGGCTGCCTCGGCATTGCTTCGAGTGCTGGAACTTCAGGATGATGTTGTTCGCCAGACCGCCCTCACGGCTTTGGGAACAGTCGGGCCTGCCCTGTTGAAACCCGCCATGGAGCATCTTCGGTCCGGAGTTCCCGCGCGACAGCTGGCCGGAGCCGAGGCGCTGGGAGTTCTGCAGTCAGGAGCAGCTAGTGCATTGCCCGCTCTCCTGGAAACGCTGAGTTCGTCGGTCTCCGATGTACGGGTTCACTGCCTGGAAACCATCGCCATTCTGGGACCTCACGCGGCCAAGGCCATCGAGCCGCTGACGGCAGTACTCAACAGCCCGCACCATCGTGAAGTGGCCGCGTCGGCCACGGCGCTGGGTCGGATCGGCGCCGAGTCGAAGGCAGCTGTGCCGAGACTGATGGCTCTGGTGGGGCACGTGGAAAAAGACGTCCGCGATGCCGCCGCTGATGCGATCGGAAAGATCGGACCGATCACGCGAGTCTTTATTCCGACGCTCATCGAGCACCTCACCAATGGTGATACGGGAGTCCGAGTTGCCGCCGCTCGGGCACTGGGAGAAATGAAAGCCGACGCGGCCCGGGCGGTCAGCGATCTGGCCCGGTTCGTTTATGACCCTTCACGAGACGTTCGCCAGGCCATCTCCGAGGCGCTTGGTCGAATCGGCGAGGCGGCTCTGCAAACTGAACCTCATCTTCAGAAGTTGCTCGACGACAAAGATTGGGGCGTCCGGGAAGCGGGAGTCAGGGCGTGCGGTCAAATCGGGATGTCGGCCCGCGAAACGATCTCTGGCGTACTCCAGTTGCTGAACGACGATCGCGGCAGCGTCCGCCGGGCTGCGGCTCAGGCTGTCGGGATGCTCGGGGGCAAAGCTGCGCGGGGAGCGACGGTTCTGGTTCGGCTGCTCGAAGACAAGTACCAGGCAGTGCAACTGGCTGCCGCAACTTCTCTGGGTCAGATCGGACCTCAGGCGGCGGATGTTGTGCCTCAAATCATTCCGCTGCTCTCATCAACTCTCCCACATACTCAGGACTCAGCCATCAAAACGCTGGGAGCCATCGGGCCATCCGCTCATGATGCGGTCCCCGCGCTGACATCGCTCATGGTGGACCCGGCGGCGGGCGAAGCCGCTGCCAGTTCGCTCGTTCAAATGGGAGCCAGTCTCGGTGAGCACGTTCCGCTTCTCGCTCGACATCTGAAATCAGACGACCGGAATCTGCGGCTGCTGACAATTCGCACGCTGTGCGAAATCGGCAAGTACTCCGAGACAGCTCGGAATTCTCTTAAGGAATGCCTAGCGGATTCTGACCGCACAATCGTCGAGGCGGCACGCCAGTCGCTGGAGCAAATCCAGCGACTCACGGGAGCCTCGTCTTAGCCACCCTCAGCGTGAGATGCCGACGTAGAAACTGAATATTCGCTCGTCGTCGAATTCCTCGGACAGGATCGGAATACCGAAGTCGAACGCCAGTGGAGCAGGCCCCATTGCAGGTATCGTCAGACGAAGCCCGGCTCCTACAGTCAGACGAAGCCGATCCGCACTGAGCGAGTCTTCGGTGTCCTCAACCGTCCCCGTGTCGACAAAACCCACAATGCGGATATTCTCATCCGCCGTCACCGGCATGGAGTACTCAGCCGAGGCCAGCAGCATTGTGTCCCCGCCGACTCGAATTCCGCCGGCTCGAGGGCTCACGCCACGAAATGCGAAACCGCGAAATGACTGATAGCCACCTGCAAAGTATCGCTCAAACAGTGGAGTCCCACTGTCGGTCCAGTTGGCCTGACCATTGATCGAGACAATATGCCGTCCGCCACCATCCGGTCGCTGAAAGACCGTAAAGTGCTGGCTGCCCAGAATTTCAAACCGCGGGTAGGTGAAATCGCCAAAGGCCTGCTCGAACCCGAACTCGGCGAAGTGGCCTTCCGTTGGCAGAAAGGATGAGTCACGAGTATCGTGCGAAATCGCTGCTCGGACGGTCGAAAGAAAGTTCGTCCCATTCGCCTCTGTAATAAGACTCAAAGGAGTCGTTGTGGCGAAATCAGAAAGCTCAATGTTCTCAAGACGAAATGCCGTGGTGAACGACAGCCACTTTGTAATCTGTTTACCAAGCGAAACTCGTCCGCCAATCCGTTGCTCATCCCAACCTGGGAGAAACCGATTGTAGAAGAATCCGCTGACTCCCAAGCTGTAGTCGGTATCAAGGAAGTAAGGCGTCTGCCAGCTCATCAGGTAGCGACTGACAAATTCGCCGGGGACCGCTTCAAAACGGAATCGCTCGCCGTTTCCTCGAAACGCCGTACCTTCAACGAAATCTCGCCATGAAGTTGGCGGGCGAGTAATATCAAAATTGTTCTCTTCCAGAATGAATGACCCGACCAGGCCCGCGTCACTGTTAACACCAACGCCGAACATTAGCCGACCGGTTTGAGCTTCAGTGACGAAGATGTCCAAGTCCGCCTGCCCGGAACGCTCGATCGCATCTCCAAACGGGCTTCTGCCACCGCGGTATGGATCGCCAACGTTCAAGTTATCGAGCAGCGGATCCTTTGGTGCCGGCTGAGCATCCAACGGATTCTGGCCACGAGCGACACGTCGCTGAAGAGTTTCCGCAGGTTCGACACGAGAAATATCGACCCGTGGTGCTCCTGGCCCGCCTCGTTCAAAGATCTGACCACCGAGCCTTCGGCGACTGATATCGATGAGATTCGGGTTCGCGAATTCGCCCGGCGCCACGAGCAACGGATTCAGGACAACCGTTTCCCGTGTGTGAGGATTTCCACCCGGAGCGTTGATGTGCACGTTGATTTTTCGAATCGTGTACGGTTTGTCTTCGTCGATCCGAACAACGACGTCAACGACGCCGGGCTGCTCTTCGAGAAACCGCGGCACGGCGTCGATCTGGGCAAACAGGTGACCCAGGTCGCCGTATCTCTCGCGGATTTTTTCAACATCCGTGTTCAGGTGCCGGGCGTTGAATGTGTCGTCTGGCCGTAGTCGAAAACCGGCGAGCAGATCATGCGCTGTGAATTTCTCATTACCAACAACTTCAATATTACGAATGTTATACTGAGGCCCTTCCTGAATTGCGTAAATAAACTTTGCCTTCGCATCGACACGATGAATCAATTTGTTATCAGGAATGATGTGGAAATTATTATCAATTATCTGCACATCCTTCGTGATTTGTACGTCGAAGAATCCGAGACTGTGGTAATACTTCTTAAGTGCTGCAATGTCGTCAGGAATTGTTGAGTCGTCGTATTTGCCCCCGAAAAGGGTGAGGCCACCCAGCAGCGCAGTCTTGGTTCGCAGTCGAGTCTTCAAGAGTGCGCCGCTGAAGTTTTCATTGCCGATGAATTCGACTTCAGACACCACGACATGCGGACCTTCTTTGATCTCGAAAATGACATCACGATCTTTTGGGTCATCTCCACTGATCAGACGAACTTCGGCTTTCGGGTAGGATTTCTTGTCCCGGTAAAATCGCTCAATCTTTCGGGCAGCGGCTTTATTCGAAGCGACGTCGAAGGGTGAGCCCTCTTCAATGCTGATCTGCTTTAGAAGGTGCGAGGTTCGAGTGCGTTTGTTTCCGCGAAATTCGACTTTTCGAATGATCGGTCGCTCGACCACGCGAAAGATCAGGATCAGTCCGTCTTGAGCAACTCTGTATCGCCGCTCGACACTGTAGAACCAGCGGGTTGCATAGAGGCTTCGCAGGTCTTCTTTAATCTGCGTCTCGTCGGCCGCTCGACCGACCTGAGATCGGATGACAGCCAGGATCGCGCCGGATTCGATCGTCGTGTTTCCCTCGACACGAATGTCGACAAGGGAATCGTCCGCCGGAGAATCTTCCTGACGAGGTGCAAGCGACCTTCCTTCGAGCGAAGCTCGGCCAGCGGGAGCGTCCAGCGAGACTCTCCCCGGGATAGATCGATCAACCGGTTCCAGAGGAGGCGATTGACCGCGGGCCCGCATCTCGAGCGGATTCCGTTCTGTCACCTTGATGACAAGGGCCATGCCGTCT
>JACLAC010003071.1_pt1 | contig 15849 bp, 8 predicted proteins | sample 8027881 | NCBI WGS metagenome assembly JACLAC01 (sample SAMN15725517, study PRJNA655200) | protist metagenome | isolation source: fluorescence activated cell sorting (FACS) single amplified genomes of... | place: Spain: Blaines Bay Microbial Observatory, Mediterranean Sea | collected 2016-01-19
CGCTCTGGAAAGCTCACGCCTACAATTAAGCTCCCAAGGCAATGAAATCGCCGTCACCCAGGTGGGCTTAATTACCGGCACGGCGACCACCATAGAAAGCGGCCGGTTTAGTCTGCCCGCCGATAACGACTTCGCCACCATTAGTATTCGCTTTGAGTTGGAACTGACCGGCTCTTCTGGCAACAATGGCATCGTCACTATCGATTTGACGCTGGATCAAGGCGTGCCCACCACCATCGATAACTTCAACGACTTACGCACGGTGGCCGATGTGATCAACGCTCAAATCTTTACCCCCGCCGCCTCGCAAACCGCCATTGATGTGGTCGCCCAAGCCGTGGATTTTGGCGACGGGACGTTTGCCTTACGCTTCACGGCGGCCGCCATTGGCGAAAGCTCTAGTATTGCCATTAATAACCCCACCGGCCAAGCCTCGGCGCTCGGGCTGCACCCAGATGATTTACCCGCTAGCAGTACCCCAGGCATTGCCCAGGTATCTAACGGGTATCCGGCCCAAACCATCACCATTACCACCCCCGATGGTATGTCGATGCCGTTCAGTTCGGTGCAAGGGGCCTCGGCCGCTTTCACGGCCGCCATTTTGGATAATATTCAAGGGCTTAGTGCCAGTGCGCGTGCGCAACTCGATGTGTTCAATTACAACAATGCCAATGCCGATATGATCCTCTCGATCAACGGCAATACGCTTGAAAGCGCCTCGTTAACGGCACTGGAAACCGAAATCAATCAACTCAGCGATTCGACCCTTTTGGGCATTCGCGCCACCTTTGATAAAACCGATAACCGCTTAACGCTCATCTCGGCCAGTGGCGAAGATTTCACGATATCGATTAGTGGTGGCAGTGATGGCGATGGCCTCACGGTGTTAGGCGATCTCGAAGCCGGGGCTCAAACCCTGGAAATCGATTCGGCCGATGATGGGGTCACTCAAGGCTCCTTTAGCGCTTCGCTCAACCAAGTGGTGGTCGGTGGCGTGATCACCCTCAATTTAGAGGCCGGGTATAGCCTAAGTGACCCGGTGCCCCTAGAAGGAATGTTCCAACCACTGGGCACGATTACCAACCCTTTAAACCCGGTGTTTTCCCGTATCCCCGGCGGTGCCTTCGACCACACCCGCAGAAGTACTTATAACCACCGGGTGGATATCCCTATTTTCGACAGCTTAGGTAACGAGCACCGACTGTCGCTGTATTTTGTGCGCCAAGGCAATATGTTCAGCCTGCCCGACGCTCCCCTTAACTATTGGCGCCTGCACGCCACAATAGACGAGCAAGCTATTGGCGAACCCACCATGCCCTTGGACCCCAACGAAGCGGTGCAAGCCACACCCTGGTCGGAAGATCTCTTTTTCGATGAAAACGGGATCATCGAGTCGCGTTTCCCCACCACCTTTTTGGTGTCTAACTGGACCCCCTCCGATGACAGCGGGCAAACCAACGGAGCGCTGGGCCCCCTGACACTAGCCGACGGTGGCACAATAGCCTCGATCAACCCCCTAGAAAGCTCGAATTTTATTCTCAACATGGAAGAACTCGTGCAAGCAGGAACGCGTTTTTCGGTGGAAAATATCAACCAAAACGGCCGCGCCGGTATGCCTTGCAACTAAACCATTGGCAGTCCATTTTATTGCTACCTATACTTTAGATTACTCCAGCATGGGTGCCTAAGCCGTGTTATATCGGGTACAGGTGTAATGACGAATATGGCTAAGCGAAAGACCGATGAACGCTCAAACAAAAGCTAATTATAAGGGGCTGTTCGACGCATTTAAGCAAGGCGTATGGGTACTTAACCAAGCCGGGTGCACCACGTATGTTAACCCCTTTCTGGCCACCTTACTTGGGTATGATGCTAGCGAAATGCTGGCGCAATCGATCTATAACTTCTTAGACGAGCCCAGTCAAAAAGCCTACCGGCAGTGTTTAGAACAAAACGACGACGCCCAAGCGTTTAGCTTTTATTGCAAAAGTGGCTCGATTATTTTTGCGCGTGTGCAAATGAGCCCTACCTATGACGAGAAGGGCCAACACACCGGCACATTAAACATTATTAGCGAAACCAATCAAGATCTGCTCCAGATCCTCAAAAAAGATAAAGACCTCTCTTACACCAAGCGCATGCTCGAGCATACCAGCCAAATGGCACGCGTAGGCGGCTGGACTTTAGATATCAAAACCCAAACCCTGTCATGGTCTGCTATGACTAAAGAAATTCACGAGGTTAGCCCCCACTACCAACCTACGCTGGACAAGGGCATTGAGTTTTATAAAGAAGGGGAGTCCCGTGACACCATTACCCATGTAGTTAACCAAGCAATGACCTCGGGCACGCCTTACGATGTGGAGTTACAAATTATTACCGCCACCGGCAAAGAGCGGTGGGTAAGAGCGATTGGTCAGGCCCAAATGTCGAACGGGTACTGTGTTAAGCTAATGGGCACGTTCCAAGACATTCACGATTGGAAGCAAACCCAGTTCGACAATGACCGCTTTAGGGCGATTATGGACTGCGCTTCGGAGGCAATCTTTTTTATCGATCCGCATCAGGGAGGGCGTTTTATCGATGTGAATAAAACGGCCTGTGTTAGCTTGGGGTATTCTAAAAAGGAACTGCTAGCGATGCAGGTGGCAGATATCTCGGGCGATGCCGATTTTCCTGTTCACTTTCTCGATGCCACGCCAGATTCGGTGTACCAATTCACCAGTATGCACCGACGTAAAGATCACTCGTGTTTTCCGGTATCACTGTCGATCACCCAAGATAATTTTGGCGGAGAAGACTACATTCTAGCCGTCGCCCGAGATACCACTCGCACCGAAAAAATGGCGATGGATCTAAAACACAGTGAAGAACGCTGGCAATTAGCCCTACAAGCGGTGGGCGACGGTATGTGGGACTGGAACCTTGTCGATAATACCGTGTACTACTCGCCTCGCTGGGAAGAGATAGTCGGCTTTGCCCCTGGAGCGGCACCACGGGAGCTGGATACATTCTCGGAACATGTTCACCCCGACGATTTAGCTTCGGTGTTTGCCAAGGTGAATCAATACCTGGCCAAACAAACCCCCGAGTACAATATGGAGTTTAGAATGCTGCGCGTCGACGGTTCCGAGCTCTGGACTTTACACCGCGGCCAGGCCTTATTCGACTCAAGTGGCAAAGCCACACGTATGATCGGTACCGTGGTGGATTTAACCGTGCAATACCAAGCCAAACGCGAGTTACAAGCGGCTAAACAATCCGCCGAGGAGGCCAATACGGCCAAGTCGACCTTTCTTTCACGTATGAGCCATGAATTTAGAACCCCTTTAAATGCGATTATGGGGTTCTCGCGTTTATTGGCCAACCGAGTACCTAAAGAAAATTTGGGTAATCATATGCACTACCCCATGAAAATCTACAATGCGGGGGATCATTTACTTAACCTTGTCAATGATGTGTTAGATGTGGTGAACATTGAACAAGGCAAGCTGGCCATTGAGTTGGAGTTTTGCCATTTACTGTCCATTTGCGACACCGCACTAGCGGCCTGCGAAGCGGACATTAATGCGCACAGTTTGGTCGTCACCAAGGAAGGGTTAGACAATGTAGTGTTAGCCGATAGCCAGCGTTTAACCCAGGTCTTGACCAATTTAATTTCCAATGCCTGTAAGTATAATCGACCAAACGGCACGGTAAAGGTGAGCGCCGCCACCGTGGACAATGACATCATCGAGGTAAGCGTGGAAGATACTGGCATAGGGATTTTGCCAAAAGAGCAAGCTAAAATCTTCGAGCCCTTTACGCGTTTACACTATGCGGAGTGGGAAGAAATCTCGGGCGTGGGTATTGGCCTAACACTGGCACAGTATTTGGTGTTTGAAATGGGCAGTATTTTACAAATCGACAGTACTGAGGGCCAAGGGTCGAGATTTCACTTTTGTTTGTCGAAAACCCAAACCTCTAGCATGAAACACCCTGAAAATGTTCGTATTCCCTTAGCCAAAATCCCCATTAAACGTAATCTGGTGCACTATGTCGAAGACAATGAGGATAGCCGCGAGCTATTAAAAGAAGCCTGCCGCGAGCTGCCCACGGTCTATTTAAAAACCTTTACCAATGCCGAAGAATGCATCACCACTTTAGAAACAGAACGCCCGGATATTATTTTAATGGATATTAATCTGCCGGGTATGTCGGGGATTGAAGCGACGGATTTTATTAAAGGCAATGCTGCCCTTCGTGATATTTCGATCGTGGCTTTGAGCGCCGATGCCTTACCACAACAAATTGGGCAAGCCATGGAACATGGGTTTGACCAGTACCTCACCAAACCGGTGAATATTCATCAATTGGCCGAGCTGTTAAAAACCTCGGGAGACACCCCCGGTCGCTAGCCTTTAAGCACAGCAAACCAGCGGCTCGCAGGCGAGGTAGCGCCGATATAATTCGAAAATTTCGCTCATGCTGGCCAATAGAGTCTCCACTTGCCCCATGCTGCATTCGTTACCTTCCAACGGGATGGCGCCAAAGGCCATATAGCAGTCGTTCCCCCCCTTGGGTCGAACACACATAGTGTTCAGTGGCAACAATTGATGAGTGCGCAAGATTAGGTGGTCTAGCGCTCCCTTGTTGTGAATACGATCGGCGGGGAACAACACCATTTCGAACACCACCTGCTGGTGACCAGCATAGATATAGCTACTCAAGCCCTCACCATTGGTGACTTTTAGACAGTCCCCTTCGGCTTTTACCAAGCAGGATGTGTGGGATTGTGCCAGTCGCGTCAAGCTATAGGGAGTTAAGGACATAATTAAAATCTCAATTGTGTAACATAAGCAACAAATATACTCTTTTTAATTTTAATGTCAACAATAAACAACATATAGCACTCATTATATATAATTAGCCAATATAACCCTACATTATCCCTTAAAACTCTTTTAATATTGTCTAGATGACAATAACATCGACAATTTGCACAAAAAAAGACCTTTATGCACCAAATTAACGCAGTGGGAAGGGGGATTGAGACACGACGGCCCAGTCTTTCAAGCACTTAAGGGGATACTCGACATGGCGCAGGGCTTGCATAGTACTGTTGGAAGCGATTAATCAATGGAGATAATAAATCGATGCGAACTAAAAAAGATGATACCCGAGCACTCACGGAAAAAGAGTTTGATGCTATTCGGCGCGTGGAATCCCGCGGGTTACACGTGGATTACACCGCAATTAAGAATGCATTGTTAGAAAATGCGAAACAAGGGCAGCCAGGAAAAGCGATTTTCGATGCTATTTATAAGCCACTTTATGGGTGATTTTTACTCACCTTTGTGAGTAATCCAGTGCCAACCTCCCAGCCAATGGGGTAACTCGCTCCATGGCTGCGCCAACCTCCCTCAAACTCCCCTCACCGCTCATGGCGCTCTTTTTGTCTTTTTGTATTATCTGCTAATCTGTTACTATGCGTGAGTAAAGCTGGGCAATACGAATAAAAATCAACCAGCACCGTATTGTCCTAGCGGCATTTTTAACCCCTAACAGTTCTATCTTTGTGAGTTTCTTAATACCCATGAAAAAACTTATTGTTTTCCTTACTTTGTTAATGTTGGTTCCTGGCATCCACGCCAAAAACCTCTCGAAATCCCCTTGGCATATTACGGCCGATAAAATCGACCCCAATAATTATTACGGCATTACCGTCGCTAATGGTATGGTCGGCTTGGTCTCCTCCCCCGATCCGATGAAAATCAAAGACGTGGTATTAAATGGCGTATACGACGACTACCAACGTGGACGGGTGAGCAATATTTTAAAAACCTTCAACCATATGAACATGGTACTGGTGATCGATGGGGCCGCAATGGGCCGAGGTAATATCACCCGCTTTGACCAAACCCTAGACATGAAAGGGGCTAAGTTAACGACCACCTACGACTACAAAAACAAAGCCAGTGTCAAACATGAATTAATGTCGCTGCGTAACCTCCCCTACACCGCCATGAGTGTGGTCGAGGTCAAAGCCAAACAAGATATCGAGATCATCCCGGTCAATCTCATCGAAGCGCCCGACCACCTCAACGATATTCGTAACTATTACTCACAAATTGATCGCCCTCATACGCTTATCTCGCTGATGACCTCTCAGGCGCTAAGCCCCGGCAAAAAAACCGTCGCAACCTCTACCTCGTTTATCTTCCCCGAAAAACATGGCCATGAGCCCGTGATTGTTCATGAAGATAACCACTATAACTCTCACTCCATGAAGTTTAGGAAAAAGCTCAAAGCTGGCCAAACTTACCGCTTTGCTTTGGTGGGCTCTACCCTAGCCTCGGTGCACTACAACGACCCGCGTAACGAAGCCGAACGTTTAACCATCTACGCCAAGCTACAAGGCATTAAATCTCTGGAAGCGGCCCACAAAAGAGCCTGGGACAAGCTCTGGCAAAGTGACATCCAAATCAAAGGCGACTTAAAATCCCAGCGCGCTATTCGCTCGGCCATCTACCATCTTTACTCGTTTGCCCGTAAAGGCACCGCGTACTCACTGTCTCCTATGGGCCTGTCGGGCTTAGGCTATAACGGCCACGTGTTCTGGGATACCGAGCTGTGGATGTACCCGCCGTTGTTAGTATTGCAACCGGAGATCGCTAAATCGTTACTGGAATACCGTTTCCAACGCATAGACGAGGCGAGAAAGAATGCCTTCTCTCACGGCTTTGATGGGGTGATGTTCCCTTGGGAGTCCTCGGCGGATGGCTCTGAAGATACCCCGGTATGGGCCTTAACCGGCCCCTTCCAGCAGCACATTACCGCCACCATCGGGTGGGCCTTCTGGAAATATTACGAAGTGACCAAAGACAAACAATGGCTGGCCACCCGGGGGTACCCCGTGCTTAAAGCCGGGGCCGAGTTCTGGATGAGCCGTGTCGAACCCAATGGCAAAGGCCAATACGAAATCAATAACGTGATCGGCGCCAACGAGTTTGAAGAGAATATCGATAACAATGCTTTCACTAACGGTATGGTCAAAACCGTACTGGAGTTCAGTGCCCGTGCTGCCGAAGAGTTAGGCCACACACCCGACCCACAATGGCGCCATGTGGCCAAGAATATTCCCATTTTAAAGTTCGCCGATGGTGTCACCCGCGAGAACGCTACCTATAAACGCGGCACGGTAATCAAACAAGCCGACGCCAACCTGCTGGCCTACCCGTTAAAAGTAATCACCAAAAAAGAAGATATTTTAAAAGACCTTAAATATTATGAGCCTTTGCTTGCTCACGATGGCCCGGCCATGGGCGGCGCTATTTTAGCGGCACTGTACGCCCGCATTGGCCAACCCGAAAACGCCTACAAAGCCTTTAAAAAGAGCTACGAGCCCAACGAAGTTCCCCCATTTAAAGTGTTGGCCGAAACCGCTGGCGGCACCAACCCCTACTTTGCCACAGGCGCTGGCGGCATGTTGCAAGCCGTGCTCTTTGGGATTGGAGGCTTGGATATTAGCGAAGCGGGCGTCACACAACTTAACACTAAGTTACCCCGAAAATGGAAAGCTATGAAAATGACGGGCATTGGTGCCGAAGAAAAGACCTTTACTAAGTAATCGTTGTGCCTAAACAGATTCCCGCGAAGGCGGGAATCTGTTGTCCCTTGATATCCTAAACCCTAAGTTTTAAGGCTTGATAAAGCCTTTTAACTCAGACATCAAATCGGGAAACAAGGTTTCAACATCTTCCAAGGTCGCCACGGGATTATCGGCGTAATCAAACCCAGGAGCAGCCGCTTCACTCAATAAACCAAATTCACCCGACATCTGCCTGGCCATCACCCAATCCCCCCCTTTTACCATGAGCAACGGCTTTTGCCCCGACAAAATATCGGGCCCCAGCACCGCTTCGGTCATGTGCCCTTCAGGCGAAATAATCCAATAGCGAATCGAAGCGCCCAAATGATAATAGTGAATAGTGTCGAAGGTTTTTTGGTGCAAATAGCAATAAGGCTGATCGTCGGTGAGCATGTAATAAATCGAGGTGACCAGCTTACGATCCCCCTCGGTGCCGGGCACGCTCATACGCGACTCATAGGTGCGTCGGTAATAGCCCCCTTGTGCCGGATGCATTTGTAAGGCCAACTGCTGAATAAGCTGGGACTTTGTGATGCCTCGGTTTTCCAGGTTTTTTAAGGCCAGCTCCTGGGTTTCCATTTGTGCTTGTAATTCCAGCTCACAGTGGTATTCATCAAGCTCTTTAAGGCTCTCGAAGTCGTTCACGCCTTGCTTTAATATGACCATGAGCTCTTCGGTGTCGAAGGGCTTAAGGATGAATTTATAGATTTTGGCCAGATTGATGGAATCTTTCACCACTTTAATATCACCATAGGCGGTGAGCAAGATCCGCAAAGTACGCGGCAAGACGATGGTGAGCTGGTGGAATAACTCGGTGCCGGTCATCTCGGGCATGCGTTGGTCGCTAATGATAAGCGCGATATCTTCCGGGCGCTCCATTTGCTCGATAAGCGACAAGGCTTCGCGACCGTTGCACGCTTGCACGACGTCGTACTGCGACTTAAGCGCCGTATACAACACCGCCCGGTTACCCACCTCATCATCAACAATCATCACCTTCGGCTTTGGTGTGGTGGGCGTGTCTTTACGAAAGTTCTGTAACCTGTCGGTATCGAACAATGACATTCCATGCTCCTCTATGTAAGCATTATCGTGGCTAAGTTTAGTTGACGGCTCCCTTTAGCTCAAATCAACGGCGCTAGAGGTAAGTGCACACTAATTTTCGTGCCTTCTCCCTCTTGTGAGCTTACCAACATTCGCCCTCCAAGACGTTCGATGATACCAAAAGTTATCGACATTCCCAAGCCCGTTCCTTCGCCCTCGGGTTTAGTCGTATAAAAAGGGTCGAACATATGTTGCTGTGTCTGCTCGGACATACCGCAACCGGTGTCTTCAAAGCTCACCACCAGCTGCTCCTGTTGCTCGTACAGTGCCAAGTTCAGTGTGCCAGGCTCGGCGCTCGTGGTGCTGGCCTGCGTCGCGGTAATGGCCTGACAAGCATTGGTCATGATACTCATAAACGCCTGATGAATCTGCGGCGAATTGCAGCAAAATGTCATCTCGCTTTGAATATCAAGCTCAAAGGCCACCTGCTTGCGATATATCGGTTTAAGTAAATGAATACACCGCTGTAAGGCTGTCCCCAAGTTCACCTCTTTCACATCCTCCTGGCTTGGCGTCGAAAATGCGTGTAAATCCTCGATCAACGTTTTTAAGCGTGTCGTCCCTTCTCTAATGGTCTCCAATAAGCTAAATAACTCGGTAAACTCTTTTTCAAACGCGCGCCTAATGTCGCCGTCACCATCTTCTTCGGCCAACGCGTATAAGTACTGTTCAAACCCCCGTAGCCGATGCTCCAGGTTATACACGTTGGCGTGGGCAAAGTTGGTCGGGTTATTAATCTCATGCGCCATGCCCGCCACCAAAACCCCCACACTGCCCATGGTCTCCGATTGCACCAACTGGCTTTGCGCTTGTTTTAAGCGTTCGTGCTTTTGTTTTAGCTCAAACGTACGGGCAAACACTTGTTGCTCCAGTGTTCGGTGAATTTCCAGCAGCTCCAAATGGGTGTTCACGCGGGCCAGCAATTCTTCTTTGGTAATCGGCTTGGAAATAAAATCATTGGCACCGGCATGAAAAGCCACCACTAGATCGGTGACTTGGTTTTTAGCCGTTAAAAAGATGATCGGCAGCTCGTGGGTGCTGTGACGCTCCCGTATGGCTTTGGCCACCTCAAAGCCCGACATGCACGGCATCATAATGTCTAACAAAATTAGGTCTAGGCCTTGCTCGCTATCGATCACCGCCAAGGCCTCGCCCCCGCTGCCCGCCTCAATGACCGTGTAGTTTTGCAAAGATAAATGGTTACGCAGCACTTGGCGATTGACCGGCTCGTCATCGACCACCAACAGGGTAAAACGGCTTTGATCGGTCGGACAGTAATCCTGGGGGTCGACATCGATCCTCGGGGGTATCTCCTCTAGCGCCACGATGGGGGTAAGGGTATGAGACACCAAAGCTTTTTCTTGCTCAGGGGGCTCTGGCGCAGTCTCCTTGGCAACCTCCAGTGTAAACGTAAACGTCGCCCCCTGGCCAAGCGTAGATGCCACCGAAATGTCGCCCCCATGCAAGGCCACCAGTTTTTGGGTCAGGGCCAAGCCTAAACCCGTGCCCCCGTAGACCCGCTCGTTAGTCCCCCCGATCTGCTCAAAGGATTCAAAAATCGCGTCAAATTTATCGGCCTCGATCCCAATGCCGGTATCGGCAACACAAATGCTTAAACGATCCTCTACCTGTTGCGCACTGACGCTCACCGCACCTCGATCCGTAAATTTGATCGCATTGCCCACCAAGTTGTATAAGATTTGCTGTAAGCGGTTTTCATCTGCAAACGCGAGGGGTAAATGTTCGTCAATGTCATTGTTTAATACCAAAGCTTTAGCGCCGACCAACGGCTGGGTTAAAGCCATGACCACATCCACCACGCTATGAAGATCTACCGGGGTTTGACTCAAGACCAACGATTCATTTTTAAGCTTAGAAAAATCCAGGATATCGTTCACCAAATTACGCAGACGCTTACCGCTTTGGGCGATCATTTCCAGATTGCTTTTCATTAACGCCGAGGGCAAACCCGCCGCCCCATCGACCAACGATTCGGTTAACCCAATAATGCCATATAAAGGGGTACGCAACTCGTGAGAGGTGTTGGCTAAAAACTCATCCTTAAGTTTATCCACTTGCTGTAAACGCCGTACAACGGCACGTTCGTGCTTAACTTTTTCACTTTCGTACGCCACTTTTTCCCGCTCGTACGCCAGCTTGCGCCGTTCGGTATAAATAAACCAGCCCAACAAGGCCACCGCCGCCATCGTATACAAGGTATAAGCCCACCAAGTACGCCACCACGGCGGGAGGATATCAATGGTGATCGATAGCCCTTGTTCGTTCCACACCCCTTCGTTGTTCGAGGCTTTTACCCTAAAGGTGTAACGCCCGGCGTCTAAATTAGTATACGTCACTCGACGCCGGAACCCTGCCTCCATCCATTGCTCATCAAAGCCCTCCAGTTGGTAGGCGTATTGGTTCTTATCGGGCATCCGGTAATTGAGCGCGGCAAACTCCAACGAAAACACCGATTGTTGGTAGTTAAATGTGAGCGTTTGCGCCAGCGAAATGGCGATGCGCATACTCCCAGTAGGGTCAATAGGCACCGGTTTATTTAATATCCGAAAATCCGTCATCACCACCGCGGGTGCTACGGTGTTTTGCTCGATCTGGCTCGGCTCAAACACCGTAAGCCCTTTAGAACTGCCAAAAACAAGCTCACCCGCTCGGGTTTTTAAATACGCCGCTCGGTGGAACATATTCCCGGGCAAGCCGTAGCGTTTGTCATAATGGCGAAAGGTCTCTGTACGGGGATCAAAACGCGATAAGCCGTTGCCCGTGCTAAACCACAAATACCCTTGCGCGTCTTCGAGTATCCCGGTCACGCTGTTATCGGCCAAACCGTCTTTGACTCGATAAGCTTTAAACCGCCCGGTGTCGCGATTGAACTTATTCACCCCGCCGCCATGCGTGCCCAGCCATAAATGCCCAGAGCTATCTTCGGTAATGGCCCAAATATGGTTGGCGCTTAAGCTGTGAGGATCATCCTCGATATGTTGGTAATGTTTAAACGTGTCGCGTTCTCGGTCCATTAAATCCAGCCCATTACCACAGCCAATCCAAAAGTTACCTCGGCGGTCTTCATAGATAGCAAACACCGTCACGCACCCTTTGCTCAGCTGATGATAACTTGTAAAATCGTTGCTCTGGCGGTTGTAACGGTTTAACCCACCATTTTCGGTGCCCACCCATACTCGTTGTTGCGAGTCTTCATACAGGGCCCATACGTATTCGGAGTTTAAGCTGTTAGAACGGTTCATCGCGGGCTTATAGTGAGTAAAATCGCCGGTCTCACGGTTTAAACGGCTTAGGCCCCCAGGCCAGGTGCCCACCCATACGGTATTGTGCGAATCGACCAACACGGCTAATGCGATATAACCACTTAAACTGGTATAGCTTTTGGGATCATGCAGGTAGCGAGTAATATGCCCGGTGCGCCGATTCAGAGAGTTTAAACCGTTTTGGGTGCCTATCCATAAAAGCCCCTGCTGGTCTTCGGTCACCGACATAATCGAGCTATGACTTAAACTGTTGGCTATATAGGGGTTGTGTTGATAGTTCCGAAATGCGGTGGCGTAGCGGTCTAGGCGTGAAACGCCACTAGGAAAGTGGCCAAACCACATATCCCCTGCCTTATCTTGGAAAATGGAACGAATCGTATCGCTAGGTAAACTATCGGCATCGCCCTCTAAGGGATGATACCGGTCAAAACGGTTGGTCGTGCGATTATAACGATTAAGCCCCCCTCCTCGCACGGCTACCCACAGCGAGTCATCTCGGTCGTTAAACAGCTGGTAAATAAAATTGGTGCTTAAACTGCTAGGGTCGTCCGGGTCATGCCAGTAGTGGACAAAAGTCTTAGTGTCATGGTTAAAGCGATTAAGTCCGTCTGCGGTTCCAACCCACAACCAACCCTGTTGGTCTTGTTGCAAACTAAGCACTCGATCATCACTCAAGCTGGTGTGATCCACCGGATTATGCCGATAGTGCTCAAAGGTGTTGGTTTGAGTCTCTAAACGGCTCAAACCCGAAGCCCTTGTGCCCACCCATAATCCCCCTTGGGCATCTTCGAACAATGTGGCGATATGATTATGCCCAGCACCGGTGACATCGTTGTTCGGGTGAACATAGTGGTTAAACTGGCCGTTCTTTGGGTTGAAGCGTATCAACCCATCTTGACGGGTGCCAAACCAAAGGTGTCCGGCTTTATCTTCCAATAAACTGCTCACCGATGGGCTACTCAACCGAAGGCTTTGAGGAAAGTGCCTAAACCGAGCGAAATCATCCGTGGCCCGCTCATAGCGGTTAACCCCTAGTTTGGTCGCGACCCATAGTTCTCCATCTCTATCTATCAAAAGGTCATTGATATAGCTGGCGCTTAAACTTCTGGGGTTATCGGGGTCATGTTGATAGCGCTTGACCTTGTATCCGTCATAGCGCGCCAGGCCCCCTTCCCCAGCGAACCACAGGAACCCTTGCGGGTCTTGTGCGCTGGCCCAATGCCCCCCCACCAAATCGAGCTCTGGCTGGGGCAGGGTTTTAAAACGCAAAGGAGAAGGTGTCCCCCAACACAAGGGAGTACCGGCTAGCCATATTACCACCAGACTATAAAGGCAAAGTTTTATCCTGAATATAGAGGTTGCACTAGCCATAGCAAAAAGCGGTTATCCTCCAAAAATATCCACATGATGGGCTCTCGCCCCCACACCACGTATAAATTATAGACTCTGCTGTATTGAGCACTCGTCGATTGTTTCCCTGCTCAGGAGTGTTTATACTCCAAAATATTTGATGTTTTATAAGGACAAGAGCAGGCAGACACCATGGATAACGCTATCCTATATGCGGCACCTATATTCCTTCTCCTAATAGGTATCGAAGTAGCCTATGGTTATCGTCAACACAACAATACCTATCGTACCCAGGACGCCATCACCAGTATTGCCACGGGTTTACTCAGTCAGTCTACCCGTATTATTACCCAGTCGGTCTTAGTGACTATTTACACTTTTAGCTATCAACACCTAACGTTTATAAAATTGGGGAATAACGTTTTTGTCTGGCTGCTGGGTTTTGTTTTTTTTGATTTATGTTATTACTGGTTTCATCGTGTTGCCCACGAGTACAATATTTTTTGGGCCAGTCATGTTACCCACCATTCCAGCGAAGATTTCAATTTAAGCACGGCTTTGCGCCAAGGGAGTACGACATTTTGGTTCGCTTGGGTGTTTTATTTACCTATGGCTTTGTGTGGTATCCCCCCTATTGTCTTTTTGGGGGTTTATAGCTTGAATATGCTGTATCAATTTTGGGTGCATACGCAACATATTGATACATTAGGCTGGTGTGAAAAGCACTTTGTGACCCCTTCTCATCACCGGGTGCATCATGGTCAAAATGAGCAATACATCGACCGTAATTATGGTGGGGTATTTATTTGGTGGGATAAATACTTTGGGAGCTTTCAACAAGAGTTAAGCGACGAGCCGGTAGTGTATGGTATTACCCAACCGGTCAAAAGCTGGAACCCTCTTTGGGTCACGGTGCATTATTTTGTACAGTTGTTTAACGACTTCGATCGATGCGAACACTGGCAAGATAAGCTTCGACTATGGTTTATGCCGACCGGCTGGCGCCCAAGCGATGTGGCAGAAAAATACCCCATTGAAAAAACTACGCCTTTTACTAAGTTCGATACGCATTTAGGCCATGCTGTCAAAATGTATGCTTTTGGGCAATTTTTGTTTGTGGTCATGATCACTTTATATGTGCTGGCCAATGCCGCAAGCTTTTGGATACTGGAAAGTCTATTCTGGATTGCCACCATTGGCTTTTGGCTGTATTCGTTAGCTTTGTTTATCGAAAAACGCCCGGCCAGTAAATATATTGAACCTATCCGGGTACACCTTTATAGTCTATTCGGTATGTATTGCTTTGATCAAACTTGGGCCATAGCCCTGTTGGCCATTTACTATCTGCAATCGACTATTAGTTATTTTGTGTTAAGCCCTTCGAACCTAGGGATGGCCGAAGCCCCCTGACACGCACACGCATGGAGCATCACTTATTTGGTTCGGTCGATAGCGCTAACCCAAATAGTTTTTTTGTTCTCCAGAAGACGCCATTTCACATTACATCCGGCCAATATCACACCGTATTCTTTATTGTCTTGTTTATTTTTTTTATAAGAAGGGCGAGGGTCTTGCGACAACACCTCCGCAATAAACGACTTTACGCATTGAAGCCCATAAACATTATCGGATGTTTCAATTTCTTTGAGTGTGGTCAGCGCCCCGTCGCTAAACTCAACACCCAACTCAGGTTCGGGTTTATCTTGTGCGTAACCATTAAGCGCCTGGGGTATAGCATCTGCGTAGGTGATATAGGGTTTAATGTCCACAACGGGAGTCTTGTCTAATAAATCGATACCACTTACTTTTAACCGCACCCGACCGCTGCGTAGTTCAGCCCCCAAATACTCCACCACCGACAACCCCAAGCCATTAGGTCTAAACGTGGAGCGACTGGCAAATACCCCAACCCTCTCGTTGCCCCCTAAGCGTGGTGGCCGAACGGTGGGCTTCCAGCCTTGATCGAGTGTTTCGTGGAAGATAAATTGTAACCATATGTGAGAGAATCCGTCCAAGCCTCGAACACATTCCAGGTTGTTAAACGGTTCTGTTAACTCAATAAACCCGATAGCCTCTGAAACAAGATTGGGTTGTCTTGGGATGGCAAATTTTTCATGATAAGGAGAAGAAATAAAACCGATAGGTTCTAAAGTGAATGTCATAATAATACCCACAAAAAAAGGCCGCCCCTTTCGGAACGGCCTTTTCGAATTAAAGCCTGACGATGACCTACTCTCACATGGGAACTCCCACACTACCATCGGCGATACATCGTTTCACTACTGAGTTCGGGATGGGATCAGGTGGGACCAATGCTCTATGGTCGTCAGACAAACTGGTATGGTTTGAAGTGCGTCTTACCTGGATACAATGTCGGAATAATATTCCAACCTACATCATGGCGCTCATTCAAAACCAAATAGGGTGATAAAAAAAGAAACTATTGTATTAGTTATATTGCGTAAACTCTGAGTTCTATTC
>JACLAC010007927.1_pt1 | contig 15842 bp, 8 predicted proteins | sample 8027881 | NCBI WGS metagenome assembly JACLAC01 (sample SAMN15725517, study PRJNA655200) | protist metagenome | isolation source: fluorescence activated cell sorting (FACS) single amplified genomes of... | place: Spain: Blaines Bay Microbial Observatory, Mediterranean Sea | collected 2016-01-19
ATGCTAACTTACCATGCTAACCACTTCTCGCTGCCCACCTGTCCTGCCAGCGTCGTCTTCCAAGTCTTTTTGGCCTCCCCGGCATCCTACGCACCAGCAGCCCTCCGGTTGTTTTTTTATTGATGCCGGTCAGTTTTTCAGTTTTGGGAAAGAAGCAGCCACAAGCTTTTGATGCGAGAAGCCACAGCTTTACCTGGATAAGTCTCAGCCAAGGAGATCAGGTAACCCAGAAAGACTCCGTTCCGGTTTCGCAGCAAGGCTGCCTGATCCAACAATGCTTCAGTCGCCAGATTCGCATCTGGCTGTACCATATCAAGTTCAATCAAACGGACCCGAACGAAGTCATCAAGCGGATTCAACAACAAGGCAACCATCAACTCATGGCGTGCCATCTGCCATTGGTCGGCTTCCTGCTCTGGCAACAATAACTGCGAGAAATCAAAACCCTGATCCGCCTTGTAGAAAGCATACCGAACCGTTCGCGGCAACGTCATTCGCCGATGCACAGCTTTGGTTTCCCCGTCAACGCTGGAAAGAAATACCTGCCCCCGTCGCTCCTGCTCAGCAAGTCTCAAACGGGCCAGACTCCTCCAAGCGAGTGAATTGTCGGGATGCGTTTCCACCACCCGTTGCAGGGTTGCGATTTCCGGCAGGAAGCTCGGCTGATCGACAAGAGTAGATTTTTGGAGTCGCGCGACCCGCAGTTCTTGCTGTTGAGCCAGCGTGGCAACCTCAAGATGGTTCGCAGCCATCCACAATGCCATCAGAGGAAAGACACAGCAGCAAAAGCCAACCATTCGTTCCATGCGAGTTGTTTTCATCCGCAGTACCCGTACCCAACGTTGCAACAGAGACCCGGGTTGAGAATCCTGTTCAGAATCCTGTTCAGATGCTGGTGCAGGTCCGTGTGGATCCCGTGTCAGGACTTGCGTTGGACGGTTGGAATTCAGCGGGACCGGAGGGGTGTCTGCCAAACGCCTGGCGACGGCAAGCAAACCACAGACGGCGGCAAAAACGATCAAGACAGGGAACAGTGTGATCGAAAAGTCAAAGCACTGTGTGACCAGAACAGCGGGAATGCAGTACGCCGCCACCATCAGGGAAGCCTGCATCAATCCTGCGGTTGACTGAGGCAGATCAGGGTTGGCGCGGACTACCGACAAGACACGAAGCAGATCTCGCACCAGCAAGAGAACACCCACCAGAATTAACGGCAACAACCAGACACCACCTTCAACAAGCCATTCCATCGGCATTCCATCGGCATTCACGAACCACATCGATCCGCCCTGCTGCTGGTGGGGTAGATAAGCATAGCGATAACTTCCAAGCCCGGCTCCCAACGGAAGATAGTCTGAGGCCGCCGTTAATGCGTCTTGCCAATGATCCAGCCGCGGCGTCTGTAGCAGGGTTTCATTGGTGAGCGTGGTCATCCGCTTCTGGAATCGATCGCTGAGCGATAGTCCCCCAATGATCACCGAAGTGGCTGCGACCAAAACCACAAGGGAGAATACGATTTTCCTGAAGTGCTGGCGTTGAAGAACCACGAACAAACAACCCAGAAAACCCGCCAACATTCCCAAAAAACCACCTCGAGAGTTGCTCGCCACGACGGCAGATATCATCAGAACCAACAGGACAAGAATCACAAACGTCCACCCACGCCAAGCAACATCACCGCTTGAAACTGCCCGTGGATCCGTGCGGTTCAGAAACGAGGGAGCCACGAATCCCAACAGACAACCAATCGTCAGATTCAAAAACCCAGCCGCATGGGTGTTGTTGATGAAAGGCCCGAACGGATCGCCAGCGTCGGGAGTTATGAACAACTCAGAGTTGGCTGCCTGCCCCGAACCGAGCAGTAACAGATCCGCGATCCCAAGCAACGAAAAGACAGCCCCACCCAACACCACGGCAGTTCCAAACAGAACCAGAGCTGGCGGAAATCTGAACAACAGGAACGAAGCCCAACAGACCACTGCAAAAACGGCGGGACCCGCCAATGACAAGCGAGTGTAGGTGGGTGCAACGCTAAGCGGGGACCACGAAGCGGCGAACGATTCGATTCGTGGATCACGGGACGCTTCGATTTCAGCCTGCAGCGGATCAGGGATCCATTGAGCATGAAGGGCTGCTGAGTTGCCCGCGAACCACGATCCAGTTCCCTCAGGAAGCCCGACACTTTGCACGAACCCGCCCAGCCAAACGAGGGATGCGACGACAGCCATGGCGGGGGGTGCGCTGTCACGAAACCCTAAAGCGGCTCCTCGCAGGCAGATCCCGCAGGCAATCGGGATCAGCCCGAGGCAGACCGCGAGTTGAGTTCGGTAGTACCCGCCCCCTCCATCCCAGGCTGCGCCGACGGCGGCACACGCCAGAATCGCCGCGCCCAGCAGCAGCAGGGACCGCTCGCATTGACGACAGAACCGACGCATTGCAGGACTTCTGAACGAAAGTTTGGATACGGTTTTCATGTAACCGAAGACAGAAAAAGCGTTGATTGGGAGCGATTGGGCAGCCAAAACAGTAACAAACCGGCTACAACTCCCCTGCCCAAAACCTCCAACAGGCGGAAAGAACTGCAAGCCGATGCCTGCCTTCCCGCACTGCAAAGCCCATGCTCCAGCTCAGTCCATCACTTGACCCTTGGGGTGCCACAACCCACTAACCCTCATGAACCGAGCTCATTTTGAACCCTTCGGGCCCTTGAATTTGCCGTCCAAACCAAGCCCACACGACCAACTTTAATCCCGCCTCCACCACAAAGAAAACAGATTTAGACGACGTTTTTTTTTATTTGACGAAGCCACACCCCGTACATAGTATGTCACGTTCATTGATTGAGTCTTGTACCTCGCACTGATCGCGAGGCAGGTTGCCGAAGATCGGCAGTTCGAGTCGGCGGTTTCGTTCCAGCTCATTCGTCTGGAATCTTGTTTTATACCGGCAAAATCGACTCGTTGTTCCGTGAGGAGTAGGATCCCCGCTTCCCACCACGACGAAGTCGCGCTTTCGCCGAAGCAGATTCTCGACACACAATCACCTTTTGGGGCAGATCAGGACAAGTGGCAAGAAAGAGCAAACATTCTGCAGCACGTGGTCGTGCTGCTGCTGAGCATGCGAAACGAAGCTTCAGCAAACGAAAACGTTTGTCTCCGGTGAAGGGTAAGCAGCGCGCGACGGAAAGAAAAAAGGAAATTGCTGGTCAGGAGAATCCGTCATCGCAACCGTTGAACCCGCACCAACCACAGCGATCCAACGACCTCGTCGCGGTTGAGTTACGACAGATTAATTGGAAGTCGGTTGCTGCGTGGATCGGTATTTTGAGTGCCGTCTTCGCATTCGCGTACTGGCCAACACTTCAGTGGCTTGAATCGCAGTGGCGTCATGAACCTGATTACTCACATGGTTACCTCGTCCTTCCCCTTGCGGCCGTTTTGCTTTGGCTGAGGCGAGACACCTTTCCGGGCGTGAGTCAAAGAGTTGATTGGAGGGGAACATCCCTGATCCTTGTCGCCATCGTGATGCGCGTGGTTGGTAGACTCGGATTCATGGACTTTCTCGACGGTTGGTCGATCGTCCCCATGGTGGGCGGCGTGACGTGGCTAACTCTGGGCTTACCGGCATTGCGATGGGCTACACCAGCCATTCTCTTTCTGATCATGATGGTCCCCTTACCGTTTCGTGCAGAAACGATGCTGAGCTGGAAACTGCAGGGTCTGGCCACCACGCTCAGCACAGGCATTCTGCGGATTTTTGGGCTGCCTGCGATTGCCGAAGGCCATGTGATCTGGATTGACGACTCCAAGCTGATGATCGAACGAGCGTGCTCCGGATTGCGGATTTTCGTGGGCATGATCGCACTGGCATTCTTTTGGGCGAGCACGGTTCGTCGAGCTTGGATCGATCGTGTTGTCATCCTGTTGGCAGCCATCCCGTTTGCGGTCTTGGTCAACGCCATTCGCATCAGCGTTACAGGAATTCTGTACCAGTATTTTCCTTCTGAAGAAGCAAGAAATGCAATTCATGATTGGAGCGGATACTTGATGATTCCTGCTGCCGCATTATTGCTGTGGCTGCTGAAATGTTTTTGGGAGTATTTGTACCGCCCGGTGCGTCTGAGCACCGCGGGCGATGTCCTTCAGCGGAAGCTGAAACCAGAACAACCCTTGTACGACAAGCTTTAGATTTAACCCATGCGAGTCTGAACTCGCATGGTAGGAACAAGAGATGGTAGATAACAAACAACAAGATTACTCAGAATCGCATCTGATGGCACCCAATCCCCAAGGGCATCGCCAAGGGCATCCCCAAAGACCTGGGAGCACCAATCATGAACTGGACGCACGACTCGTTCTTTATACGCTCCGACGCTGCTGGTACTGGGCTCTTCCCTTGGGTTGCATGTTGGGCATCCTGGCGGCATTCGCCGTTCACGCCACCTTTACTCCGATGTACCAAGCCGACCATCTGCTGGAGTCAAACGGCGACTATGTGGTATTCCGGGGCGTCATGCCCTCCTCTGCGAATCTTGCAGCTTCCGAGCGGCAACTGATCTACACCGATCTCGTGATGGACTCCGTCATTTCGGATTCCAAGATTCTGGGGATGCTTGACGTTGAATCGACCGACGAAGCCAAATTGTTATTGCGTCAACAACTGCGAGTCACGGGTGCCGGAACCAACTCGATGTTCAAGATCAGCTTTCTGGACCCGTCTGCGGTAGCATCTGCCTCCGTATGCAACAGAATTGCCGAATCTTATCTCATGCAACGTGAAAGACTCGAAAGTGCACGCATTGCTAATCTGGAAAGCTGGTTAGCACCTTCCATTGACCAATGGAAGAACGAGGTGGAATCCCACGAAGCACGAGTTCGGGATCTCAGTAAGACATCACTGGGTTACGATCCATCGGTTCGCGTCGAAGGTTTGGAGAACGACCTGACAATCCTGGGGTCCTTGAGACGCGATCTGAAGAACCTGATCGTGGAGGAATCGATTCTGGAAGCCAAGGTCGACATGGCTGGGGCGACCGAGACAGTCAGCGAACCCGACACGGCTCCCATCACCGTTGACGATCCTCCGCCTGCCCAGATCAAGGCCTACGTTGACAGCAATCGCGAGGTCATGAAGATCCGCGCTCTGCTCGCGGAAAAGGAGAGAGAAGTTCGAGCTCTGGAGTCGGCGGGACTGGAGACCGTGAGACAGGATACCTATCTCAAACTTCAGGACGCTGTGAGTTCCACGGCGACAAAACTCACATCCTTGGAAAACTCCACTGAAGCCGAAGCAAGAACTGAGCTGAAAAAACAGGCGGTCAATGTAGCCAGACGCAATCGCGAGCAACAGTTCGTTGCGCAACGGGACCGTGACAGGCAAGAGTACGCAGACTACAAACGCAAGCTGGCAGAAATGAAAGCTCAGCGGGCCATTGTCCAAAACGAGTACAACCTCGAGAAGACCCGACTGGAAACGCAGGGAGGTGTGACGGCTGATCTATTATTCGCAGAAGAAGACCGGGAAGTCGCGGTTGGCATTCTTGCCCAACTCAACGAAAGATTGGCGGCAATCCGCACGGAACGGCGACGCGGAAGTGGCGTGCAAAGCCTTGCCGTGGCAACGGCTCCCTTGGAACCCGTCGAAGGCATGCCCCTAAGGAAAATGCTTGCGGCTGGCGGCGTTGGATTTCTCTTTCCCTTCGCCCTGGCTTTCCTGATGGAGTTCCGATCCCAGCGTCTCGGCGATGCCTCAGCGTTGGCCTCCCAACCGATTGCACCCATCCTGGGCGAAATTGCCCGCATCCCTTCCAAGGTAGGCTCCACAACAAGGCAACGGGTGTTTGAGGAGAGCATCGATACGCTCAGGGCCAACTTGATGCTTTCCAAGGACACAAGCAATGTGACGACCATTACGGTAGCCAGCAGCCATTCCGGGGAAGGAAAGAGCAGCGTCGCCTCGCAACTTGCCATCTCGCTTGCAAAGGCGTGCGGCGAAACGGTGCTGCTGATTGATGCCGACCTTCGAAGCCCTGATCAACACGACATTTTCGGCTTGGACATGGGAGAGGGGCTCACCCGGGTGCTCACCGGAAAAGTACCTTTGGATGATGCGGTCGACAAGTCACTCGGCAATTTTGTCCACGTCCTACCAGCGGGCTACATGGACATGAGCCCACATCGACTGCTGAATCAACAGGCACTCCATAAACTGCTCTCCGAATCGACCGAGACCTACCGATTTGTCATCGTCGACACAGCTCCCGTGCTGGCCGCCGGCGAAACACTCGCAGTCGCGGCGGAAACCGATGCCACTCTGGTCTGCGTCATGCGGGACTTGAGTCGTGCTGACGCTGTGGTCCGAACGACACGCCGACTGGAGGCAGCCGGGGCCAATGTCATCGGCACGGTATTCAGTGGCGTGCCCACACGCCAGTACTCGTACAGATATGGCCAGTACTACAAGTACCTTGGCAACCACTAGAACCAACACGCAAGCCTGAGTGCAGAACCTCGGGCAACTTCACTCTGTGGAGAAACAGTGAAATCCTATTCACGGCATCTCACTCAACTTAAATGAACAAGCATAACGCGGCACAAGAACAGGGCGACGACCGACACCTTTCCACCAAGGGTGAGAATCGGAACGTTCGCACCCGCTGGGAAGTCAATCTCCCATTGGCGAGCGTTAGCGTCCTTGTGACCGCTCTGGCAATTGCGTTGCTGTCCTATCTTTACATTCGTGAATCTGACCAACTTGCAATCTCGATTCTTTCGAAAGCCAACGCATCAGAAGACTCGGCGGATTGGGAAGGACAGGTGAAGTGGCTGGCCCGTTACCTGCAACTCACGCCCAATGACCAACAGAGCGTGGTCAAAATCGCGATTGCAGCCAACAATGCGGTCAAGAACGCGCCGGCAAATCGTTATGACCGGGTCGAGCGTGCCCGAACACGGCTGAACGAAGCGATCGCAGTAGCCAATCAGGCAGAGTTACCGCTCGCAAAAAAGGAAGAACTTGAACGGCTCTTGATCCTGCGACTGAGCCAGTATGAAGATCGATACATTCCCGAGATCATCAGTAAGATCATCGCACTCAATCCATCGCAAAGCGATCCTTTGATGCTGCGGATTTATGCGATCGCCGCGCAAGGCTATACGCAAGCAAGAGACAACAGAAAAGAGAGCGAATCACAACCGTCATCTCCGGACATGAATCCATGGGAATCCTTGCTTGAGAAACCCCCAGCGTACATTTTGTGGACGGCATGGAAAGCCGCGCCGGACGATCTGGACGTGACGTCGGCTCTGCTCAAGCAGATACGGGAACTGTCCGGGACCGACGACGCAGAAGAGACCCACGACAACATGGATGTCAAGGCAGTCTTGGAGTCGATTGTCACCAATCTCTCAGCACGCCAAGACAATGGCCGCGCCCAATGGCTCTTGTATGAACATGAAAGCTCGGTATCCCCGGAGTTAGCCAGTCAACGTTTAGCAAATCAACTGGACAGCAGTCTGTCCCGCTTACGGCTTGCCAAGCAGGAATCAGACACTGACTCACCACGACCGTCTGCCGATTCTCCCGATGACAGCCCAGCCATTCCCGTCTTGCCTGAAGCCGGTCCGAATCCCGAGATCGGCCCCGCATGGGACTACGCTTTGGTGCTCTCGGCGTTACTGGACGCCATCAGGAACAATCCACCACTGGAATCACCAGAAAGGAAAGCAACACTCTTGCAGTTGCAGGAACTGTGTGATCTCAGCTCATTGGATGTAGCTCCCCTGGCGATCAACTCTGCCCATGAGGCTTATGGGGAACTGCTTGTCGCAAACAAGGAATTCGACAAAGCGTTTCAGGCCTATGACAAAGGGATCGAAAGGCTTGGTTCTGAATCCAGTCAACTGCAAATCGCCAAGATCTCCCTTCTCCTCAACCTGTCAAGCCTCACCGAGGCTGAGACAGCGATTACACAGCTTGAAAATCTGCAGCGGGAAAGAACAGCGTTATTGACTGGAACAAGTGAAATGCTCACTCAGGACCAAAGAGTCCGTTACCGGGCAGATCTTGATCAGACCACCTGGTACCTTCTGCTGTTTCGGGGGTTGGCAGCTCTGAACAACAACCGGATCGATGAAGCGATCACGCGTTTGCAACTGGCACTGGAATCCCAGATAACGATTCCCAACACCCAGCGGGTGGTCGTCGCAGCAGGCCTTGGAACTGCCTATTTCAACAAGCGACTGTGGGACCTCGCGGCAGCGGCCTATGAAAAGGCCGCGGAATACGCCACCGACCGGGACAGGTACCGAGTCATGGCTGCTGACGCGTGGAGCCGGTGTGGCAATACGGAACGGGAAACCCAATTAAGAAATGCGGTCGAATTCAAATCTTTGCCGTTATCAATCGCCAGCTTGAAAAGCTCGATCAATTCCGAATTATCCAAGCCCGAAAAAGCACGTGATTTTTCCATCCTGCTCAACCGTGCAGAAGTGCTTCGTCAACAGATTTCAAGCCTTGAAGAGTCGGATGACAATAAGAACACTCTGCTGTCCGAACTGGAACTCCTTGCGCTGTCGATTCCGGACCGTGAGGATGGTCAGGAAAGAGCTTCCTCCTCCGAGAGACTGCTGAACCTTACGAAACAATTCCCCGACAACGTGCAGATCCTGACCGTGGCAGCTCTGATGACTGCCATTGCCAAGGACGGCGAAGCATGCCAGCAAGTCCTGCTGCGGTTGGAAGAGATTCTGGGCAGTGACGACTTTCAGTATGTCGCTACGACAGCACGGACATCCGCCATTCAAGGCGAACTTGACACCGCTCTGAACCTGTTGGACCTTTATTGGAAGGAGCATCCTGCCTACGCGGCACAAACTCTTGCCCTGGCCGCGAACCTTGCCAAAGGCCATGGGAATCATGAGCAAGCCTACAATCTGCTCAAATCGATTCCCAACGACCAACACACGGTTGAGTCACTTTTTGAGTTGTTCAGCGTTGCCCTTATCATTGCCCAACAGAATCAGGAAACCTCAGCCGACAGTCTTGAAGTTCCCACTCCTTGGGTCCAGCGTCTGAAAGAAATCGAAGGTGACAATGGAACCTGGTGGAGGTTGGCTGAGGCAACCTTATCGCTGGCGAAAGCTCAGGCTCTGGAATTGACAAACCCTGACCGGACTGCGTTGCTTGCCCATGCGGCGACTCTCCAGCGCGAGACTCATTCACGCCGACCTCGCTGGTCCTTGAATAGTAGTTTGGCGGGCTGGATTGACGCACTACGCGGCAATGCTCCAAACGCCATCATTTCGCTACGACGCGGCATCGCTTCGGGTGATCGACGTCCCTCAACACTCCTGCTGCTGGTCTCGCAACTCAACACCGCCAATCGGCTGAACGAGGCTGAAGCGGAATTGAGTCGACTCGACCGATTTGGAACTAACAATTCCGTCTCAAACTCGTTGGCAATCGCAATCGCAGAACGAAAGGGCGATTTCGAGCGCAGTATGGCGCTTGCACGCGACACGGCAAGCAACAATCCGCGAGACACGAGTTCCTGGCTGTTGTTAGCCCAAACTGCGATGATGGCAGCAAAAGCGACCGACGAAAAGAAAGCCAAGGACATTTTGTTAGCCGAGAGTAAGCGAGCCCTCGATCAGGCCCTAGTCACTTCGAACAACAGCAACCTTGCAACCTATCAACTGCGAATTCAATTTCAAGCATCGTTCTTTGACAATCAGGGCGTTCGTAAAGAACTGGAAAGAACACTCGAAAGTAACGTTCAGGAACCGTCGAAGTCCCTTTTTGTGGGACAGGCCTATCTGCAACTCAAAGACCCTGAAGCTGCCTTGAAGGTCTTGGAAAGACTACAAACGATCTCCCCTTCCTCACCGGATTCTTACGTTGGCCTTGCAGAATACTATCGCTATATGCGCAATGACGAAGAAAATGTCCGGATGCTCGAAGAAGCATTCAAGCGGGGTCCGAAACGATTTGATATCCGCAGTCGTTTAGCTTTGGCTCTGGCGCTCCGACAAGGGGGGCAAGTGCCATGGAAACGCATCAAGCAACTCATTGGCGACGGCGGCCAGGCCACAGGCACCAATGAACTCTTGCACGCCCTGATTCTCATCAACCGGGGAGATGCAACCCAGCGTCAAGAAGCAGCAGCAATCCTGACGAAGATCCGTCAGGGGTCCGATGTAAAACGTGACGATGCAACGCGAATGCTGGCAGGACTTGAAACGCAAGACTGGCTTTCCGCGATCCAGAGCGAAAGCCCCCAGAAAGCCGCCAGAGCACTGGCCAAAGCACAGAATCTGTACACGGAATTGACGCGACGGCCAAACCCGACAGCCATGGATCTGTACCGATATGGCGACCTCCTGCTGCGTGCCAACCAAACCAACGAATTGAATACCGTTGCCGACAAGCTGGATCGGATCGCAGCCGGGTCAGCCCTCAGTCTGGACCTCAGGCTTCGGTTAGCGAAGCAGAACGGCGACGTCGACGAAGCGAGCCGCCTGGCTGAACAATGGGCCGAGCAGGCCATCAACTCGGGCGCCCTGCTGAAGTCAAGCGTTTGGGGATCAGTCGGGCAAGCCTTAACGCGTCTTGGATTCCATGACGAAGCTCTTGAATGGCTGGCAAAGATTTACGAAACCGACCCATCACGATTTCGTGAATACGTCGTCGGACTGGCACGGAGCCAGAGGTATTTGAGAGCAACCGAAATTTGCAAAACGGAATATGAGCGATCCAATAATCCTGAAGCCGTCGCACTGATGGCTGACGTCACCATTCTGGCGGGAACCACAACCGAATTCCCCGCGGAAAATGAAAACCTGTACCGCGAAACGACCCGACAACACGCTGCCGTACCTGGACTGGTCGAAGCAATCGCAACCTTGCGTCTGTCGCAACAACGATATGATGATGCAGTGAAACTGTATGAACAAGCCTTAGCGTTAGCACCTAAGAACGCAAGAATCCTCAACAACCTCGCCATGGCTCTCTCGGAAATCCCTGGTAGAGAAAGGGAAGCCTTGCCGAAAATCCAGTTGGCGGTTGACGAATTTGGGCGCAGTCCCGAGTTGCTCGACACACAGGGCCTTGTGTACCTTCGGAACAATCTGGTGTCCGAAGCGGTCAAGGTATTACAGGATGCCACAACGAATTCGAACGACCCTCGCTACCGCTTTCACCTTATCATGGCACTGTTGCAAAGCGGCGACAGGAAAAAAGCGATTTCACAATGGGCACAACTTGATCTAAGGCAACTGCGCCAAATGCCACTGACACCGGGAGAATTAAAAGACCTCAACACCATCGAGAAAGAGTTTGGCAAACAGACATAGTCACACTCACGACCGGCGTGAGAATCTTCTGCATGAGACGCATCACGTCAGAACCGATTCACTGGTCATTCCAGTCCGAAAAACAACGACTCATCCATGATATTACTGACATGATGTTACTGAAACCGATCAAACACCCATGAACTCCCCATCGAATGATCCAACCGGAAAAGTCGCCCCTAGAACAACCGTTCTAGTCGCTTGCACGTTGTTCGTCCTGTTGACCGGGGTGATCCAGGGAGAACTGGACGGCAGGTGGTCCAACCAAGACGATCTTGTCGCTCAAGGCAGCCTGTTGTCCGATGTTCCAACAACCGTTGGCGATTGGCTTGTGGTTCGCGATGCACCCCTCTCCTCTGCTGAGAAAGAGATGCTCCAATGCCACGGCTCGATGGCAAGGTTTTACCGTCATCAAGAAACGGGACACGAGGTTGGCGTGTTATTGATCTATGGCCCAAGAGGGCCGATGGCGGTACACGTCCCCGAGGTCTGCTACTCCAGTACCGGCACGGTCCCCAGCAGCACACCTGCAGCACGATCGATCACGGAGGATCAGGAAGATGCCCTCTGGATGACGCAATTCCGGAAACCGACAAATCCCCTTCCGTCCCTGGAAGTCTGGTATGGTTGGTCCGAGGGAGAACATTGGGAAGCGGCAAAATATCCCCGCTTTTGGCCAACCCAACAGCTCTACAAGATTCAAGTGTCGGGTCCGGTTGCCGGAGAAGGCGATGCCAAATCACCCCCACAATTATTCCTGGAACAGTTTATCCCTGCGTTGCGGAACGGGGTTTTAGCAGCCAGATAAACCCAACCGCATTAGAACCTATTCCAAACCGCACGACTCATTGCCATCAACTGACCTTTTGAAATGTTTCAATCTCGTCCTTCCTCCTCAGCCGCGACACTTGACCACAAGGAATTGTTGTCTGAGAATCGCTGCGCGGAACCGGCACCCGAGATTGCGCCCATTCCCAGAGAGGAATACTTCCACGCAAAGTATCAACGTGAAAGAGTCCTTGGCATTCTTCTACTGATTCCCATCTCACCTCTGATTGCGGCCTGTTGGGTCGCTGTGCGGTTAACGTCTTCAGGACCGGCACTTTACCGGCAAACGCGGGTCGGTTACCGGGGCAAGGAATTTCAAGTTCTGAAACTGCGCACCATGCGACTGGATGCAGAAGCAAATGGTCCGCAATGGTCTTCGCACCACGACCCGCGTGTAACGCTGATCGGACGAGTGTTCCGCAAACTCCACCTCGATGAATTACCGCAACTGATCAATGTTGTCCGGGGTGAAATGGTGTTAACGGGTCCTCGCCCAGAGCGTCCAGAGTTTGTAAAACTGCTCACAGCAGAGATCCCGAACTACGAACACAGACTGCTTGTCAAGCCCGGCATTACCGGACTGGCCCAAGTGAATTTGCCACCCGATTCAGATCTTCGGAGTGTCAAGAACAAACAGATCCTCGACATGCATTACGTTGAGCATTCCAGTTTCTGGTATGACCAGAAACTGCTCGCCTGCACGGCTCTAAAAGTGCTCCTCATCAAGAACGCCAAACTGAATCAATTGCTGGGTGTCAATGGACAACATCTGTTGCAACATGCGTCTGCTTCCGGAGGCGAGAACAGCCACGGGTCAACCAAACTGTCCGACCTGATGCGGGAAGCAAATCCAAGCGACCCATGGAATGACGGTGACAAGGAAGAAACCGACAATGATGAAGCCAGAATGAAGCCGAACCTTCGCCGGCCGCGGTAACTTGGCCAACCGACTTTTCCCAGGCAGTTCCAGCCAGCGAGCAGTCATAAAGCTTCATTTTTTCACGGTCAGCTTCGTGGCGGAATCCCGCGATCAGCCCGGGAGCTGCGATGGGACGCAGTGGTCAAGGAGCGACGGTTTCGCAACCCGGCAAACCAACCCATTGAGAACTGCCAACAAGCGTTGAATCCCATTTTTCCACCCAACATTTTAACAGTCGACGTGGAGGACTATTTTCAGGTCTCCGGATTTGAAAGTGTCATCTCGCGAGAGCAATGGGATGCTTTGCCTTCCCGTGTCGAAGCAAGTACGGATCGGTTGCTTGACATTTTTTCCGAAGCGCATGTTCACGGCACCTTCTTCATTCTTGGATGGATCGCTGACCGATACCCGGCACTCGTCGAACGCATCAGAACTGCGGGGCATGAAATAGCCTCCCACGGCTATTGGCACCGGCTGGTATACAACCAGACGCCTGATGAATTCCGTACGGATCTGCGTGAAAGCCGTAGGGCAATCAAGGCGGCTTGTGGTGTAGAAGTGGCTGCCTATCGCGCCCCCAGTTTCTCCATCACCGAGCAATCCATGTGGGCGCTCAACATCCTTGCCGAAGAGGGATTCCGGATCGACAGCAGCATCTTCCCAATCCACCACGACCGTTACGGTGTCCCCAACGCAAATCCCGACATCCATCAGCGAGAAACAACCACTCATCCCATCCTCGAAGTTCCTCCCTCCGCCTGGCGGTCGCGTTTGGGCACCGTCCCCGTTGGCGGAGGTTACTTCCGACTTTTTCCGCTCTTCCTGACCCTCAAGGCAATGAAGGAAATCCGCAAGTCAGGTTCCCCTGCAATGATTTATCTGCACCCATGGGAAGTTGATCCGCAACAGCCGGTGATCAAGGGAGTTTCTTTCAGGAACCGCGTTCGGCATCGTATCGGACTCAATGGAACGATAGAAAAACTGAAAAAGCTCGTCCGGATTTGTGAGTTCACGACCATGGGTGAACGACTGTCGTCCTCCGCCATCCCTTTGTCTTCTGGACAATCCCCTGCAGCAGCGTCCCAACCGTCCGCTCGGAAACGATAGCTGACCCCTACTGATCATCAACGCCTTCCCGTTCCCTTCTGTTCCCTTCTGTTCCATTCTGTTTCAATTCTGTTCAATGGGTTCCTTGGCCGGTAGTCGGATCATGAAAAGCCACTCCAACGACAACCTGATTCCACTTGCCTTTTTCTGTGAAAGGGGACGCTAGAGCATGGGGCCCGTTTTCGTTTACACGGCATTTGCAGTCATTTGCCTGGGTAGTCTTTTCCGTCCCTCGGTCGGTGCTGTTGGCTACATTGGCTTTGTTGCCTTTACTCCCCAGTGGCTGTGGCGTTTTCAACTTGACAGCACCTTCCCTTTCCAGAAGTGGATTGCCGTGTGCCTGATTGTCGGCTGGCTGTTCAATTTCCTGAAAACAAAGAATCTGGACCGTAGCTCACTGATCCCACTTGGCTCCTTGGCCTTGGTGCTTGGATTGGCACACCTGAGCTCGCTGCAAAGTTACGCTCCTGAACAGTCTGAATTCTTCCTTCGGCAGTTCAACAAAATTGTGTTGATGACCCTTCTCATCACCCTGACGCTTTCCTCTGGCGTAGCCTTGCGGTCAGCCATATGGGTCATGGCCATTGGCATCACTTTCAATGCGTTTGAAATCAACTCGGACTATTACCAGAGAGGATACTCTTTGGTCAATCAGGATGGTTGGTCCAACATGAATGCGAATGCATACGCGTTGGTCATGCTGATTGGCGTGTTCCTGACATTCTGCCTCGCCGTTCATGCCAAGTCTTCCCTTACAACGATTGCGTGGCTGCTCAGTTCTCTCATCAACACTCATGCAATCATGATTGTTGAATCTCGCGGTGCCATGCTTGGCCTCATCGCTGGCGCCCTGATGTTACTGGTTTTCATGCGCCCCACTTCTCGAAATTTCATGCTAACGGCCGCGATTGGTTTCGGGATTCTCTTTCTTACCGGACCGGTCGTCGTCAAAGAGTTCAGCTCGATCTTCGCCGAGAAACTTGACAATTCAGGGGAAAGCCGTTTCTACATTTGGGATGCTGGCGTGAGGCTCACTCTGGACTACCCGATGCTGGGTGTCGGCCCATGGGCAGGGGAATGCCTGTTACCGACGTATTACAGCGGCACCGACAAACTCGGCACCGACAAGATTGCACTGCACAATCTCGAACTGGAAGTCTCAACCGGAATGGGCATCCCGGCAGTGATTGCTTATCTAATCTTCTTTTTCGTTCCGTGGAATTCAGCGAGAAAGATTCTGTGGCAACAACGTCGCACCCCATCCCCATTGGCGTCCGCGACGGTGCAGTGCGCCGTAATCGCAATCCCCGGGTATTGGGTCGCTTCCCAATTCAACAGTGGAGCACTCGTTGAGATACCCTATTTGTTCGTTTCGGTCCTGATAGCTGACGTGATCCACTCCCGGCGTGACAATCCTGCCCTGCGTGCCCACTTCGACAGCCTCACAGACAAGCGCGTTGCCAGTCAGCAGGAATCTGTTCTCCCGCCCAGGGTCTTGCAGGGCAATGCCTGATTGCGTCATGAAGGCAGCCCAAAACCGCATCGCAATCATCCGAACGCTTGCGACACCGATTGACCAGAAACACTACAACAGCCAGGAACTGGGACTGGGGAGAGCACTTCTCGAACACTCCATC
>JACLAC010013230.1_pt1 | contig 15841 bp, 18 predicted proteins | sample 8027881 | NCBI WGS metagenome assembly JACLAC01 (sample SAMN15725517, study PRJNA655200) | protist metagenome | isolation source: fluorescence activated cell sorting (FACS) single amplified genomes of... | place: Spain: Blaines Bay Microbial Observatory, Mediterranean Sea | collected 2016-01-19
GAATTTTATGCAGCGAACACAGTATTTGATATTGCTCGACATTATCGGTCAGATCCCTACTCGTCATCCCTTTGTGAATGTGTTCAAAACCGGCCAGGGCACAAAATTCTTCGATACGAGCTTTAACGTCGTGTCTCGAAACGGCTTCGCGTTGGGCTATGGATGAAAGGTCGACTTGGTCCTTTACGCGGGCATAGGCTTCGATGGCTTCAGCGGGGATATCGAGGCCAAGGTCGCGTTGTGCCTTGAGCACTGCGATCCAAAATTCTCGCTCAAGTTTGATGCGCCCGGTTTCGGACCAGAGATCTTGAATATCGGCACTGGCATAGCGTTGGGATAGAATATTGGCAATTTCAGTAGGCATATGTCGCATGTAGTGAGAGGGTGGAGACAAATATCATAAGCATTATTCACAACAACCGCCAGCCCATTATGGCGTATAACTATAATTATGTAAATCAATATGGAACCAGCATTGCGGACATTTGGAACTAAAGGGACGAATCTTAAATAAATCGGCCGATCATTACGAATACTCCCTTAGGGTCTAAGGCGATCGGCAAGGGTTCCAACCGCTATTGCAAAATGGTTTGAGCGGTTCCATTTTAGCAATACATCGAAGTTACCATAGACCAAGAATGAACGCCCATGGGCATTGGCTGGGCGGATAAGCTTAGCGTCAATATGTCGCGTGGGAAGAGCCGAACCATTAAGCCTGCGAATACCTAAGTCCTGCCACTGCTGCAGATCTTTTATTTGGTTTTTGAATTTGCGCTCAAGGTTTGCGGGCAACAAGACTTCCCGGCCCCAGGTCTGATCGTCACGCCATCCTTCGGATGCCAGATAGTTGGCGATTGAGGCAAATACGTCTGCCCGCGAAGACCAAATGTTGCGCCTTCCGTCGCCATCGAAATCGACGGCACGGCGGTCGTAGGACCACGGCATAAACTGGCATTGTCCCATCGCCCCTGCCCAGGAACCGAGCATTTGGTCTGCTTGGATATCCCCCTGGTCGATTATGCGTAGTGCGACTAGCAATTCTCGCCGAAAATAATCTCGTCGTTTACTGCCGTGCGCGAGCGTTGCGAGAGAGCGTATAACGGAGAAATCCCCCATGTGTTGACCAAAACTTGATTCACTGCCCCAAAGTGCTACAATAAACCGAGGTTGTACGCCGAACTTTTCCGCTACCTGATTTAGTAAGACTCGGTGGTCTTCAATAAGAACCTGGCCACGGTGGACTCGCCCTGAGGAGACCCGTTTATCCATATAGGTGCTTAGACCTTGTTTTTTCTCTGGTTGCCTGTTGTACAGGGCTATGATTTGAGGATTGGGGGTCAGGTCAGTTAAAGCGAAATCCAATGTCCTCAGGCTGATGCCTTGTTTTCTAGCTTCGGAGCGCAAATCGTGAATAAAATTTTCGAATGAGGTAACTGCGCTGGCGGCAGTCGGAACTGCCAAGAGGATCGAAATCAAAATGTACAAGTTGGTTCCATTTCTATGTATTTCAGTCGGGCCTGGCGATGTATGCTTTTGGAGTTTGACAAGGCGTTTAGGTATCAATAAGAAACAAGCTAATGGCAGGGAAATAAGTGATCAGCGCGAGGCAAAGCAAGAGGATTATTAGAAAAGGTATAGAAGCTCGGTATAGATCTATAATGGGTCTTTCAAACCGAATGCTTGAGATAAAGAGATTCAATCCGACCGGGGGAGTCGAATAGCCAATTTCTAAATTGGTAAGAAATATAATACCAAGATGGACCGGATGAACATCGTAGGCTTGGGCTATGGGCAATATCAACGGAACCACTAGAATGAGGGCTGAAAACATATCAATCATGCACCCTACGGCGAGTAAGAAGACGTTGAGCAGGATCAGAAACAGCCATCGGTTGTCTACGTGGGTCTGGATATAGTCAAGCAGCTTTGTGGGAATTTCGGCATCAATCATGTAGCTGGTGTAGGCTATGGCAGTAGCCATGACTACGATGATGCCCCCGAAGAGTACCATGCTATCCCGAATAATTCCGGGCATTTTGCCTATGGGAATTTCCTTGCGTATTAGCACTTCGACGATCAACACATACATAGCGCTCAGAGCTGCTGCTTCGCTTATCGCGATGAAGCCCCCGTAAATACCCCCGAGTATGACGAATGGTAAAAGCAGTTCCCAACTGCAATCGGCGAAGGCTTTGGGCAATTGTTTGAACCCATGGTGCCGTTCGATCGGGGCGACGCGCTCGCCTTGCAGGTAGCTATACACAGAAAGCGCGCTGATTAATAGTATCCCTGGTGCTAAGCCTGCGATAAAGAGCTGGTCAACCGGTGTTTCAGATACGATCGCGTATATTATGAGAGGCAAACTCGGTGGAAAGAGCAGGCCAAGGCTGCCTGATGTGGTAATTAGGCCCAGCGAAAATGAATCGGGCATGCGTTGGTGCTGCAAGGCGGGCAGAAGCAAGCCCCCTAAGGCGACAATGGTCATTCCCGATGCGCCGGTCAATGCAGTGAAAACAGCGCAAACGAGGATCGCCATAATCGCTAAACCACCGGGCAGCCAACCCAGTAGGGCTTGGGAGAATGACACCAATCGGGCAGGTGCTTTGCTCGCGGCAAGGGTGAAACCCGTAAGAGCAAAAAGTGGAATTGCCGTCAAGGTCGGAGTCTCAGCAATGCGATACATCTCGATAAAAACGACGGTCAGGTCGGTATCTGCGAGAAAGAAGCTAGATAAGGCCAGAGCCCCAATTATGGCAAAAAGCGGAGTGCCAAGAAGGGCGCTGATTATAGCGAATAGACTGGTCATTTAAGCGGAAGGGCGTTTGAAATGGGTCCAGGCTTGGTAGAGAAATCGCAAGGCCATCAGACCAAATACCAAGGGGAAACAAAGTTGGGCGATCCATGCGGGAAAAGAGAAAAAAGCCATACCGCCATATTCTCGCTCGTCCATTGCGAACCGCCATGCGACAAAAGCCAAAAGACCGCATATTCCCGTTGTCAATATATCCGCAAAGCTTAGGGCGAGTGCACGAGCCTTAGGGGGTAATAGGCGCAACGCTGCATCTATTCGTATATGCTTGTCCATACGGGTTGCGAGCAACGCGCCTGCTAGACCTAGCCACAGAACAAGATGTCGAACGAGACTCTCGATGCCGATGAAGGAAATTGAAAATAGATTGCGAAGTATGATCTGGCCGCACGTCAAGACGAGCAGGCAGGTGACTAAGAAGACGAGAAGCAATTCCTCTATGCGGTGTAGAATGCGAAGCGGAGTCAAGGGGGGCGCGCGTTGATGTGGAAATCGCCAAGGTGCTGTTCTACGAGATCATAAGACTCTCGCGAGAAAGCCTTGCCTACTAATTCAGCTTCTGCGGCCGTTACAAATTGTTTAAAGGTTGCAATATCGGCAGGGCTCGCATTTACCAACGTGAGGCCATTAGATTGCAAGACGGTCAGCGCTTCTTGATTTTCCTTGCGGCTTTGCAGAGCCAATTCGGCCATGTGGGCATGGGCAATCTGCCGAAGTTTTCTACGGTGGGCTAAAGGGATTTTGTCGAAGGCCTTCTTTTGTATCAACAGGGCACCGAGGGTATAGTTAATTGGCAATTGTGTCACGTATTGTACCCGCGTGAACCATTGTAAAACAATGGCGGCCGAGGGAGAGGCATAAACGACATCGACTAAGCTAGTCTGTAAGCCCAATAGTACGTCCGGAATCGTTAGGGGGGTAGATTTAACCCCTGCGATACGAAAAAGGGCATCGGTGATCGGCTCGTCGGCCAATTGCCATACTTTTGAAGAGCGAATATCATCAACGGTTCGCACGGGCTGTTTTGATAGAATATGGACAAAGCCGATGTCGGCCCAGCCAAGGAATTCATATCCCTTCGATCGATAACCGTCCGTATAGAAATCCTGCATTTTCTCGAGCACATAATCGACCTCGGAGTAATCTTTGAAGAGAAAGGGCATCTCAAGAGCCAGAATGTCGGGGAATATCTGGCTGATGCCTTGACCTGCAAAACCGCCTCCCTGGAGTTGGCCTATGCGAATCTTGCGCAAAACGACTTTCTCGTCTCCTTGCACTCCTCCTGGATATATTTTGAATCCGACGCTTCCATCGGTTTCTTTGCGAATGGCCGTATCAATATTGCGGACTGCTTTGACCCAACTGCTGCCTTCGGGGGCCAAGGTCGCAATCTTGAGTAGGTTGTCGGGTTGGGCCATAGCGGGACCGACGAGCGAGGCTGTGATGAGCAGGATGCCTATATTAAAATACATCATTGATTTGACTCAGTAGGATTCGCGCTTGTTTTTGGGCTACTTTATTTTGCAATGTTAGTTCAGGGACCGCATCGACGGGGCTGGCTAAGGTTTGCTTGAGCAAGGATTCGTAGAGTGCCCGATCGAAGGTCTGCCGAGCGTAGAATTTAGCCTTTAAAACATAGGCCATTAGCTGGTGCCCGTGACTGATCGACATCGCGCGGTCGAAGTGCTCAGCTGCTTTTTCTGGATCTCCACCGAGCATCTGCGGCAGGGCTGAGTGGTAAACGCCCAGAAAGACATGTGGACTGCCGTGATTAAACGTTTCATCTTGCGTCAGTACCCATTGCATAAGCGTTATGACTTTGGGCATTTCGGCGAGTGCGGCCATGGATTCGAGATTGGTATTTATCCAAGCGCCCCAACTGGTAGCTGTCCAAAACACGAGGGGCAGATCATCTATTTCAAGATCTTCGGTAATCGCGGTAAATTCAGCATAAGGGGCGGATAGGCGTTGTGCGTCATGCAAGCGTTGGGATAGCGCGCGCAGGCCGTATTTTTTGGCGCGCAGATACAAACCTCTGGCTCGTACAGGCTCGTCTACTTCTACCAAAGCGGCGTACGAGGCATATGCTTCAGTGGCCTTCATCAACAACTGCTGATCGTGTGGATTCGCTTCCAGTAGGCCATCTAGTAACAGCAGCAAGGCCGGTGTCCCCGCGGCTACTAGTCGGGGGTCATCGTGCTCAGCGGTAGCCCTAGCTACATCTTCCATCAGGGAATCGAGTATTGCAGATTGCAATATAGCGGCGCAACCCATGAAATTGCAAGCTAAAACTGCACATAAAAACAGCTGCATCATCTTGGAAATTGAGCTGGGAATTAGATGTCTTACCGATCTGGACATAACTTATGGAAATATGGTCGGATGGCAGGTTTACGTCAAGGAGCGGGGCTGTGAATTCTAAGACGACCTTTAAGCGACAGAGTTCCTGGCGGCATAAAGAGGGCACTATAGGTTGCGGGGTTTCGCATGCTGGTTGAAGAAAAAATGATACACAAAAATCATCTCCATTACAGCAATTACCTGCTAATTGCTGTAATCGTGTTCGCCGGCTACGGCAATAGTTTGAACAATAGCTTTTCATTTGACGATAGAGCGCTGATACTCGAAGACCAAAGAATAATTAATGCCGATTGGGAGGCCATATTTACGCAAAGTTATTGGGGAGATACGGGGGATGGTCTATATCGTCCATTAACGTCTGCGAGTTTGGCTTTAAATTGGCTCGTAGGTCGCGATAGTCCATTCAGCTATCACCTGGTAAATATGGTCCTGCATATATTGGTTGCGGCAATGTTGTGCTATATCGGGTTGAGGGGATACAATAGTAGGGCCGGTCTTGTCGGCGCTATTTTTTTTGCATTACATCCTGGACCTAGCGAAGCCGTTTTTAGCATTGTTGGCCGCGCGGAGTTATTGGCTTGCTTCTGGGGTATGTTCGCCATTATCTGCTCTTTGTACAGCCGTGATGGTTTGCACAGTGGCAAAGCGTGGCTCACGGCAATTTTCCTTAGTCTGGTGGCGGCGATGTTTTGCAAGGAAAATGGTACCGTTTTTGCCGTTGGCATCGCCGTTTGCGGAATATGTCGAGAGCAGCGGCTCGATCAAGCTGGGCGGGTTGCGTTGCTCGCCATCGTAGTTGCCATTGCCTGCAAGCTTTGGGCGATAGGCGTATTAAGGCCTGAGAGTATCGGTTATTTGGACAATCCGCTCGCTTATGTGCCCACGGATTTGCGCATCGCACACGGGTTTGCCTTAGTGGGGCGGGCGCTGTTGAAAATGGCTTTCCCATGGCCCTTGGCGGCAGATTATTCATCTCACCAAATCCCAATATTCCCCGAATTGACTATGCCCGAATTATGGCTGCCGGCATTATGGGTGATCTCAATGGGAATTGTATCGATTCTGCTGGTTGCGAGGAATTGGGATTATTTTATTTGGATGGTTTTATGTGCAGGCGGGATTTTACTGGTTAGTAATATCTTTATCGTTACCGGGACAATATTTGCCGAAAGATTACTCTATATCCCGACCTTGGGACTCGCCGCTGCAGGTGGGATGGGGCTGAGCCGTCTAAAAACAAAATTGCGAATATATCTATCAACGAGTTGGATTCTGATTGCGGTGTCTATTCTTGCGGGGCGGGGGATTGAATGGCGGGGTGATATGGCTCTTTTCACAAGCGCAGTTGAAGTGCATCCTAACAGTGCCCGCAGTCATTTTGGGCTCGGTTTGGCTTTACACCGTGAAGGCAATCTCGCATTGGCAATAGGAGCTTACAAGCAAGCCCTTGAAATATATCCTCGCTATTTCGAAGCGCGTCTCAATCTGGGGGCTGCATTGTTGGGCTCGGGCAAATTAAAAGAAGCGATCGTGATATATCGGCAGATCACCGATCAGCGACCAAGGCATTTTCAAGGACGTTATGCGCTCGCTCTGTTAGAGCAAAACAATGGCAATCGGGAGGACGCTGAAAAAATATTGCGACAGCTACATGAGGAGCGCCCGGACCGACTTGATATATTACGAGATTTTTCGAATCTATTAATACATAAAAACGATCTCGAAGAAGCCGAATCGCTGTTAATAAAAGGATTGCAAGTCGATCCCGACAATAAAGATCTGAGACGTTTGCAATTGTTAATCAAGTGAGTAACACAGCTTAGTTAATTGGCAGAACTTTGCTTGCCAATAACAGGCAATGCCATGGATCATCGGTTTCGGCACAGGATGAAAATACCTGCATAGACCGGGTGAAGTCATGTTGGTTAATTTTGTGGACAGCGAGAAACAGGTCCTGTTTGGAATTGTAGCGACGAAAGGATAGAAGTTGGGCGTTGTTGACTTCCCAATCTAAAAAATAATCATAATTAAGGCGGGTAAATTGAGCCTTGATTTTCTTATATTCGGCTTTCCGTAGGGTAAAGACTGCCGATCTTTGTTTTAGAACAGTGTCTCGTGAATAACCAAGCGAATATAAACTATCGAGTGATGCGACTGTCGTTGCCATAAATTCACGAAAGAGTGAAATGTCTGCTCGCCGCTCCTTGGCTTGCTGTAAATGCGGCGTATTCCGGCCAAAATGATCCTTGAGAAAGACCAATGAACCTTGCTGGCCAATGAATGTGGCGAGGCTTTCATTATAGTCCGTATGTCCTGAACTGTACGCAGTAGCGTGCGTCAATTCGTGCAGGATAAGGTCAGCTAATTGCCCAGGTGAGTAACTTAACATGCCACTGAGTATGGGATCGGAAAAAAAGCCGAGGGTGCTATAGGCACTCACCGGGCGGGCAATTGCATCGTATCCTGCTGATATAAGTGCGTCCCGCTCTTTTGTTGCCAGGTCTCTGCTGAAAAAACCTTTATACGGCACCGATCCAGCGATGGGAAAATCCCAAATAAAGGGTTTGAAGTGGTCGGGAGGGGAAGCACTGATATTCCAACTGATGGGCTGGCCTTGGGTGTCGAAAAATGTCGTATAACTGTCATTGGGCTGTAGGCCCAAAGAGGAGGAAAAGGTCCGGATGGATTGAATCAACTCAATTTGTCGTCGGTGGTCTGAATTCAATTGAGGGCGTATGAGAATTTCTTCGATCGGCACGCGATGCAAAAGAATTTTTCCTTGGCCCCGAGCTAGATGGGCGTAGTAGGGTGCATCACAGCCGTACAAATAAAAAAGGCCAAGCCCCAATAGGACTTGGCCAGTTCGCATAAAAAACGAAAGCATCAAGGAGAAGCCGTTTGCGTAGGAGAGTCGGTTATTTCTAATGCCTGGTAAATCTGAGCCATTTCCTGGTTTAGGCTGCGAATCAATTGATTCGCAGCATTCAGTGCATTTTCTGCTTGGGCCTCCAAGGCGGGATCTAGTTTTCCATCATCTTGCTCACGGTCCCAACCGCGAATGGTAGTTTCGTAGGCGTCGAGTCTGTGGAGCATGAGTTTCTTTATATCTGCATGTAAAGAGGCCAAAAGTGGAGGTGGTTCAATCTTAGTGAAACTCTCAATCGCACTTTGCAGTCGAGGTTTGGCTTTTTTCATCGCAGGGGCGAGGTTGGCAACCGTAGCTCGGCCAGAGGTACCCACGACTTTATTGACGTCTAGGTGGATTTTGCCGACCTCTTGGATGAATGGGTTTATTGCAGTGAGATACGTTTTGACCTGAGCAGAATCGCCGTAAGGCGTTTCCGTTTTCGGGGCTGATTCGGCCGGAACGGGTTGGGGAATGGTGTTCGTTTCATCTTGCGAGTTGCCACAGCCCAACGCCAGTAGGAAAAATGAAATTGCTAAGCGCTGCATTGCATGCCCTTTGAAAAAGTTTTTACGGAGTATTGAGATTGCTTTTTGCTTTGGCGATACCCAAATGAGCAGCGGGGGAAGACGGGTCTATCAACAGGGCCTTTTCAAACTGCTCTATCGCCTCAGTCCAAGCGCGTAAATCCAGATGCAACCGACCAAGCCCTAAATAAGCGCGCGAGGAATTGATATTGAGTTCAATCGCTCTGGCAAATGCTTCTTTGGCATGGTTTGTTTGACCTTGCAAGGCATATAATTGGCCAAGCTTTACGAAGGTAGTAGGGTAGTGGGGATTGGCTTCAGACGCTTTTTCAAGATGGAATAAAGCCTGGTCGATCTGATTGCGGGCTTGATAGATCTCAGCCAATCTACTCAGGGCTAATGGGTGCTTCGGGAAAATATCAAGCGTCTGTTCGAAAGCCAATGCAGCTGTGCTGTCATCACCTGCCTCAAGGGCCCGAATTCCGCTTTCATATGTGATGTTCATTGCTCGGCGCAGATAACGATCAGCGGCCACTTTTTTATTTTGTGCGCTGTAAGCCCGTGAAAGCCTAGCATAGACGATGGGGTTGAGTGTATCGATATGCATGGCCATCCTGTAAGAGGCCACTGCTTCAATCGAATTGCCCGTAGCGAGTAGTTTGTCTCCTTGGGCGATGTGCTCTTCAGAGGTAGATGGAGTCTCGGAGCAACCAGAAAATAAAAGAGACAAAAATGCTAGGCATAGCCAATTATGAGAAGAAATGACGATTAGCCCTGGCCGCGGTTTAAGATTTGACGACGATATTTTCACCATCAAATATCACATTGCCTTCTTTGTCGAGGACACGGCCATCTGCGGTGAATTCGTATTTCATGGATTGGCCGAGAGTTAAATGGCGCTGGACTTCAGCCAAATCCTGATATTTTTCAATTAGTTTTTCAATCGGACCTTCAAAAGAAGTTTGCTGCCATTTTGGACGATCTTTATTGTGGGCAGCACGCTCTTCGGCCGTCATAATGGGCAGTCGGTCTGCCGCGGGGGTAAAACGTCCTGCCATCGCTTGTTGCCGTCGGTATTTTTCGTGGCGTTTTTCAGATTCGGTCAGCATTTCATCCGGCACGGCCTCAAAGTTTGTGTCTTGGTCGGCCCCTTTGGATTTGCGCTTTTGCTGTTCCTCTTCAACTTCGCGAGTTAGGCGCTGTTGTCGCTCTTGGTCCAGATTGTTGTCCGTGCCTATTTTGCGTAGGACATTTAACGCCGCCTTGTTCATAAATGAACTGCCTTCCTGTTCGTATTTCGGTGAAATGATGCTAATTTTGCTGCAGAATGTTGTTACATAAAGATATAAAGGTGCTTAGGCATTTGGCAAATCCAAATTGACATGGTTATTATAGTGCAGAAGGGTGGCTCGGCGCGGCGGTCACAAGTATGGAGTCCATACAGCTAAGGTATTGAAAATAAATGGCCAAGAAACAAGACCAGGAAAAACAGGATCAGGACACTCGGGACGACAGACTGGATAAGATTAGATCGCGTATCAGTAGTAATTGTGAAGATGCGGCTAATGTTCTCAAGACGTGGCTGAACAAAGAGGGTGCTGAGAAGGACAAAAAGAGGTAGTTAGATCAGAAGGTCGAAGTTGACTCAAATATGGGTATGGAGATAATTATGGGTTTTTTATCACGTTTTTTTTCCAATGATATAGGCATTGATTTAGGTACGGCCAATACCCTTGTTTTTGTGAAAGGGGAGGGAATTGTCCTAAATGAGCCCTCCATTGTAGCTAGGCTGGTGGCCACAAAGAAGGTGATTGCAGTCGGAACAGAAGCTAAGGAGATGGTCGGGAGAGAAAACTCCGAGATTCAAATAATTAGACCGCTTAAAGATGGGGTAATTGCCGATTTTGAAGTAACCGAAGAAATGATCCGCCACTTTATACGCAAGGTGCAAAAAAATAAGCTCTTTGTGCGGCCTAAGATAGTGGTGTCCGTACCGTCTGGCAGTACTGAAGTTGAAAAGAGAGCTGTCAGGAATTCATGTGAGCGAGTCGGAGCAAGAGAGGTTTATCTCGTCAGCGAGCCGATGGCTGCGGCGATAGGTATAGGTTTGCCCGTAGAGCAAGCCATCGGGTCTATGGTAATCGATATTGGAGGCGGAACGACCGAAATTGCGGTTATTGCTCTCTCGGGAATTGTTGAACACGAATCGCTCCGAGTTGCAGGCGATGCGATGGATCAAGCTGTAATTGATTGGATGAGAAAAAAATATAACCTGTTAATTGGCACACGAGGGGCTGAGATACTCAAATGGCAAATTGGCTCAGCTATGGTGTTGGATCCTGAAGAAGAAGCTCCAGTGCGCGGCCGTGATATGGTGGCAGGGATTCCCAAAACATTGCAAGTCGATTCTCTAGAGATCCGAGAAGCACTGAGTGACCCGGTCGCGCAAATCGTCGCCGGGGTGCGCAGGGTTTTGGAAAGGACGCCTCCCGAACTCGCAGCCGATATTCTAGATCGGGGGATGGTACTGAGCGGCGGAGGGGGTAAATTACAAGGCTTGAAAGAACGCCTAATTGAGGGTACAAGTCTGCCAACCTTTGTCGACACCGAAGATCCTCTCTCCGCTGTTGTCAGAGGAAATGCCAAGATCCTTGAGGAATTTGAGCGTTACCGCAAGGTCTTGTTCTGAGTCATATGTCCAATACCCGTGGTATTCTAGCAATAGGTTTGGCTGTCATTGGCTCACTTGGTTTGATGAGCTTGCCACACCCCTACAAGAACTATATTGCCGAGCGGAGCCGGGCCGGGATCCTTGGAGCGAGCCAATGGATCTTTTCCCAGGCAATCCGTTATGCGCGCAATGAGGAGAAAAGCCATTTTCTCCTCACGGAAAACGTAAAACTCGCCCTGGACAATATGCGTTTAAGAGAGGCGGCCTGGGAAAATGTTCGCTTGCGCGAAGCACTCGCCTTTCGCAGAGTAGAGGGCGACGTTAGCGTCGTTGCCGCCGAAGTGATAGGCAGGGATCCCGATCAGATATACGATACCGTGGTTATAAATGCCGGTATCGATAGAGGCATTAGCAAGGACATGCCCGTTGTAACTGCCGAAGGTTTGGTCGGACATATTGCGCAGGTCGGCGATACCGATTCCGTAGTGCAGTTGCTCATGCGGGCTAGGGTAAGTGCCTTAGTGCAGTCCACGCGTGCCCAGGGGATCGTATCTTGGTTGGATGGCCAAAGGTTTAGTTTGGGATTCGTCGAAGCGAGCAGCTTAGTCAGAGAAGGTGATCAAGTGGTCTCGTCGGGTTTAGGAGGGCGTTATCCGAAAGGCATTCCGATTGGCACCGTAGTTGAAGTAAATCAAATTGAAAGAGATCTAGTATTTCAAGAGGTGTTTATCAAGTCGAGCGTAGATTTTCCCGACTTGGAGGAAGTATTTGTCTTGGTCAAATAACGGTGTAATAAACTGGCGAAACCAACCCGGCTCTTGACAGAGATTGGGCCGTGCCGTATTCTTTAAAATGGCTGTTTGCTATATACTTACCGCTTTGTTCTACGTCTCATCTGTCGAGGGAGGAAGGTCTTGACGAAAGCTGATATCGTGCGTCTTATCTCCCAGGGAACGGGGTTAACTAAGACGGATACAGCGGCTGTCGTTGATGGCTTCATCGAATCAATTATAGAGGCGTTGGGACGTGGCGATCATATTGAAATTCGCGGTTTTGGCACCTTTAAGGTGGTGGAAAGGGCGCCGCGGACCGGGCGTAACCCGCGCACGGGATCGGAAGTGAAAATTGATAGTCGAAAAGCCCCGACTTTCAAGGCATCGAAAGAGTTGAGGGCTCGTGTCGAGAACGAAAACTTAAAGGACAAAGGTCCAGGGGAGAAGAAAGATGCCGTGTGGCAAGAAGAGAAAGCGGCATAAGATCGCTACTCACAAACGAAAAAAAAGACTACGCAAGAATCGGCATAAGAAGAAGAGCACCTAAGATATTGGGTTAGTAGCTCAGCTGGATAGAGCGCCGGTCTCCGGAACCGGAGGTCCCAGGTTCGAATCCTGGCTAGCTCACCATTTTATCTTCGGATTTGGTCGGGTAATATTAGGTCGGGGTGTGGCGCAGCCCGGCTAGCGCGCTTCATTGGGGTTGAAGAGGTCGCTGGTTCGAATCCAGTCACCCCGACCATTATTTACAGGGCTATGAGTCCTTCGGGACTTGTAGCTTTTGCATGTTAAGTGTCAACGGGGTGTAGCGCAGCCCGGCTAGCGCACCTGCTTCGGGAGCAGGGGGTCGCCGGTTCGAATCCGGCCACCCCGACCACGATTAAGTCCTTGCAAGGATTCGACTTGCAAGGACTTTTTTAATTGTTATTCGCTTCCAATAATGGTCAATGTGCACCAAATGTTCACCACCAGCGAGCGAATAGTGTATTGGGATTCTTTTTGCTATTGACTGGAGTCCGTAAATAGTCCTAAGTTCTCTTAAATACGTTTTATCGGTGAATGATTATGGTTGACTTGAAATTGCAAAGTGCATATAGGATACTGGCTTCCTGGACTTTTCTGACGGCTGGGGAAGTTTCTAGGTGGCTTGATGTTCCGCCTCGCAAAGTATTGATGTTCGTTGAGCAGGGGCTGGTAATCCCCACGGATCCCGCTCCAGGCAGCGGCAAGAGCCGCAAATACTCATTTATCGACCTTGTCCTTTTTGAGGTGATGGTAAAGCTTGATTCCTTTGGTCTTGCACCACGGTATCTTCGCTCTTTAGCGAAAGATCTCGATACCATTGTGAGGGAGCGAATCAATCAACAAAATTACAAGTTTTCTCTACTGTATATAACTCACGATGAGGGTGATTCGCTGCGAGTGGTTGCAGGAGACAACCCCGAGCGTTTTGGTACTATTACCTTGGTAGTAGATTTGGCCAAAATCGAATTGGATGTGTTGATTATTTTTCAGAAAAATGCGCCGGCGGAGGGGGGCGGACGAGAGTTGCTGGGTATGATTGGTAAAGAGTATGATAGTACTGTGATCGAAAGAATATTGCGGGGCAAGGGAGTGGAGACGAGAGATTAGCAGGCCCAGTAGGCCGTTTCTCTTTTTTTATAACTTATAAAATCATTAAAACGTGTTTTAAACACATAAAAAAGGATTAATAGTGTGGTTAATAGTGAACTCTTAACACCTAAAGAAGTAGCAAGGATTTTGAAAGTGCCGATTAGCTGGTTTTATGAGCGAACGCGCAATCGGATGATTCCCGTTCGAAAACTTGGGCGCCATGTCAGGATTCTCCGAACGGAGTTAGAGGAATGGATTGAACGTGAGGGTGTTGAACAAGAAGGGAGTACGAAAAATGATTTTTGAAGAAATTGTGGAAGTTGTGGACAATCCAAAAAGATCAGGGGAAGGATTTGTTGCCAATTGTCCCGCACACGACGACAAAACCCCAAGTTTGTCGATTGCCAAAGGCGATGACGGTAGGACGTTAATAAAGTGCTACGCCGGGTGTGAAACACGTGCTATCGTTACAAAATGGGGTTTAAAAATGAGTGATTTGTTTGATGAAGGGCAAGAGTCGCAACCACGTAGAGCCACTCGGCAAAAGAAGCCTAAGCTGGCATCTAAGCGCATTGACCAAGATAAGATATTAAGGTTGAAGAACGCTCTTACTGATGAGGCACGAATTGAATTGGAGGACGTAAGGAAAATTAGTGGCGAAATAATTGAGAAATACGAGATGGGGATTGCGTCTTTTAACGGAGAGGATCGTATTGCCATCCCAATTAGGGATGATGGCGGGCAGGTCGTTGATGTTCGCCGTTGGTTGCCGCCGGCTCAAAGAAAAGATGAATCCGCAAAAATATTGCATTGGGCGAAAGGGTATGGCGGTGCACGGTTGTTTCCCATCGACCAACTGGAGTACGACGACATCCTTTTTTGTGAAGGTGAATTGGACGCTTTGGCTGGAATCAGTGCAGGAGTACACGCAATAACATTAACAGCGGGCGCTGGCGCTGCATTCTTAAAGGATGACGCGCGAAGGTTCGCTGGAAAAAATGTTGTCATCCTGATGGACAACGATGACGGTGGTCGTCAAGGAGCTCGAAAGCGTGCAAGGGCGCTTGCGCCGTATGCTAATTCTGTGAAGGTCGCGGAGTGGCCAACCGGACGTGCCGAAAGATGGGATGTCACGGATGAACTCTCGAAGTTTGGCAAAGCTTCATTAGATCGAATTATCGCGGCTTCGGCACTTATAGCAGATATGCTGCCTCAACTACCTGCGCCATAAGAGATTAGAGACGGGCGACTGGGCTACCTGAAACTTGCAAGCCGGGGGAAAGACGAGGTTGACTACGTTTTCATACCGTTGTCGAATTTCACCGCGTGTATCATTGAAGATCAGGCCCGCGACGATGGGGTTGAGGTGCAGCGGCACTTTGTAATCGAGGGGGTAGCGAGCAATGGTCGGCGGCTGCCAAGGACGGAAGTGCCGGCTGCTCAGTTTAGCTCTCTATCGTGGGTGGGTGATAGGTGGGGCGTAAAAGCGGTTATCGAATCGGGGCAAGCAACCAAAGATCGGTTACGTCACGTCATTCAATTAGCCAGCCAGAACGCTCTTGAACGATATACCTATGCGCACACAGGTTGGCGGCAGATTAACGGGAACTGGACATATCTGCATGCGGGTCTTGATGACCTCGAAGTGCTGCTTGAGGGCAAGGGGAAACATTACCGACTGCCAAGAAAAATAGAAAGTCTGCCCGATGCGATCAGAGGTTCACTTTCGTTGATTGATGTAGCAACCCGTTCAGTGACCTTGGGGTGACCTTCAATAGTTGACCCAGTTTGGTGGTGAGTATTTCTTAGACCCGATGGAGGCATACTCATGAAAGGCAAAACGCACAGTACGGAAGAGATTATCCGTATTTTGCGGCAAGCCGATGGGGGTAAAACGGCCCAATCGGTTTGCCGTTAGCACAACATCTCCGAGCAGACGTATTATCGCTGGAAAAAGAAATACGGTGATATGGAGTTGGCCGATGCCAAGCGGCTGAAAGAGTTAGAAAAAGAGAACGCCGAGCTCAAGAAGATGCTGGCCGAATCAATGCTGGAAAATCGAGTACTTAAAGAGGTCAATTCAAAAAAATGGTAAGCCCTTCGCAGAAAAAGTCGGCCGTTGCGCATATAGTGCAGCAGCGGCTGTGCTCGGTGCGAAGGGCGTGCACCTACCTTAGCTTG
>JACLAC010026291.1_pt1 | contig 15840 bp, 6 predicted proteins | sample 8027881 | NCBI WGS metagenome assembly JACLAC01 (sample SAMN15725517, study PRJNA655200) | protist metagenome | isolation source: fluorescence activated cell sorting (FACS) single amplified genomes of... | place: Spain: Blaines Bay Microbial Observatory, Mediterranean Sea | collected 2016-01-19
CAGGGCGAGCATACCGACGGTGCTGTTGACCATCACGGCACCGGACGCGTTGGTGAGCAACGTGGTCAGATCGCCTCCCTCAAAGTAAACGATGCGCTCGCCCAGACCGTGCTCTTGCGCGAGGCGCTCCACTTGGGCTGCGTGATCGACCATTCCCGTATCCAATGGGTGGCGCTTGACCAGTAGACGGTGACCGGGCGGGGCATGGTGGGCGAAGGACGTTACGACGGTATCGATGATCTCCGCCACATCCGAGAATGTCGAATGGACATCCAGCTGCGTGTCTCCGTCGAGTTGCAGTGGAAAGAGGAAGTAAGGGGTTTCGCTGTTCAGTGCACCCGAGCCTCCCCTGTCGCCCTTGAGGGTGCGGATGAAATTAACGAGGTGTCGGCGAGCCCATCCCGCGTACTCTTGGTAGGCCCGATACCGCCGGTGGTTGCGATAGCCGGGGTAGAGCGGCGATAGAAAGAAATTTGCCCAGTGATACGCGATGTCGTACACGCCCCGCAAGAACAGGCCTTCCCGAGGCGCGGACGATTCGTACCGGGGCGCTAGCCGCTCCGCGCGTCGCGCAATTGCGGTAGGGCACCGAGGCAGATCCGAGTAACCGTTCAACCCTCCGTGCTCGATCGTGATCCAGCCCGGTCGCATGTACCCTTCCTCGAAGAGGTGGAGCCGCAGACTGCGGCGGCGAGCAGCCTGGATGCATGCGATGTGGACCGGCCGGGCGTCACCGAATGCGACGAGATCGGTGCACTCCGATTCGCCCAACACGGTCTCGACGAATTGGGGAAGGGTGTCTAGGGTGGCCCGGAAGCGAAGGTAGTGACAACCGAGCCAGAACAACTCGTCGCCGCCGTTGAAGCACAGGGTGTTGACTCGGTGCCCGCGCGAGGACAGCCGGTGGGCTAGACGGCGGAAGAACGGGCTTGCCGTACCCTGAAGGAAGAGGTAGCTACGGGCGCCTTCATCCGCGTCGCCTCTCGCAGTCATCGCGAACGACGTCGCCCCGCGCCCCGCGGGTTGTTGTAGTCGGCGTAGCGGGTGCTCGTTTCGCCGCCGAGCAAGAAATGCCAGTACATCGCCAGGTTGACGCTGACGAAGTGCCACAACCCATGATCGAGGATGCGCCGCATAGACGTGGCGGCCCGCAGACGGGACTCGAAGCGCAGTGGTCCCAATGATTTCAGCCGGCGACCGAGGTGGATGTCGAGCCCTACCTTGTCGTAGAGCGCGGCGTCATAGCCCCCGACGGCTTCGTAGGCGCTTCGGCGGAAGACGAAATTGAAGCCGTTGCAAACATCGATACCCAGCATTCGCATCTGTCGCATGAAGACTGTGAAGCAGAAAAAGCGAACCAATGCGCCGAACAGGGGGTTGCCGTCGTGAAACGTGACGGATCCGTAGAGACCGCAATCGTCAGGTCGGAACCGCGAGTGGACTGTCTCGACCCAATCCGCCGGATATACGGTATCGGCATCGCACACCGCGACCAACGTGCCGGTGGTGCGCGCGATGCCGGCTCGCGCGGCATGGTGATAGCCCTGTTGGTTTTCTCGAACGACGAAATCGGCATAGCGCTCGGCGATGCTGGCGGTGCGATCCACGCTGTTGTTATCGACGACAATCAGCTCATGGGGTTGCGTGTTTTGGTTCTTCAGCGAGCGCAGGCAGCGTTCGAGGTAGCGTTCCTCGTTATAGGCCGGCACCACGATGCTTAAGCGCTCTGCTGCGATCGAGCCCGAAGGATTCGCCGCGGGTGCGGCGCTCTGCTCAACGTGGCCCATTGAACCACCGAAGCAGCACGTCACCCCAGGTCACCGGCAATGCGGCGACGAACGCGGTGCTGAAAGCAAGCGCGAAGGGGAACGCGATGTGGGCCTGATTGCGGCGAAGGCTGCGCCGTATCCGCGCCGCGGCTGCCTCGGGGGTGCAGACAAAGAGCTTAGGTCCGGGGAACCTTCTGCTCATGGCGGATTCGACGAACCCCGGGCAGATGACGGATACCTTTACGGAGGACTCAGCCAGACGCGGGCGAATACCTTCTCCGTAGGCGCGTAACGCGGCTTTGCTGGCGCTGTATGCGGGGGCCGCGGGAAGTCCCCGATAGCTCGCCAGAGAGCTCATCAGTGCAATTTGCCCGCCTCCGCGCGCGCTCATTCGTTGTGCGAGAGGCACCACCATCGCCAGGGTACCCATCACGTTGATTTGCAACGTTTGCGCGACATCGTCCCACCGTTCGCTGCTCGCCGCAGGCGGAATCATTACGCCTGCATTGGCGATGAATAGATCGATGGGGTGCAACTCGTCGGCTTCCAATGCGCTCGCCGTGGCCGACTCGATCTTTGCGAGGTCGACCGACCAGGTGCGCGCCGAAGCGCCCATCGCCTCACAATGCGAGGCCGTGTCTTGCAGGCGAGCCTGGTCGCGGCCGAACAACAGAAGCTGGGTGTCGGGACCGGCGTATTCATACGCGAGCGCGGTGCCGATAGCACCGCTTGCGCCCGTGATCAAAATGGTCTTGGGAGCGGTCAAGCGCGTACCTCGCCCGGTGCCCCCATACCCCCAATACCGGAGGTGGCCCCAGGTTTGAGCCATTTTGTCTTGCCGAAGTGCATCTGCGATCGTGTACACCAACCGGCCGCCGAGCGAACTTTGTTGGCTAGGGTGCGATTTTTCGCGCGAGTCATGGGTGGGTCACTTGTCTTCAACACGGTAAACGCACGTTTGCGATAGAGCCGGCGAGTCGGCAAAGGCGCCATTGTTCGCGTCAGGCGCCGCGCAGCGCAAGTCACGGCCCGATGGGCACAACCTCGTCCCATCCCCCGAAAAACCGATTAACGGCTTCGCGGGGCCAACGCGCTCTGTGCGTTTCATGGTGAGATTACCTTCGAACGGGCGCTTTGGGGCGAATACGGCTCTGATAAAACATATGCTACTCAAACAAATCACACGTTAGATGATGGGGGCAATTCGGTCGTCGTTGCCGGAGCGTGATTTGGCTTGAACCGGACAGCCGATCAGTCGATCGAATTAAGGGTTCTGTGGTTGGGGTGATCGTCTTCCGGTCCGAAAGCGGACACTGCGACCACCACCGATCAACCAAGGGCGCCGAGTGAACGGACCACTGGCCTGTCAGATCTTTGGCGGACGAGGTCGTGCCATTTGCTTCTTTGCGGGCGGCGCGTTCCGCCCACGATGTAAACCCGTTGCGGTCGATTACGCCCGCCTGTCCTCGAAATGATTGGATCGTTTCGCAAGCGTGACCGTTTCGAAACATTGGAGGGTCGATTTGGATTCGGTTCCGAACCCAAGCGCAGCGTTCCACCGGCCGCCCCAGGGTAACTCTCAGCGCCTGTCTCATCGTCTGGAACAGTTTGGTTCAAGCCCCTTCTTATGGCATTCTTTGGGCCCAGCGACAATAAAATGACAACGGACTTGCAGACGACGAAAAGCCACCTCGGGGTGTTCGTCATCGGTCAGTTTTGGGGATAGCTACGCTGAAATCGAGGATTAGCGCGCTGCACAGCCGCGGACACGTGTTGCCTGCGAAGGAGCGCGGACCAAAGCGCTTGGCGGATATTTCGCATTTAATCGCGTTGTTCGGTTCGTTTGGCTGTCCCGGTACCGCGAGGACATCACCGTATCAAACCGCCCCATCGCAACTTAACGCGCCCGCGACGGTGCCTCGATGAAACTACCAGCAGAGTCGAGTGCTGCTAATGGTCGAGGATGAGCGACACCAAACAAAGTAGACCGATAGCCATCGTCGGGGCTGCTTGCCGGTTTGCGGGGGGCGCGGTCGATCTGGGGGCCTATTGGGACCTCCTTCGGGACGGGGTTGACGCGGTCGGCGAGATTGGGGATGACCGCTGGGCGACGTGGCGGCACGGGCATCCTCAGCCCGGATTGGCGGGCAAGAGCTACACCTGGGCCGCGAGCACGGTTGATGGTATCGATCAGTTCGAACCCGGCTTTTTCGAAATCTCACCGCGCGAGGCGGTGCAGATGGATCCGCAGCAGCGTTTGTTACTCGAGATGGCATGGGAGGCGCTGGAGTCTGGAAGCCAGATTCCCGCGGCGTTGTCCGGGGCCAACTGCGGCGTTTACATCGGGATCTCGTCGACCGACCACGGCAACAGCGGCATAGAGGATCCCGCCTCGGCGGACGCGTACACCATGAGTGGCAATGTGCTGAGCACGGCCGCTAATCGTATTTCTCACTTTTTCAATTTGCATGGCCCGAGCATGGCCATCGATACGGCATGCTCGTCTTCGCTGGTCGCCATTCATCAAGCCTGCCGGAGTCTGTGGAGCGGCGAAGTGGATCTCGCGCTTGCTGGCGGGATGCATTTGCTGCTGAGCCCGATGCCGTTCATTGGGTTTAGCGCCGCGACGATGATCTCCCCGACGGGGCGGTCGAAGAGCTTCGACGCAAAGGCGGATGGTTACGTGCGCGGCGAAGGGGGCGGGGTGATCGTACTCAAGCCGCTCGATGCCGCCTTGGCCGACGGCGACCCGGTTCTCGCGACCATTCTTGCGACCGCCGTCAATACGAGCGGCAAGACCAGCATGATGACGGTGCCGAGCGGGAAGGCCCAAAGCAAGCTGCTGCAGCGAGCTTACGAGGATGCCGGCGTGGCGGCGGAGCGCGTCAGTTACGTTGAGGCGCACGGTACCGGCACCCCAGTGGGCGATCCCATTGAAGCCCAGGCTATGGGAGAGGCGTTGGGGCGTCAGCGGGGCGATGCCGCTCCCCTCTCAATCGGTTCGGTGAAGAGCAATCTTGGCCACTTGGAGCCGGCGGCGGGGATTGCCGGCTTGCTCAAGGTGGTGCTGCAGCTCCGGCACCAGCAGCTGGCGCCTTCACTCCATTTGAACGAGCCCAACCCGGCGATCGACTTTGCCGGACTCAATTTGCACGTAGTCACCGAACTTGAAACGCTCGATGAGCAGCGCGAACCGCACGTGATGGGGGTGACTGCCTCCGGATTCGGCGGGGTCAATGCCCATATCGTGCTCTCGCAATCGCCGGTCGAGGATCCGAAGCCCGCGGAAGAATCCAACGCTTGCCCGCCGCTTTTGCTGAGTGCCCACAGCGACGCGGGCTTGCGCGCCATGGCTGGCAAGTATGCCGATTGGCTCCAGGAGCTTGATGGCGATCCGAGCGTTCGTCCGACCGATGTCGCATGGACCGCCGCATCGCGCCGGCAACGTTTCCGGCATCGCCTGGTGCTCGAGGATGTTACGAGCGAAAAAGCGCCGGAGGCCTTGCGCTCGTTCAGCAAGGGTGAAGGCGCCAACGGGATCTGTTCCGGAATCGCGGAAGATCCGGGGCCGGTCGTCTTTGTTTTCTCGGGTAACGGGTCCCAGTGGCCGGGCATGGGCGCAGCCCTGCTCGAGGAGAGCCAGCTGTTTCGTGACACGGTGGCTGAGGTCCAGGCGCTGCTTCCCGAACACTGCGAGATCGACCTTGCGGCCGAGCTGCGGGCCGACGACGCGGCGTGCCGATTCGCGGAGACTGAAATCGGTCAGCCGGCGCTCTTTGCTCTTCAGGTGGGGGTGGTGCGTATTCTGCGCGCGGCGGGGCTCAATCCCGATTTTTCACTTGGGCACAGTGTCGGTGAAATCGCCGCGGCCTGGTCTGCGGGATCCCTTGATCTGGCCGAGGCAACCCGAATCATCATCGCTCGCAGCGAGGCCCAAGCCCCAACCCGGGGCGGGGTGGGTATGGCGGCGCTTTCCTTGCCAGAAGCAGCCGCCCAATCTCTGATTGAGACGGTGAGTGAACAGCTTGAGATTGCCGCCATCAACAGTCTCCAGTCGGTGACTATCGCGGGGCCGGATGATGCGATTGCTGCCCTCGAGACCGCGGCCAAAGCGGATGGGATCCCGTGTGTCGTTCTCGACCTCGAGTACGCATTCCACAGCCGGGCGATGGATGGCATCCGCGAGCCTCTGCTCAATGCCCTCGATGGGCTCGCTCCGGAAGGTTCGCGCGATTGGTTCATCTCTGCGGTTGATGCGCCCGGGGAGGCAGGAGAAACATCGGGCCCGCTCGATGCCGAGTACTGGTGGAGAAACATTCGCCAGCCGGTGAGGTTCGATAAGGCGATCCAGCACGCCGTTGCACTCGGCGCGACGACGTTTGTCGAGATCGGACCCCGCTCTATTCTGCGGCGGTACGTTCGTGAGCTGTCCGGCGATAAGCGCATGGACTGTATCCCGACCCTGTCCCGCACCGGTAGCGGAGTGGCAGCGGCGCGAGCGGCGGCATGGCAAACGTTTTGCGGCGGTCAGGAGCTTGAGCTTGGGGCTTTGTTCGATGCGCCGGGCAAGATTACGGCGCTGCCGAGTTACCCGTGGCAGCGTGAGCGGTTCTGGGTTGAGCGCACGGTAGAGTCCAACGGGTCAATCACCGGACTGGCGATCCACCCGTTGCTCGGGAGCGCGCTCGCTCGGGATGAGTTCGTCTGGGAGCGCGATGTCGACCCCGATTTAATCCCCTGGTTAGGGGATCACCGAGTGCAAGGGGTGACGGTGTTTCCCGGAGCGGCCTATGTCGAGCTGGCGTTGGCAGCGGCGGTAGCGGCGGGTTACGAGGATGGCTTGGCGCTGCAAGAACTCGCCATCGCGGTGCCGATGCTGTTCAGGGAGGGGGTGACGCGCACCGTGCGCGTAAAGCTCGATCCTGAGGACGGTCGGGTCACGATTCGAAGTCGGCAACGGTTGACCAAAGAGCACTGGACGCTGCATGCGCATGCGCGGCTTAGTGGCGGCGTTCTCGAAGGTGCGTCTGCTGGATCGCTCAACCCTGAAAAAGGGGGGATGCCGGCCAAGGCAGAGAAAATATCGGAAGCGGAACATTACGCGATCGCGGGCCGTGTTCAGCTGGATTACGGCACGGCCTTCCGCACCGTCCAAGCCGTTCGAGGTGGTTCGGGCATTATCGAAGCCGAGCTGTCCCTCGGAGAGTCGGGTCCCGCGATGTTCGAGGGATATCACCTGCCACCGCCCTTACTCGATGGTGCGATTCAGACCCTGCTTCACCTGGGTGCAGGTGCGGTGCAGCCGGATCGAACTTACGTGCCGGTGAGCATGCAGCGAGTGGTGTTCACTGGTGATTTTCAGCGTCCGGTGCGCTCCCGGGTGCGCTTCGTTTCCTACACCCCGCGTACCGTGCTTGCCGACATTGAACTCATCGGTCGCGATGGGGCACTCCTGGCGCATATCACCGGTTGCCGGCTGCGGGCGGTCAGCATGCCCGGACACTCCCGGCCCGAATCGATGCCGCTCATTGTGCCTACGCGGCAGCTGACCTCTGTTGTGCCCTCGCAGACGCGGTTGAGCGTGCTGGTTCCCGACGTGTTAGTTTCGAGGGCACGCGCTGCACTCGACGATACATCGGAGCAAGCCGAGCGAGTCCGCTACCACGCGGAATACGTTCCGTTACTCGAAGCGCTTGGACTTTCCTTGCTGAAACGCCGGCTTGAGCAATCTCCCTTGGATGAGAAACAGCCGAGCAGCGATGTGTCGGATGACGAGCCAGCTCGGCCGGCAGCGCAAGAGGCGCTGTACCGTCGGATCATCGGCCTGCTTTCCGAGCATGGTCTTGCTCACCAAGACGAAAGTACCGGGGCCGTGGTGCTGGATGACCTGGAAGAGTTCCGGGATCCTTCGCAGATCTGGACCTTGTGTGCGCGCGAGTTTCCCGAGCAGCTGGGCGAGCTTACGGCGCTGCCATTGCTGGCACGACAATTGGGTGATGCGCTGGAATTGAACGAAGTGCCGGGGGGGCTTGGTGCTTTTTTCGGTGAAAGCGTGGGTGCCGGAGTTGGCTCTGTCTCGGACGCGGTAGCCCGAAGGGCAGCGCGCGCGAGCATCGAACACGCAAGTGCGCTCTGGCCGGAAAATCGGCAGCTTCGTATTTTGGATTGTGGTGGGGCAGCGGGATGGCTATGCGAGGGCGAGGTCATTCCAGATCTCGCACAGACTTGGGTGCTAGCGCCATCGCAACCAGAATTTGCCCGGCAAGGACAGGCGCTCGCGGCGGAGGGTGGGTTCGCTTTCCTGCCGCACGATGAACTGCACGGTGAGAGAGGCAGCGAGTTCGACATCATCGCGGTTGCTTGCCCAGCCGAACTGAGCGTCGCGTCACCGGATCTGTGGCGGGCGTTAGAAGGCCGGCTTGCCGAGGGCGGCTTGGTCGTCGCCTACGGTCAATGTCCACTCTCGTTGTTTTCGCTGGCGCTCGAAAGCGGCCTGTGTGCCGATCCTTGGGGTCTCCCCGGTGAGCATATCGTTCGCGCCCCCAGTGAGTTCTGGGAGAGTGAGCTGGGCCGAGCCGGTTTTCGTGATATTCATATTGAGCGTGAACAAGCGGGTGATAACTCACCTGGCTCGGCATTCGTCCTGGTTGCGCGCGGCCCAGAACGAGATCGGTTTACTCCGGCATCCGCCGATGGAGAGCGGATAGGGCTTGCAGTGGACATCCATCTGGCGGCCGGGGCCGATGAACGACTGGCCTCAGCGCTCATTGCATCCATAGACGAGCACAATACGAACATCCGATTGGATGTGACGTCCGAGCCGGTGATATCTCAGCACGTCGTCTTCGTAGCGCCGGAGCTCGAGGGGCGAAGTGATACCGGAGACGCGCAAACCAAAGCCCCCTCCCTCGATGCCTGGTCGAATTCGGCGCTCGAGCTATTGGAGTTGTTTGCAAACCTGCGGGCTGCCACCGAGGCGCCGGCGGGTACCGTGAGACTCACCATTGTTTTGCCGCCGGTACATGACGTTCCCGGCGCTTCGATGTTGCGGGGTTTGGCACGGGTTGCGATGAACGAATTGCCGCACCTCGAGTGCCGCATCGTCAGGGTTGACGATGCGGAGGATATGCAATGGATTGCCCGCTCGGTGTTCGAGGAATTGCTCCTCGACGATGCAGAGGGCGAAGTGGAGCGCACGCGAGACGGGCGGTTCGTATTGCGTTTCGACGCCTTGGCAGCTTCGAACGGCGGGTTTAATGCGCCGCTTGACGTCGAGAGATCGGCGCTGACGCTCAATCTCGAACCTGATGGCGGATTGCGCAAGTTGCACTGGCGCGCTTCATCAATCCCACGATTGGGCGAAGGGGAGGTGCTGATACGGCCCCATGCCACCGGGCTCAATTTCCGTGATGTGATGTTCGCCCAGGGGATCCTGCAAGAGGAAATGCTCGACGGTGGGATGGCGGGCGCGACACTGGGACTTGAGTGCGCGGGTGTTGTTGCGGATATAGGGTCGCGTGTTGATGGAATCGTGCCAGGTGATCGCGTCATGTGCTTTGCCGGCAACACGTTCGCAAGCCACGTTGCTGTGCCGGCAAATGCGTGCCAACCCATGCCGGATGATTGGAGCTTTGCTGAAGCAGCGACGGTACCGACCGCATTCTTCACCGCGTTGTATGCACTTAGCGAGCTCGCTGACCTCGGTGAGGGTGATCGGGTTTTGATCCATGGTGCTGCGGGTGGTGTTGGTCTGGCCGCCATCCAATATGCGCAACATGTGGGCGCGGAAATTTTTGCCACGGCGGGGAGCGCCTCGAAACGCGCGCTGCTGGACGCGCTTGGCGTCGATCACGTCTATGACTCACGGACGTTACAGTTCGCTCAGCGCGTGCTGGACGATACCTCAGGCGAGGGCGTTGACGTTGTGCTCAACTGTCTTTCGGGAGAGGCGCTTCGGTTGAGTCTGGAAGTGCTGCGGCCTTTCGGGCGTTTCCTCGAGCTCGGCAAGCGAGACATCTACGAGAACTCTCGGCTTGGGCTGCGCGCTTTCCGGAACAACATCAGCTATTTCTGTATCGATGTCGATCAGTTGTTTGAACATCGGCCCCGGGTTGCGAAGCGGGTGAACGCAGCGCTGCATGGGCTGCTTGCCGACGGGGCTTTGTCGCCGCTGCCGCACAAAGTATTTCCCGCCCGGGATATCGTGTCGGCGTTTACCTACATGCAGCAGTCCCAGCATGTCGGGAAAGTTGTGGTCGATATGGCAATGCTCGATGGGCTCGAAGCGAAGCACGACAACGAGCAAGAGCCGCTGGTGCTGCGTTCCGATGCGACCTATCTGATTACGGGCGGTACGAGCGGGCTCGGCCTGGCGGCGGCGAAGTGGCTGGCCGATCGTGGTGCCCGCCACATCGCGCTAATAAGCCGAAACGCCACGGCAGTACGACGCGAAGGCCCGATTTGGCGAAAACTGGCATCGAGTGGTGCGCGGTTACACCTCCTCTCGTGTGACGTGGCCGATGGCGAAGCACTTCGTTCGGCACTACATGGCCTTAGCGGTGAAGCTCCGCCCCTCAAGGGAGTGTTGCATGCAGCGGCGCACTACGAGGATGCGACCCTTGCCGGCATCGAGGTCGAGCAATTTCGTAGGGTGCTCGCGGCCAAGGCCGACGGATGCTGGCATCTTCACGAGTTCACCCTCGATTCTGAGCTCGACTTCTTTGTGGTGTTTTCGTCCGTGGCGACTTTGCTCGGTAGCCCCGGTCAAGGCAGCTACGTGGCGGCGAACAGCTACGCCGAAGCGTTGGTTGACTATCGACGGGCGCGTGGACTGCCCGGTCTTGCGGTTGAGTTCGGACCGATTGGAGATGTGGGTTATCTGGCGCGCCACCCCGAAATTCGGGAACGACTTCTCGCCCGTACTGGGACCGCGGCACTCGGGGCTGATCTTGCGCTGGATAATCTTGATCGGCTCATTCGCCAAGATATCGGCGTCGCCACTTTGGCGAACCTTGATTGGTCGCGGATAACGAACCTGCTTCCCGTTGCCGGATTGCCGGCGTTTGCGAAGTTTGCGGACGCGCAGCAAGCCGGGACCTCTGGGAGCGTCGAAGAGCTGAGATTACGCGTATTAGGAGGCTCGAACGCCGATGCGCAGGAACTCGTGCTTTCGTATGTTCGTAAAGCATTGGCTGAGGTATTACGAAGCCAGCCCGAGGCCATTGATCCCGATGCCTCCACGTTCGATCTGGGGCTGGATTCATTAATGGGCATGGAGCTGCTTTCCATGGTGGAGGACAGCTTCGGTGAGCAGGTGCCGGTGTTGCTGCTCGCGGAAGGCCCGAGTCCGAGGGTGCTTGCAGAGGAGATCACGCGACGGGTTCGAGGAACGGAATCGCCGGGTGAGCACGGTGTGCAGTCGGAAAGCCTGGAGGTGGTGAAGCGTCTCGCGCAGATCCACGGGGAAGAGGTGGATATCGCCGAGATGACCCAGTTCGCGGACGCGTTGGCTGAGCGGCAGATAGCTCCGGATCCGCGCACAATCAATGACAAGAACAATGCCCATGAAGAGCCGCGGCAATGAGTTCTGATCTGAAAGCGCGATTGATGCGCCGAATGCAGACGGTGGCCAAGTCATCGCCAAACTTGTCCTTAGCGGGGACGTCGGACTCGTCTTCGAACGCAAAGTACGAGCGCTATACCCGCGTTGACTCTTTGCCGGGTTTTATGGAGATGCAAGTACAGGCCGCGGCGGCGGAGCGGTTCGGTGTCGGGAATCCCTATTTTCGCACCCATGAGGCGATCGCCGGTGCTACGAGCATCATAGACGGGCGGGAGGTCATCAACTTCTCGAGCTACAACTACCTTGATCTGAACGGTCATCCCAAGGTTATCGAGGCAGCGACGCAAGCTTTACAGTGCTACGGCTCATCGGTCTCGGCCAGTCGGGTGGTGTCGGGCGAACGGCCCGTTCAACGGGCACTCGAGCGAGCTATCGCCGATTTCCACGGGGCCGAAGACTGTGTGGTCATGGTAAGCGGTCACGCAACCAATGTGACCTGCGTGGGGCACCTCCTTGGCAAGCGCGATCTGCTTGTGCACGACTCCCTCATTCATAACTCCATCGTGCAAGGCGCACTGCTCTCTGGCGCTGAGCGTATCAGCTTCAAGCACAACGACTGGCAGGCCTTGGATGAGCTCTTGACCGCTTCGCGACACCGTTACGAACGAGTGCTGATAGCCATCGAAGGCTTGTACAGCATGGATGGCGACTATCCTGATTTGCCGAGCTTCGTTGAAGTAAAGCGACGTCATCAAGCCTGGATGCTGCTCGATGAGGCGCATTCATTTGGGGTGATGGGCCCCCGGGGTGCAGGCGCTATCGAGCATTTTGGGCTGGCTGCGAATGACGTTGAGCTTCACATGGGTACGCTGTCCAAGACACTCTGCTCATGCGGGGGGTACATTGCGGGTTCGAGTGAGCTGGTGGAGTACTTGAAATGTTCGGCCCCTGGCTTTGTGTACAGCGTTGGGCTGTCACCGCCACTCGCTGCTGCAGCTGCGGCGGCGCTGGAAATCATGGCGCTCGAGCCAGAGCGAACGGAAAAGCTTCGGGAGAATGGCGAGTATTTTCTCACCCAGGCAAACTCCCTCGGCCTCGACACAGGCACAAGTGCGGGCCTCTCAATTGTGCCGATTGTCTGCGGGAGTTCGCTTCGGGCCGCGGGATTGTCTCAAGCGTTGCTTCGGCGTGGAGTCAATGCCGAGCCAATAATTGCGCCGGCAGTGGAAGAAAGAAGGGCGCGGTTGCGCTTCTTTCTAAGTAGTGCCCATGGGTATGAGCAGATCGATGAGGCACTACAGGTGACGGTAGAGGAATTGCAGAAGGTCAAGAGTTAAAAGGGGGCGATCCAAGGTAGAGCGCACGATTACCAGAGATGGAAACAAGAGAGGCCATGAGTTGAGTTCACGGCTTAGAGTTGCGCGCCTCTTTCCTCCAACGATGATTTTTCCATCGGCTTTGAAGCTTGCAGGTCGAATTGATGATTGTCAGACTGCGATTGCATCCAAAACTTTAGACGGCGTTTTCGTTAAGCACACTAGGTGATACCACCCGTGAACCGTATTAAAAATAGTTCGGCTCAGATAGCAGTGGCGGTAGCGTGCATCGTCGTAACTGCACTTCTCAACGGTTGCCAAAACCAGTACGACTTGCGAGACGACCTAAGGGCACTTGTACGGCTGATCGAAGGAAAACCAAAACCGTCACCGAAGCCTGAATTGAAAGTGGTCAAAGCCCCGGAGGCGGCCGTTGATCCAATGCTCGCGAAGGTCGCGACCGCGAAGGGAACCGGTGCCCTAGAAGTCATTTATGACGACGGTAAGCGCGCTAGTATTGTTACAGATGCCCCTTACGTTTCGGCGACTGGGCGAACGTGTCGTACGTATACGCTGGCATATATGGATGGAGAGCGGATTCAGCAGCGAAGATTGGCGTGCCAAGTTGATGCAGATGGATGGGAAGCAGTTCCTTATCTGTTGCAACCAACTAACCCAGAGAATTGATTGGCTCAATATGAATCTCGTCGGACTTAGCCGTGTTTAGGGCTTGGTTTTCGGCTGTTCGGACTCAGGGGGTCATAAAGCTTCCATCTGTTCGTCGGGTACCGCATAGATTAAATGGCACGCGATAAAGCTCAATCATCAGCTGCGTTCGGGAACGGTTGGCCGACTGGTGGTCGCAACTCTCATTTTTTTCTCGCGACGAAAAGATGAGCTGCAGGTCGTAATCGGTACCAGCCGGTTTCTTAGCCAAATTCTAATTGGTGATCAATTTCCTCGGCGCGGCTCGGCCGCTTCGTAAGCTCCCCGGTCAAGGCGACAGTTCGAAAGTAGTGTTTCTCGCAGCTTGATGAAGCTCGTTGTGGCGTGACCTGACCCCCAATATCCGGTCCACACTGGGCTGAGTAAATTCCGTTTTCAAACCGGAAGACGGGCATGAAGAAGCGATTCTCATTGACCGTACCCCGTAATTTTCGCCATGCAGGTGCGGGATTTCCTTGTAACTCGACCCCAAACAGGGTCCCAGATGAAATGAAAGCGCTATTCGGAGGAGCGGATCATCTCGATCCTCAAGGAGTACGAGGCCGGCGCCTCGAGGCCCAAGCTGTCCCTGTCGTGCTCCCCTGAAATCAAGCCACGATCGCCAATTGCTGCGGCCGATATTCCACTGGGCTGAGATAGCCTAGCGACTGATGCGGCCGCTCGTCGTTATAGCCGCGCAGCCGCCGTGTGATGACGCGCCGGGAATGGGCGTAGCTGCTGAATCGCTGCAGCCACACGCCTTCCTCCTTCAACGAACGGAAGAACCGCTCGATCATGCCGTTTTGCTCCGGCGTGTACGGCGTGATGTACTCCTGGCGCAATCGATAGTGTCTGTGACCGTACCCCTGGAAGAGAGCCACTGCGGGTGTGGGGGTTGAAACCTATCAGGCCGCTGCCTTCGCGAACGCTGAGGGTGGCTTACCGCCCAGTGAACGGTGAGGTCGTTGTAGTGATGCCGCCAGGCTTAGATGGTTGATCGCGCATCGGCCAGGCTCGCGAACCAATGCAGATCCAAGCAACCCTAGCGGAACCTACCGTTGAAGCTCTCGACGAAGGCGTTCTGAGTCGGCTTGCTTGGCTGGATGAAGTGGAGCTTTACGCCGGTCTTCATCGACCAGAAGAACATCGCCTTACTGGTCAGCTCGGGGCCGTTGTCGCAAACAATCGTATAGGGTAGCTGACGTCATCTATTAAAGACCGTCGAACCGTAGCCGCCTAGGCTACATCTAACTCCACGGAGGGCTTCGGTCAGGTGGTACCCCCCCGAAAAATAGCGGTGTTCGTCGCCTGCCTTAGGTTCATCGAACCACTAGTTTCTTGAGAAGATGGTTCTCGATGGTAAGGAGTAAAAGCCATGAGAAAGAGGCGATTCACCCAAAACAAGATGGTCGAGATCCTACGCGAGGCCGATACCGGGTCTGTAGCGGAGGTTGTGAAGCGCCACGCAGTACACGAACAGACCACAAGCGCCTGGCGCAAGCCATACGGCGAGTTGGAGAGGAAAACGACCTGGCTCAAGCACCTCGAGGCCGAACGTAACCTCGCGATAAATGAGATAAGCAAGGTCGCGCAAAAAGTGGTGAGCGCCGATGTTCGGCGCAGCCAAGTCCTTTATGGCGTAGGGCGAGGGTTAACCGAGCGTGGCGCCTACCACTTTTGTAACGTCGATCGGTCGTCGCTGCGTTACGCATCACGATTGAAAGAGAGCAATGCATAGATGAGCGCGGCGATACGTGAGCTCTCCAGCCCGTATCCGAAATACGGATATCACTGCCTCCACGTCTTCTAATAGCACAAAGGTTTCAAGATGAGCGCTCAACGACCTAAACGACCTTATCGTCTACGGCGCCACGCCGGGCCTGCAAATACCCAGGCGCAGGCCACGCAAGCGCGTAACGCGCCGACGGCCAGAAACCGCTGGCGCCTAAACAAACCCATCCAGTTCCCACCGATCACTTCGTGAATGAAAGACGCGCTAACAGACAACAATTGAAACGCTTAACCGCAATCGATGAATGGACCCGCCCGTGTCTGGCCACTGAAGTGGCCGGTAGTATTCGATCTCGGAATTTCATTGATGTATTGAGCAGGCTCGTGCGCAAACATCGCCCTCCGAGGTATCTTCGCTCAGACAACGGGCCAGATTTTATTCCTTGGGCCGTAATTCGATGGCTGTTTGGAAGTGACATTGAGACGGCCGCTTTTGATCCAAGCAAGCCCTAGCAAAACGGCACGAATGAGAGCTTCAACGATAAGTTCAGAGACGAGTGATTAAGCTTGGAATGGTTCCGAAGCCGTGAAGAAGCGTAGGTAATCATCGAGGCGGGACGCGGAAACTACAATGACCTACGACCTCATGCGAGTCTTGGCAACCTGTCGCCAAGGGAGTTCATCATCCATTAACAAGAGAGCTGGAACGAACTGTCTTCTAGGAAAGATTGGACCGAACAAATCACGCGAGCCCTCG
>JACLAC010019535.1_pt1 | contig 15834 bp, 19 predicted proteins | sample 8027881 | NCBI WGS metagenome assembly JACLAC01 (sample SAMN15725517, study PRJNA655200) | protist metagenome | isolation source: fluorescence activated cell sorting (FACS) single amplified genomes of... | place: Spain: Blaines Bay Microbial Observatory, Mediterranean Sea | collected 2016-01-19
TCGTAAAAGTGCCGATACATTCAAAATATAATTAATTTTGGGGGTTCATATGACAGAAATATCTTTCAAAGGTAGGCATTATCCTAAAGATGTCATTCTTCAAACAGTTCGCTGGTATTGTGCTTATGCTCTTAGCTCTCGTAACATTGAAGAAATGATGCAAGAAAGAGGTTATAATATCGACCATGCCACTGTTAATCGCTGGGTTGACAAGTATGCTCCGATATTATTGGATCGTTTTAACAAAAACAAGTGTAAAGTTGGTAATCGATGGTATGTTGATGAGACGTACATTAAAATAAAAGGTAAATGAAAATATTACTATCGAGCGGTTGATAAGCAAGGCCATAGGATCGAATTTTTGCTTACAGCAAAACGCGATAAGAAAGCAGCTAAGCGCTTTGGATTACGGTTTAACTTGATTGCAGGAATTTACAATTTTGAGTTATAAAATTTATCATTTTTTTGATTTATCAAAGAGGTCTATTGAAGAAGCCTATAAAAATACGCCAAAATAAATATATGAATAATCGTATTGAGTAAGAGCATCGAAATATAAAACGTATTACTCGCCCAATGCTCGGTTTTAAAAACTTTCATTGCGCACAGCGCAAATTGAAAGGCATTGAGTTAATGAAAATGATTAAAAAAGGTCAATTCAAAAAATCAAAAGTAGATGAACGGACTGACGCTGAAATACTCTATTCACTAGCAAGCTAACATAGTTCTTGAATCGACATATTTTGCGACCTGGTTAACAGTTTGCGACAGAACCAAAAATAGGCCTAATTATTATTTATTGACCTTACATAATTTTACATTTGCTTTATGATGAGTTGAAACAGAAAATGCAAACCATTCACTACCAATATCTTTATTGTTTTGATAAATCACGCCATCTTCATTTTCAAAGCCTATAACCATATTTTTATCAGTGATCTGGGACATAATAGTAACTAAGCTTTTGATTGCTTGAGTTCTATTAACAGGCTTTGTTTTAGTAGGGCAGTAACCATCAAAAGGAATCGTTTTATAGGAAGCTTCTCCACTATCCTTTTTAGAGCATAAAGATTTAAAAGCAAAAGCTTCATTTGGGTTATGAAGATCGCATGTAGCCACTTCTAGAACTACGTTTTCACGTACATTAACGTTATCATAACGGTAACCTTTATCTATTAATTTTTCACAAGTATTAGTAAAATCTTTATTGTTTTTGAGCTTCTTTGCTATAGATAAAAGTTCGTAACCATCAGGGCAGTTTGAACCGTCAAAAACCTCCATAGCCAAACTAGAAGTTGATGCCAGTGTTAAAAAAGCTAAAAAAAGTATTTTATTCATAATGCCGTGCCTGAAAAAATATAAGTTAAAAAACGTGCTGCTTCTGTTATTATTAAACCAGCTAACCTGTCAATAAGATATTAAAGAGATCTATTTTTGGTAAGTAAATTTTTTTTGAATTTTAATAAAGCCATTTTGTAGAGAAATCTTTCCATAGACAGGTATATAGTCCAGGGCTACCATTAAGGAAAAGATTTTGCTTGTGGCAGTTTTTAGCGGCTTCTTTAGGGTTTTTTCCATAAGCTATACCTCTTCTGTTTTCATCCTTTTTATTGCAAAGAAACCTACCTTTGTCGCTTTTTAAATAGCCTCTCTTAGCGCCATTACTTTTTGCTTCTTTATTGCAAAACTCTTTAGCATCCTTTGTTGTGTATGCACCAAATTCTAACTTTCCAGCATGTGCGTTTAGTGCTGAAAAAGAAAAGGATGCCGCCAAAAATGTTAATGCCAATGTATTTTTCATACTGAAAATCCTGTATTACTAAAGATGTGTTAAGATTTATCTTAAAGAGAACTTAGTATCTCAATTAGCCTTGTAATTGTCAGTTGACTTAAAGTAAGAGTTAATAGGTTTTTGTATCTAAAAAGATAGGTAGGTAATAGATTTGTTTTATATGTAATTATTGAGATAATGTCAAATTTTTAAAGCGGTCTAAAAACAAAGTTTTACATTTGATAAACTGACAGTTACATGTAAAATTGAGATACTAATTACATAGAGAAATTCAATTACTCCACTGCTTGGATATTTTAGCCCTTGATAATTCAGGGGCTTTTTTTTGCCTGAAATTTTATCGTAACATATTACGATTCGTTGCGTCGGCATTATCAAGGTGTTATGTATGTGTAACACTGAATGCTACACATACACATATATTTTAAGCCTATGTCGCCCCCGTTTCGCTAAATTGAACCACATTGTCATTATTGAAAGTGCTCTGTTCTTGCGTGGTTTTGGTATTACTATTGGTTGTTGGTGTTTCAGATAAAACTAGCGATTTTTTATCTGGGTTTAATTTCCATCCTTGCCCATTTTTTACTGTTATTTGCTCTTGCTCCAGTTTGTGCAATATTGCTTTTGTGTATTTTGAACCTATTCCGCCTTTTGTTTCAATTTGCCTATAGCTTGGCTTGATCTTTCCACTAGCAATCAGCTTTTTTAATCTGCTGTACTGTTGTTTAAAATCTTTGTTTTGCTCCAGTTCCTTTATTAAATTTTCAAGTGAATTTGCTCCGCTACTGGCGGCGCTCGAACCGTGATTTTTAGCGCCGCTTTCACCTGATGATGTTTTATCGAGAACCGTTGATATATCAGCGGTTTTCACTTTTCGGGTTGCGGTCTGTTTTTCGTCTTTTTCTGTGCCTGATTCGATGCCCATTAAATAAAGAATTACAAACGGTGTGAAGATAATTGCCGAACTAAAAACAAAACGCACAATAGTAATATTTTGCTCTGGTGCTTTATTGAGTATTGGGGTTCGATAAAATACCGCATATTCAGGAGGAACGTTCTTTGATTCCAATTGCATAAGCTCGGCTTTTTTCTGCTCCAATTGTAGATTGGCGTTGTCGGCTTCTGCTTGGTATCGCTCTTTGTGGTTATGGTATCTGGTGTTGTTTTTCTCTTTAATAGATTGGTTGTACTGCGATTGATAACGGTTAATGTCAGCCTTTACCCCTTCGATGTGTAGTAGGGTGCTAGTGCTAAGCTTTGCGTGGTCGGTTGCACACTGAAAACTCCAAGCAGTGAATAAGCTCATACATATCAAAACGCACAACCAACCTAAACCAATAATTTTGCTAAAATACTGCTTTGCAACTAACCCAAGATAACCACCGATAAACAGCGCCCCAACATCAAGGGAAGCATAACCAATGGGTAATAGTGTTTGTGATATTGCGTCTTCTCCTGCGAGCATAGCGCCGAACTGGTAATTAAATACCGTACTAATTGAAGTCAATGCAACAGCAGCAATTGAGCCTGCAAGTACTCGTGTATTAAGTAATTGCTTATTTATAAAAAATCCAAGGCGTGACAATACGCCATGTTTAGTATTACTCATAGCTTACCCCTTGCGCTTTTTCTAGTGCTGCATAGAGGGTATTCTTGGGGTAATTCAATCGATACAATGTTAATGATATCGAGGTGATCCAAATAAATTTTGGTCGTATAGTATTGCTATTATCGCTGTATTGCGTAATATTCATGTTAGCCATTGCTAATGCTCCTGTGTTGGCTTTGGTTAGTTCAGTCTTGAAAGGTGAGATGTTCAAGGCTGAATGTATTTGTTATTTTCTCCTCATATAAAATGTGTATGCTGATATTTTCCTTTGCTCTTTATGTGTGTCGTATTCAACATATAAATCACTTTTTTCAACAATATCTTCTATTGATTTATTAATAATTGAATTTAACCTAGATCGCCGTGTGTCTTCTGGCGCACCTATAATTTTGGCGATTTCTTGTATATCTATTTTTTGAAAATCCTCTTTTTCATTACACCAACTAATAAGAAGCTCGTATATTCTCCACGCATAAGATGAATTAAAGTCGCAAGCCTGTCTTAAATTATAAGAAGTGAAATGCTTGTCTAACCCTTGTATATATGGCAATAAATTCTTATTTAAAAGAAATCTAATACCATTACTTAAATTGTCTTTATGATCAGTTATTAGTCGGCAATTATTGAAGTCATACCCTTCTAGATTTTTGATATTCTTTTCGTAAAGCCCTTTTAAAGCTTCAATTAATGCATTTTTAGCTGCCTTACTGCTTGTATATCCATAAGTTGCTTCAAATGAAGCGAAGTCTATAAAGACACCTTGTTCATGGTTATATGATGAAGCTTTGGTATTTACTTTAGATATTATCAAGCACATTAATCTTTTTTCATTTAATGAGTATGAGTAATGCGCTCTTACTAATGCATTTTTAGAGGTAACTTTATTGTTTTTTAAGCTTTTTATGTTTTGTTTTTTAACTTCTTTCCCTGACTCTATTGCTTGAGCTCTTTCCCTTAGTTTCGCAAAGCTATTTTGTACCATATCGATTAACATCCTATTGATAATGTATATTAAACTTTATACTAAAAATTTAAAAACACAATGTTTTTTTAAGTTTGTTTTAGGCATGGAAATTGTGTTTTTAAGGAATGGAAATTGTGTTTTTAAGGAATGGAAATTGTGTTTTTAAATTTGATATCCCTTCTGTTGCAATGGTTTTCGAGCCCTAAGAAACAAGTATAAGAAACAAGTAATAAAAGAAAGATGCTAAAGCCTCTTTTTTTTATTAAATTTTAATTATTTTTTAACCTCTCTAAAATAATTAATACGATTTTTTTAACCATAAATTATGGCGTAAGTAATCAAACAAATAATGCTTATAAAGCGTCTTTATTTGCCCAAGAATCAAGGTTAAACAATTAAGAAACAGAGAGAGTAGGGTGTAAATTTAAAATTGAAATGTGAGCTATTAAGAAGGTTTTAGGTTGTTATGATATAAAATAGCACAATTGTTAGGTCAATAGTTTATTTGCATTTATTACCATTTTTTAGAATCGCTATATAAATCATATTTTCCTTATTTTATGCAATTCTTAAATTACGCACTAAATTATTCATGCATGCATAAAATAAGAGTGAAATATTAAAGAGATATCGCAATAATGAAAACCCTTGGTATATATAGATATATCAATATAATATATATATATATTCTTATATTATGCATTTATGCATTTTATGCACGGATTTTTACTATAGAGTGTGTTATAGCCTGCGGGATTTTTTTCGTTTTCTTGCGTAAATGCATAATATAAGCGGGATGTGTTGGGGAAGTAAGTAAGATGTGCGTAAATTAGTGCGTAATTTAGTGCATAAAATAAGGCAAGTCCCAGAAACAACAAAGCCTAAATTTCGTCAGGCTAATTTAATAATAGATTATTTATATATAATATTCAATGGTTTTGCGTTGTCTAAGGTGTTACTTTAGGTTTGTAGCATGTATATAGGTTATTAATGGTTTAAAATATATAAGCTAAGTAACATGTATATAAGATTATAATCTTAATTAAGAGACATGTATTAGTAGCTAGTAGAATCTATAAATAGTTTTTTTCCAGTCGTTTTGTTCTTTAAGATATTTCTATTATTTTCGATTTAATATATATTCATGCTTATTTATGAAATTTTCGTCTAGTTTTTGATAGGCTTCTTTTTCTTCCATTGCTACTAAAGATCGCTCTAATTCTTGAGCACCTAAAGATAGGTTTTCTTCACCCTCAACAATTACACATTTATCTATAAGTTTATCTAGGCAAGGAATGTGATCGTCAAGAAGTATAGGCTCCACTTCTGTTAAGCTAATTAAATTACTATTAATATTTTTTTCTTTTGATGATATATGTTCTTGAGTTGGTTCGTGAGGGCGAAGGTGGGCGAAAGCTTTTTTTTGAAATTCTCTTTCAGGTATATTTGCAAAGTTGCCGTTACAAGTATGCTTGAATTTCAACCATTGATTTTTTAATGAAAAATTATTTATATCCATCCTTTATTTATATAATTTTCTAGTATAAAAGTATGTTGTCTTTACGTAACTTTAAAAAAAATCCCTCGATTTTACTGGGCTTTTTTGTGGTAAAAATCACTCCATTTGACATTATTTAATTTTCGTCACAATAGTTGAGTTAGCTACTGTTTATCTTGAGTAGTTGGCTTTGGTTAGCTCTATCTTGGTATGTCCAGTACCTTGATAGAGCGTTAAATTATTTTATACCCTTTAGTGCATCTTTCATGCCTTTATAATTAGGGCTTTTCTCTATTTTCTTCTTTGCTTCCTCGGTCTCCTTGTATGCTTTGGCTTGCTCTATGTGGTCTACAACCTTTGTAGGTAAGATCGTTTCTTCTTGTGTTGATTTAGGTTTAGTTGGCTTTGCTTTCGGCGTTGTTATTTTGAAGTGCAACGTATGGATTGATCTACCTTTGCGCTCTGTTGTCATTGATATTTTAATATCTGATATATCATTAATCTGTTTTATAGCTGGCGTTAATACTCTTTTGTTAAAATCTTTATAATCATTATATGAACTTTCTAATCCTAGCAACTCTTTAAAATCATCCAAGACAAATGATCTTTTTTTAAACTGCTTATGCTGTACTAATAATTCATATAATCGTATCGTTGATGGTGAATTCATTTGCCCTACAATAGACAGATCAACTTTAAGGTAACAATACTTTAAATCCAGTAGATAAGGTGTGACATCGTCCGAAAACTTCAAAGATACTTGACCTGACTCTATTGTGCATTTTGACTGTATCCATCGTGTATCTACTATTTCATTATCAAGACTCAGGCTTTCTATCTTCAATTGCCTATCCCATAAGTTTTCAGCACCTGACTTTATATCTCTGTGGGATGTTCGTATATTTAAATCGAATGCATCACTAAAGCTCTTTGCTGTTACTATATAAAATTTCTTTGAATCAACTTGTTTATCTTTTTGCATTTCCTTAATGGCGCATAATATTAACCTTGTTTCATTTAATGAAAGTCGATAGTAAGCCTCTACTAATTTGTTACTTTTGAGTATGGTTTTATTAGTCATTGAAAGTCCTTTTAAAGTTGATGTTAATAATATAGCTAACTATACAAAAGATGTCAATTAAATAAGTGTCCACCTTGTTTCGTCAATCTGTCCACCTTATTTCGTCAATCTGTCCACCTTATTTCGTCAATCTGTCCACCTTTATAGTTGAAACCCCTTTGACACCAGTCGATTACAAGCGCTGAAACTCTTTAAACTCTTTAAATATATAAAAAAGGCGCTTTCGCTTAATTTTTTCAAAAAACTATCATTTTTGAAGCCTTATTTTCAGTAATTATTTTTTATAACTAGGTAAGGGTTGTTTACTGCTTTCAATTACTTCTGTTGCATCTGCATATATAAGTTTAATTCTATGGGTTAAATCCTTTTTTTTTGGCTTTTAGCTAATAAGTAGTGCTTTGGATGTATCGTTATTTATCGTTTAAATTAAGACCCTTAAAGGCGGCTTGATTGTTGGTCGTACGTCTAGCTATATTTTACTTTGTTTTGGTTGATGGATGGATGTTAACTGATGCTCACTTATGTCAACCGAGATAGATAAGGTCAACAAAAATACTACTTTACGAGGTAAAAACTACCGTTATTGATAATTCCATAAATTAGAGCCTTAAAAAGCAGTTAAATCTATGGGTAAGTTACTTCTGCGCATTGAAAAAATGTTCTATGACACGTCGTGTGTATGAATTTTGGCAAAAAATGAAGCTATCCGGTCATTATGTCAAGTTAAGGCGAGATACATTTTTTTACACAAAATCAACATACTTATTTATTTGTTTACGTTTTAATATTAATTCGAAGTTTAATGTTAAAAAAGGAACATATTATGTCAAATAGTGCAATTGAAGGGTTTACATTTAGATGTGATTATCACTACAACAGAAAGGAGGATTGTGAACTATCGCGTTTTCATACTAAACTTGAACATCGTCAGCATGATTTAAGGGTATTAAATGAAACAATTGGCAATACAGCATCTATACCTGGACATGCTATAGCATCTGTAGGTATGCGAGTTGCTAACTCAAATCCTCCTGAAGCACAAGGATTTGGTCTTAATGGCGGTATTGTTCCTGTCTTAACAGGAATGGCTACTGAGGTTCTAGGTAGATTAGTTGCTCTACCTGTAAATTTGGTCGCTACTGTTACAGCTTGCATAAAAAATCGTAGCGCTCATGAGCACGATAAATATTGTGTGAACGGAGAGATTACATTTGAAGGTAAAAGTATACCTAAAGGAAAAACTGAGAGATTTGCTGATCAAATAGATAAAATTCACGATAATATAAATAACTTTGGAGAAGATATTTCTCCTGATCATTCTACTAGTCGTGGATAGATTTCTTAACAGGTCTTGCTTACATCCATTTATGTCTAATATATATACCCAACGGTAATCAAATCATGACGAGCAAAGCGACAAGTTATCCCCCCTCTCTCAAATACATGATGTTAATGCCAGCAATAATTCGATAGGCGGCGCTATAAAAAGTGAATTCTTATGTCATCACTAAAGCACATTATTCAAACTTGAAATTTTAGACAAAAAAAAGCCCCTGATTAAATCAAGGGCTAAAATATCCAAGCAGTGGAGTAATTGAATTTCTCTATATAATTAGTATCTCAATTTGATCTGTAATTGTCAGTTGGCGTTGTGTAAAACTTTGTTTTTAGCTTTATATAATATTTATATTGCTTAATATTTACAAATTAACAACAGTGTAATTTACTTGTTAGTAATTATTAATCAATAAGGGTATTTATAGGGTCTATCGGAACATAGGTACCAATATCATCATTTGGCTCTAATTTTTTCTGAAATAAAAAAATTGTGTAATTTGACTGTTTAAATCACCAAATGAGCATTTATTACGAAACATTATGTTTAGCAAGTAATCTAGTAATTGTCGAAGGATGTACCTGAAAAAGTCGAGCCGCATCTGCTCCTGTTTTTCTACCAGAAGAAACTAAATCTATAATTTCATTTTGCTGATCTTTTGTTAACTTAGGTTTACGTCCGCCAATTCGACCTTGCGCTCTTGCAGATTTTAATCCTTGCTGTGTTCTTTCTCTAAGCATATCTCGTTCAAACTCAGCAAATGCACCCACCATATGCATAAGCATTCTTCCTGCTGGAGATGATGTGTTAATTGACTCAGTTAGACTAATAAATGATGCTCCTGCTTTCGCTATTGCATCAAGAATTGATATCAAATCTTTGAGAGATCCTTACAGTCTATCCAACTTCCAGACCACCACAACATCTCAATAATGTCAAACTTTTAAAGCGGTCTAAAAACAAAGTTTTACATTTGATAAACTGACAGTTACATGTAAAATTGAGATACTAATTACATAGAGAAATTCACTTACTCCACTGCTTGGATATTTTAGCCCTTGATTAAATCAGGGGCTTTTTTTTGCCTAAAATTTAAACCCAATTGAACGATTATGGAAGTTTATGAATGAATATGCTCGTAACAACGTTTTCTTTGCTAAAAAGAAAGATTTTGAGCATGCAGTCATGGGATTTTTCAGTCAAACCTTACCCAAAATAGCACATCAATTACATACCCGAATTAATGATAATTTTCAGGTCATCAAACCTGCGTTTTGATTTCCGTTGGGTATAGATACAATAATTTAATACAAAGAGTAATATCCCCAGCTTTACAGGACATAAACAAATATAGTGATATAAACGTTATTTATAACGAAGTTAGAATAGGTAGAAAGGTCACGGCTTTAAAGTTCCATATCGAAGCTTTAGAACCTAGACCAAAAACAAAAAAGCAATTAGCTCAAGACGCTTTACCTGGAGAGACTTACGACGAAGTTAAAGAAAGATTAAAAGAAGAAAAAGAACCTAAAAAAAACTCCCTTTTGGAAAAAATTCTTAAAATAAGGATTTAAAAACCATGACCCTTTTCAATTTGCTTCAACATAAACAGCTTTAAAGTAGAATCCGCAGCTTTTCTAACCTCCGAAGGAAAATCTTTTTTATCAGCCAAGTCCATTAGTCGCATTAACGGCGTTTCAATATCTCTAGCTTCTTTTAATAAAGCCTCTAAATCATCATTAGAACAACCCCGATTAATATCAATAGGTTTCTTGGATATATCTTTGGTTTCCGAATGAGAAACTTTCTTATCATCCTTTAAGGGGAAAGCTACTTCCATATTTGCTTTTGCATTTCTTTCACTTTTACAATCACATTTAGGGCATGAGATAGGAGTTAATGTATGGGCTGTATCCGAATTCATTCTTTCACTAACATGACCATTTCTACTATCATTAACTCTCTTTATCAGATCGCATATTTGACAGTCCATTGAAGAAGCAGAAGAAACCATAATATATACCTTTAAAATAAAAAAATAAAAAACAACCAACTCAATACATTTAAACGTAAACTAATTATTTATTCTGTTGTTTTAGTGTAAAAAAGTGTAAAAAAATCCAAGATGCAAACGAATCGAGAAGACAAGCAGAAAAACAAGTTCGAGACATTCTACCTTATTTAACTAATTTAAAAGACAACTTCACAACCTATAACCTAAGGTATGTAGCTAAATTTAAAAGCACTTACGGTGTGAGAGTTTATGAACTAATAAAACAATGGCAGCATACTTCCAAAACTATTGATATATCTATTGATGATTTAAAAGAAAATGTTTGAACTTGAGGATAAATACAATAGAAATGATCTTTTAAAAAGAGGTGTTATAGACCCCGCTATCAAAGATATTAACTCTCATATTGATATAATGGTTACTTATGAAAATATTAAAACAGGACGTAAAATAACAGGCTTTAAATTTAAATGGAGAAAGAAACGAACCACACCTTCAAAGCCAAATAAAGATATAGAAGAAATAGAGCTAAATACTAAGATTATTGACCACAATGAACAATCGAAACTGTATCAACAACAGGAGGAAAATAAAAAAACAGTTAAGCGAACAAAACAAGCAAGTGAAATATTAAAATCACTCTAGATCCATAGTTTTTAAAGCAGAATGCATCTTTTCAATAGTTCCATATTTTTGTAAAAGTTCATGGAATTTATTTGGCTGCTCTAAATAAGCTTGTTTCGCAGCTGGTTTGTTCTTCATTGTTTGCTCTGCCAGTTTCTTACCTTTATTATTGACGCCTTCTATGTCAAATGTTTTTGCAAAAATATCCTGTATGAAAACCGCATGACCTTCACTATTAGAATAAGACATAGGTTTGAGATAACTATGTTGATACGCATGAGCCATCTCATGAGCTAAGACTATTAACATAGCTTGATTTTTTTCATCATCGTTTAATGATAGTAAATTTTGAACAAAGTTAAAACGGCTTTTTAAGATAACTATATTATTCCCTGAAGGGGAATAATATCCGAACGGGTCACGATGACCTCCACCTCTAAAAACAATCCTATCTTCTATTTTATCAGCAAAACTAAGAGTTGGCGTTGTAAACTCATCCCCGATCATATCAGAGATTATTTTAGTCATTAAATTAGCCAATTTACCCGTTTCTTCAGCATTATCCAATGATTGAGATAACGCTTTTAATAAATCATTGATATTAATTTCATTCAATTCTTTAGGATTAGTCGTTTCTTGATTTATATTTTCCATATTATTTTTTTTACAGTGCCCTCTAATATTTTCTCTTGTGCATATTGGGCAAGGTGGGGGATCTATTGTTCCTACTAGTTTTCCAGCTTTTTTCATCCTGGTTAAATGATCGACTATACTGCTTCTAGTTCTATCTACTGCGCTCTGATAATTACAATTATGTTTACAGCATTCATTTAGTTTCATATAAATCTCACTATAAATTTCAATTTAAAACACTTAATTACATCTTATATAAGATCACAAAATATAAGATTACACTGTTGTTTTTTTGCAACTCAAAGATTAATGCTGAAACTCTTAGTTTTTTCTAATTCTAAGTGTTTTTTTACTTCAGGTTGTTTAAATACTGAATTAGCCATTCGCTCAGAATAGTTACGATCATTATTTATTTTACATATAATTTGTTCAGGGCTTTGGTCTAGACCTTTGATTATTTGGTTTTACTGTAACCTTTTTTAGCCATTTCAATGCTAGATATATAACGAATCATTTGCTCTTTATCTTGCCGAGCTTTTATTTTTTCAGTAACTTTAAGTACTTTTTGACTTGCTGTAGCTTTTTTACCTGATGCTTCACGACACAGTACCCAAGAAGGATGACCAAACATAGAAGCTATTGAAGGATCTTTATTTGTAAATCCAGCTAAACGACCAAAGCTATGAAAAGATGGAATATAACCCTTACCCTCTACAGCTGAATACAGCTTTTTAGTCGCTAATGAGGCTATTTCTAAAGGAATCTCATGACTACTTAACTTAATCCATGCTTCGTATTTTTTTGGGCTAGTTTCAAGTATTAAAGCTGGCTCCACCTCTCTGGTTTTTAGTTCTGAAATAGATTTTTTGCTTAGGTTTTCCAGTAAAATAATACCCTCGTTTTTATTATTTCCTGGTTTGATGTAAATATCTGAACCTTTAGTATTTTCACGTTTAAGCCAAGCCATTGATTTTAAAACTTCGCCTTGATTCCAAAAACGTCTTTTAAGCCTTCTATTTGGATGATAAATAGCTATTTCGAAAGAATCACACCCCATTGCTGATGTTTGTTGCAAAGCTGCGTTGTAGCTTCGATCTACGAGGTTTGTTTTTTGATGTAAATCCACACCCCTTGTTTGTCGGTGGTTACTATTTGAAAATCCAGCGAGATCGATAATGCGATCGTAAGCGCCACTATAGACAGTACTGTCGACAGAATTACCCCGCCCCAAATTTTGAGCGTCCATTTTCTCATTGTTTTTTTTGATTGATGCGTTGCTTTGTTCAAGCTTACTACTGCTAGATTGATCTCTTGCGCCATTTCTTTCCAAAACTGAAGGCTCTTTTCTTGGTTTTGAATTAGTTCCTCTTTGTGCTTCTGGTGTAGTTTTTTCTGCTCCACTAGCATGTTTTGATTTTCGTCTGCGAGCAAAGCTAAAGATTGAGCTAAGGATTCGATTTCCATGGCTAACTCTTCTCGGCTTCGTGCTGTTTTCAATCTCGATATTACGCTCATGCTCTAAATGCTCTTTTTCTTCTTGAAGGTCTTTAATTTGATTGTTAGTGTATTGAATGCTGAGTGCTTTGTTTCCTCTATCCGTACTCTGTCCACGCTCTTCCATTTCTGCAACTTTAACACCGATATGAATTTGAGGTTCTAATCGTTAGATTAGGTTCTTGAAGATAAATCACAAAGGCAAATTTTAAAGCTAAAATCTTAAACAGGATTTTAGCTTTAAAAGCACAGGGCGCTCTTAAATTTGATTTAAACGCCTGCTTTAGTCAAACCTATACAAACTAGGCCTGCTCATTAAAGTCAAAAAAAGGCGTTTAAGGGGGTTTAAGACCATTTAAAAACTTAACTTAGTGATATGTAATTCATTAATGTAAAAAATTATATTTGTAGAGAGCAATAATTTTAGATCCAATAATTTAAAAAAAATTAAAAAATTTAGTATTTTCTCTACTTTAAATAACTTTAGGCCTGTGGATAACTTAGTAAATCCCTTGTTACACAATGTGCATTATTTAGCCATTTGCGTCAGATGTAAGACGAAAAGCGTCTTTGTTTTTATTTGTCTTGTTTATTTGTTTGAGTATACGGATTGATAATGAACTTAAACACTCAAATAAAAAAATCAAATGCTTTAGTTGAATCTAGTTATCGCCTATCGATTCAAGAGCTTAGAGTTGTTTTTTTGGCTATAGCAAAGGCGCAAGGAAGCAATAGAGATCTTAGTGACAAAGAAATGTATACGATTACAGCAAGAGAATATTCAGAGTATTCTGGCTTATCATTAAAAATGTCTTATCGAGATTTAGTTCTTGCTCAAAATCATCTATTCGAACGCCAAATAACGCTACATAAAAGCCCTGAAGGACAAATAATAGACCCGCCTGTACGAACTAGATGGATTCAGGCTGACACTAAGAGTGACAATGGATCTGGAGAGATTAGGCTGCAATTTTCAACTTTAGTTGTCCCATATCTGACGCTTTTAAATAAAAATTTCACTTATTATGAGCTTCAAAATATAGCTAAATTATCTAATCCTCATGCGGTTCGTATATTTGAAATGATGGTTCAATGGCGAAAATTTAAAGAAACGCCTGTTATCTCAATTGATTCATTTAGAAATAGCTTAATTCTAAAAGATAAAACTTATGATAAATTTTATGATTTAAAAAGACGAATTATTCAGCCTTCGATAGATCTGATTAATCAGAATATAGATAACCAAGAAATACATAGCGTATCATTCACCACAGTTAAAACTGGGCGAAAAGTGACTGGTGTGAAATTTTATTGGAAACTAAAGCGAAAAAACACACAAATTACTGAGGATTATATTCAACAGAATACTAGGACAGGAGAGTCTTGGGATCAAGCAAGAAAACGCTTAACAAAGGAGGTTAAAGAATTTAATAATTGATAAATAAACAACTACTAAACACAAGAGTATTAGCAGGTTCAATCTCTGCTGTTTTACTCACCTCAATTAGTACTGTATTCAATTACCAATTTGGAGCAATGCTCGCAGGTGGTGACGCAGTCTCACAAATATTATTACCCATTGGCTACGCTTCCCTCGATGTTGGGTCGTTGTTTATTGGTGGGTATCTTGGATTAGTTGCGAAGCAATACATTAGTAAACTAATTGGTCTAGGTTGGTTATGCGTTTTGATATGCATGAGCCTATTCACTGCTTGGAGCTTTCAGTGTGCAGCCGACCATGAAAATCTAAGAACTAGCACCCTACTACACATCAAATCGGTAAAGGCTGACATTAACCGTTATCAATCGCAGTACAACCAATCAATCAAAGAGAAAAATAACACCAGATACCACAATCACAAAGAGCGAAAAGAGGCTCAAACAAGACTAACTAATATTTTAACCGACCAGAGCAATAAATCAAAAGATAAAAAGGGAATTTTAGGCCGCTGGTTTGGTTAAATAGCTTTGATTTTTCTATACCGAAGTTATGCGTATTTTTATCCTCAAAACCTGTGGATAAGCAGTGTTATTTGACATTACTGAAATAATGTCAATTTTTAAAAGGCAGTTAAATGTGTTATTTTACAGCCATAAATCACTGTAAAATAAAAGAGACAATATGAGTACGATTCAAAGCACCGAAACAAATCCATTTTTACAAAAAAAAGCTGACAACCAACAATCTTTATTAGACATTAAGCAACAGATTTCTAAATTAACTAATGAAACCATAGATTTAAAATCAGCTGTATCTAAAATTCAACATAATAGTTTTGATTCAAGAATGAGCCCAATGATTACTAGACTATCAATGACTAAGGATAAAACAAATTCAAATCATAAATGCATAAGATTTAGTTTTGGAGCACTCCCTTTACTTGCTGGATTATATATTGGGCATAAATGGTTGTAACTTATATTTTACGCAAATTAAATAATGTCAAATGGAAAACAGGTGTAAATCGGGTCTGTTTATAATACGCCAAATAATTGGACATAGGGACGTTTTATATACAAACCTGAATGCTTTCAGGGTTTAAACTCGGAGGATTATTCTCCATATCAACATCATATTTCCCAAATCGCCTAATGTGCTCTCTGATATATGGGCTTAACGTACCAACGTGATCTTTAGTAACCTCAACTCCTTTATTGGCAAGGCTATTTAGTATTTTTGTAAGGTCCGAAACGTTGTTTAGCATTATTGAGTTGGCAATTATGTTTGAGTATTTTAATTGCTTTTCCTGTTGAACAGGCTCACCACTTTTAATCACTTGACCACCGAA
>JACLAC010003430.1_pt1 | contig 15833 bp, 10 predicted proteins | sample 8027881 | NCBI WGS metagenome assembly JACLAC01 (sample SAMN15725517, study PRJNA655200) | protist metagenome | isolation source: fluorescence activated cell sorting (FACS) single amplified genomes of... | place: Spain: Blaines Bay Microbial Observatory, Mediterranean Sea | collected 2016-01-19
CTTCAAGGGTCTTGAAGAGCGCGTCGACCAGGGTCCGCAGAGCTGCCTTGAAGGCGGCTGTGCCTGGCTCCAAGGGCTGGCCCAGAGCTCCCGGAGTCGCTGCATCGTGAAATGCGAAGCCGGTCGTCCCAGGCAGGCCTTCGGGCCATTTCTCGGGCGGTAATCCATAGAGCAGCAGATTGAAGATCCGCGAATGATGCTCCCCGGTCTCCAAGCGTCCGGCTTGGCTCGCGCGGAAATGCCGCAGCTCCTCGAGACAGTAGCTCGACTTCAGATACCCCGGCGAGAGCAACACCACCAGAAGCGCCGCGCCCTCAAGGCCCGCCGCGATGGCGGGGTCGAAATGCTGGTTGGGGTCGAGGGCCTGGTCGCGCCAGATCTTCACCTGTCCGCGGCGTCCGGCACGGCGGTCGAGCTCCACTTGCAGGTGACGCTGCAACCGCGTCACCCAGCCGTCGGCGTCCGGGTCGACGGTTTCGTCGTCGACCCGGGCGTAGCTCACGAAGAGATCGAAGTCGTATCCCCCGACGAAGGCCTTGGTTTCCATGGCGGGGTCAAGATACCACGGAATCAGCGGCATCGCCGCCTCCAGGGGTTTCAATCCCTGGAAAGCGGCGAAGCCGCTTGATATGGTAAAATCTGCACCAGGGCGTTTGCCCTCTCTGCCCCACAGGGCAGATCAGAGAAGAACCCAACGAGAAAGCGAGCTTGCAGATGAAGATGATCTCGGTCGAAGTCCCCGAGCAAGTGGCCAAGGAGATGGAGGATCTCGTGCGTGCTGGCTGGTTCATGAACGAAGCTGAGCTGGCCCGGCAAGCCTTGGCCAGTTTTGTCCAGAAAGCACAATTTCAGCTGCAGGAGCAATTTCAACGGGAGGATGTCGAGTGGGCCCTGAGTCTGAAAGAGACCCGCGGCTGATCGTCGTCTGCGACACCGGTCCCATTCTCCATCTGCATGAAGCGGGGCTCCTTGAGCTGCTTCCCCGCGCGGGGCGGGTCATCGCGCCCCCGAGGGTTCATGCCGAAGTGCTTTCCGTGGACCCGCTCCCCGAGTGGCTCGGGAGTGCCGTCTTGGATGAAGCTCCAGCTCGCGTAGCAAGAGCCTGGATCCAATCCGGCGTGCTGCACACGGCAGAGGCCTATGCTCTCGCCCTCGCCAAGCAGTTGCAAGCGCATTGGTTTCTCACCGACGACACTGCGGCGCGCCTGATGGCCCACCAGGAGGGCTTGGAGGTTCACGGATCGCTGGGGGTGGTTTTGTGGGCAGCCGCTACCGGGAAGCTCGATCGGGCTGAAGCAGAGACAGGTCTCAACGACTTGTGGAGCTCTTCGCTATGGATTTCCCAAAAGATCTTCCAGCAGGCCCAAAAGGCTCTTGAGCATCTCTACAACTGACCCAGACGACCGCGCTTCAGGGCGAAGGACCCGAAGCCGGTCGTCCCGGGCGTAGCTCACGAAGAGATCGAAGTCGTGTCCCCCGACGAAGGCCATGGTTTCCATGGCGGGGTCAAGGTACCACGGAATCAGGACCCGACGTGAGGATTTGGAGCCTTTCCCTTGCCCTTGGAGCTCGGTTGAGATTAAGATAGCTTCATGAGTACCGCTGACGCCATCTTCCAAAATGCCCTCCAGCTCTCCTCCAGGGAGCGCGTGGATCTTGTCGAGAAGCTCAAAGCCAGCCTCGATGGGCTGGCCCTCGTCGCGACGACCAATGTCGGTCACCTTGCACGCTTCGTTTCCGCAGCGCCATGGAGCGAGATCTGATCTCCCTGCGGGTCCGACGCGATGCGGAGGCAAGAACGCGCAACGATCGAGGGAAGCCCCAAGGGCAAGGTGAGCCATTCCCACCGCTTTAAGCATTCCATCCACCCTTTGAAGCTTCGAGAGACGCTCGCTGGCCTTGCCCTTGCCACCCTTGGGTCTCGTGAGTTAGACAATCTCCCGGCCGCTCGTCAGCGCCGCGTCCACATGCCCTGTGCGGCTGAGCGTTAACGATTCGTTAATGAGATTCCGATTTCGTTAACGATTAAGGTGAGCCGTTAACGCCGAAGCAAATTTCGTTAACGAAATCGCGCTGCGCGCGACAAAGGGGGAGACCCCCTTTGAACCCCCCGGAACCGGAGCCAGAGCCCAGAACAAAGACCAATAACCAAGACTCAATGCTCGGGGCGGGACCCGACAACAACCCGGAACCCCAGGTACCTGTACCGGTTCCCGGCCACGAACCTGTCCCGGCAGGACGCGCGCAGGCGCCTGGCCCGGTACGCCCAGGAGCCGCCGCGCCACACGCGGCCAGAAGCCTCGTCCGCCGGGTCGCGGTTGCCATCGACACCCGCGTAGGCTCCCGGGGCTGAAGCGTCGCGGCACCACTCCCATACATTCCCCGCTTGGTCGAGCGTCCCAAACGGCCCAGCCCCCCGCGGATAAGCTCCAACTTCCGACGTCCCACCGACGTCACTCTGAAAGTTCGCGTACTCAGACGTCGGCTCCTTGTCGCCCCAAGGGTAGACGCGTCCATCCTGCCCGCGCGCAGCCGCCTCCCACTCCGCTTCGCTCGGCAAGCCCGCCCGCAGCTCCCCCGCCGCGACGCCACGCCAGAATCGCTCCGCGGCGCCATCGCTCGCCGCCGTCAGCCGCGACCTTGCCTCCTCGCGCAGCCGCGCGTCGAGCCAATCGCAGTACGCCCAGGCCTCATGCCAGCTCACCAAGACCACCGGATGGTTGTCGCCCCCGGTCGACAGGGCATCGGGGTCGCCGATCTCACATCCGCTCGCCTCCACAAACGCCCGAAACTGCGTCACCGTCACCGGGCAGCGTCCCATGTAGAACGTCGACAGCTCCGCCCGATGCTCGAGAGACTCGCCCAGTCGATACGTCCCGCCGGGTACCTCCAAGAAGCCGAAGGTCTCCTCATCGGGCAAGTGCCAGCTCCCCAGAGTACGAGGAAGCTCGACGATCGGAGGCGGCTCAAGAGCGACGCGCAAAGCATCGCAAAAATCCTTCACCGAAGCCGTCCGCTGCGCAACCTTCTTCGCGATCCCCCGAGCCAAGACCTCCCGAACCGCCTCGCTGACCGCAAGCTCCTCGAGAAACTCCGCGGTCTCCCACATCACCTCACCCGGCAAATCCTCACCATGGCAGACGAAGACCGCGGTCATCGCCAACCCATAGACATCGGCTGGGACGTCGGCGTCGCGGGCGTTCTTCATCACCTCGGGCGCCGCGTAGAGAAACTTGCCAATCCCTTGGGTCCGCGTTCCCCCGGCGCTGTCGTCGGCGCGCACGAGATCGAAGTCGGCGAGCTTGGCCCCGTCCGGGGTCAGCATCACGTTGGCCGGCGTCACGTCGCGGTGTACCAACCCCTGGCCATGCGCAAAGCTCAACGCCTCACCCACCGCCAGCACCCGCCGCAATCCCGACGCCTGATCCACGCTGCCCGCGAGCACCGCCCGCCGCAGATCGCCGCCAGCGAGATATTCCATGACGAAGAAGTGGTAATGGTCGTCCATACAGCATTCCTCGACCACCCCGACCACGGCGGAATGATGAAGCCCCGCCATATGCCGGGCGCCGCGGAAAAAACGCTCGCGGGGGGTGCGGTCCTGAGCATGTTGACCGTGCAGCACCTTCACCGCCACCAGCTGAGCACGGACGCGGTCGTAAGCGCGCCAGACCCGCGCGAAGCCGCCTTTGCCGACCTCTTCCAAGAGCTTGTAGCGATCGGCAAGGACGTCGCCGGGGCGTAGCTGTGCCCCTTCGCGCAGGCGGTTTCTGATCTCACGGATCTCCGCGTTGATCGCGGCGGGATCCAAGCCGTCGCAGATCGCCTGCTCGCGGCGCCCCAGGGCGGCGTCGAGGTCGGCGGAGAGCTGACGCAGCGCCTCGGCGCCGATGCCTTGGAAGGTCGGCTTGGGCTCGCCCTCCAGGAGCCCACGGATCTGCTTCGCCACGTCTAGCCAAGCGAGATCACAGCTCTCCCATGCGAGCACGGGCTTGCCTCCCCGGGGAAGGGCCTGGAGCTTCCCGAAAGGCGCCGATTCCCAATCACAAGCCCGCACGATGATCGGCACGACGCGCGCCGAGCCCGCCGCGTGGCGCTCCAAGGCGCGCCGCATCTCGACGTCGTAGCAGGAGTCCGAAGCCAAAAACGATGGCGAAACGAGCAACAAGATGGTGCCGGCCTGCTCCAAGGCCGTGCGGATCGACGCCTCCCAGGCGTCGCCCGGCATGATCTTGCCATCGGTCCAGGTCTCCAGATGACCCTCGCGCCGGAGCGGGGCGAGATGCTCCTCGAGTTGCTGGCGGAGGTCGTCGTCCTGGTGGGCATAGGAGACGAAGAGCTTCTTCGGGGTCGGCATGGCGAGATCATATCAGCTGACCTCAGCGTCAACGCCACCTTCAACGTCACCAACGACCATCTCGCAAAGCCGCATGCGCTATGCTCGGCGGGTCATGAAGCTCCCCTACGGCATCGCCGACTTCGCCCTCCTGCGCCGCGACGGCTACGTCTACGTCGACCGCACCGACCGCATCCCCCTTTTGGAGGAGCTCGGCCGCTCCCTGCTCTTCGTGCGTCCACGGCGTTTCGGCAAGTCTCTGCTCATCAACACCCTCCTGACCTACTACGATCTGCGCACCAAGGACGACCACCAAGCCCTCTTCGGCGACCTCGCCATCGGCCAAAGACGAGGAGGGCGAGGCAAATCCGGGCTCTCTTCGAGATGAGGAGGATGAGGCGTCTGCACCTGCTCTTCAGGAAGAAGATCCGAGGAAAACGGACGAGCCGGATTGGAAAGTCTTACCGCTGCAAGCTCCTCCCGCCGAGGGTGAGGCGGGGTTTGACGTCCACGCTTCAGACTGGCCGTTGACGCGTCGCACGATGGTTCATGTATGGCGGTATCTACGGCGTCCTCTCCCCGATGGTCCGGAGGACGTTCTCGATCTCGGTGAGACCGTCGAGCGGGCGGCGCGGCAGGGATTTTTTCTCGGGCCTGTCTACAGGCGCCGCGAACGTAACCATGCGCATCTGATTCTCTTGGTGGATCAAGATGGATCAATGACGCCTTTTCATCGCTTCACTAGGGATTTGTTCGAGACCGCCCGAGAGGAATCCGATATTGAGACCGTGGAGATTTTCTACTTCCATAACGTGGTGACGACGAGCGTACATGCAGATCGTCATTTAACGAAAGCGCTGCCCTTTTCTCAGCTCGTCGAGCGGCTGGATCCGGAGACCGCCCTCTTGGTCGTGAGCGACGCGGGCAGTGCTCGGGGTCATCGGCACTTGCCACGGGTTCAAGCGACAGCTGAGTGGGTCGTCAGGCTGAAGCGTTGTGGCACGCAATTGGCTTGGCTCAATCCCGCTCCGGTCGAGCGCTGGACAGGGACGTCGGCGCAGATGATCGCGCGGATGGTGCCGATGTTCGCGATGGAGCCGGATGGCTTCAGCAATGCGGTCGATGTTTTGCGAGGGCATGGGCAGATGGCGGCGAGGGGTTGAGATGAGCGATTTGGTGATGGCTTCACAGGAAGAGAGGAATCGGGCACAGCTCGAGGTGGATCGCTTTGTGAGACGCTTTGATGAGGCGTATCGCCTGATTGCTTGCCATTGTGCGTTGCCGTTGGTTTTGACTCCCGAGCTCGTGCATGCGCTACGTCGACATTTTTTGCGAGGGCAGGTGCCGCCGATGGCGGAGGCGGATCTCTTGTTGTCGGGGTTGTGCAGGCAGGTGGGGTATGAGACGTATGTGATGGATGCTGCTGTGCGTGCTGTGTTGCTTGAAGAGATGGCGGAGAGGCTTGGGCGTGAGCGTCAACGGGAGGTGGCTCGGTTGTTGATTGATTTCAGTCGACAGAGGCATCGAGGTGAGGGGCGGCGGTCTTGGGCGGAGATGCGGAGTCAGCAGTGGGCGGCGATGCTTTATCTTGGGGAGGAGGAGCAAGGGGCGGCGGTTGGAGAAATTGAGGATGCGTTGAGCACAGCGCGGGGGCATGGAGATCGGGCGGAGATGTCTCGATTGGCGGAGCTTGCGAGGACATTGATGCCGGAGCTGGAGGGGCATCTGGAGTTGGTGATGGCCGCAGAGGAGATTCGCGAGTTACTTCAAACTCAGCATTCAAATGGAACTTCTCTGGATTTTCAGATGAGCCCAAGTCTGACTCAGAGAAACCCGAGGATTAGTGACGGGCAAGGCCAATCCCCCAGAGCAATATTGAAGCGGCCCGAAAAAGTTGAAAAATTTCTCCCAAAACCTCCCAATTCTAAGAGTGATGCCTACGATAGCGCCATCACTCTACTTGACTTCGTACATATTGTTTCTCCGCATGAGATCTATTTCGCAGCAGTCGGAGACACTCAGCGTAAACTGAGAGCGCAAATAGTAAATGAACTCGAAGGCCAACAGATTCAGGTGAGAGAGGAGGTGCCACCGCCATATGCTTCGGCGGATCACCGACAAGCAGTCACCGAGATTATGATGCAAGTGCGATTGAGCGTACATCTCCTCGACGATCTACCCGGCACTCCGGCGCTAGACGGAGACCGGGAGAGTTATCCAGTGGTACAGCTGCGTTTGGCGCTGGAGCTAGAACGATCATATTTTATTTGGTTGCCGCGCCGAATCGATCTGAAGGCTGTCGAAGATGTCGACTATCGCAATTTCCTCGAAGACCTGGAGAGCCGAGAGAAACTCCACCGAGGCCCCGCCAACGAACTAGCGACAGACATTGCATGTTTCTTGCAACGTATCTGTAGAGAGGAGAAGGCGAGCACGGTGGTCCCGCCGTCGGTGCTCATAGATGCACAGCAGCGCGATCAAGAATATGTCATAGGTATTGGCCAGGCGCTACTCAAATCTGGAATTGTTCCCTATATTGCTCCAACTCCAGAAAACTCTCGGTCGATCCGTACACTTTTGCGCGAGGCCTTATCTAAGGCGACCGCTGTGATAGTTATACAGGGGCACGCAGACGAGATGTGGGTGCTTTTTCGTCTTAAATTGTTGCTTGAGATAGCTTTGGCCGATCGCCTTGATATCGTTCTTTGTGTCTATTTGGCGCCGCCCGCCAAAGTTGACAGGGATTTAAATAAATCTCTCCCTTTTAAAGTTCACATTGTCGACAACCGTGAGGGCTTTGATTCAGGCATACCATTGCTCGGTGAGCTTTAGTATAACTCAGCGAGGGCGATCGTCGAGACGCCATCTTCAGGCGTCAGGAAGCGAAGTCGGAGGGCCGATGCCGGCCGCTGCGTTGCGCGACCACCCGGTCGACTTCCTGGGCAAATTCTTCGCCGTCATCCCAACGGCCAGCCAACACCCCGAGGCCCTCGGCAGGACGTTCCGGCGATGGTTCCGTGGCCCACCGGCGGAGCAGGCGGCTGATGAGCTCCGGTAGGGACAAGTGGTGTGCTTGGGCGTAGCGCTCAGCGAGTGCAATTTCGTCTTTGGGCAGCTGAAGGGTGAGAGTCGCAGTTTCCATGGTTCCTCCTGGTAGGGTCAGTCTAATCCAAGAGCTGCGCTCTTCGCAAGGGGTGGCCCTGAAATCAAATCGCCGTCATCGCAGTTGGTTTGAGCCCAGTCGAAGGAGGCGACGCACGAGGCTGGACCTTTTGAGGTAAGATTCCAGAATGAGCTGCGGCTCAGGGGGACCCCTGAGTGAAGAGTACATCAAAGACCACCTGGAATCTCGCCATGCCTGAAACCGTCCACAGCCTGCGCGACTTGGAGATCGTCGGCTACGCCGACACCCTCAGCGAAACCTTCCTCCCCCAGCTTGTCGCACCGATCTTCAGGCTCCGGAGTCACCCGGAGACCATGCTCCTGCCGCCATTCCGCCTTGCCGAGGAGCGGCTCGAAGACGCGGTGTGGGCTGATCGGGCGGAGCTGGACCAAGCCTTGGGACGCGGCCAGGCGACCCTCCTGCCTGCCGTGATCGAGGCCAAGCCCGATCACGATCTGTGGGTTGATGGCGACTTCGCAATTCACTACGCCCCTGCGCCGCAAGTCCGCCAGACCTTGCGGCGACTGGCTCAATCCTCTGTGCGCCAAGCTCAGGACGCCCTGGCCCGAAGGGATCTCGAGGCGGCAGCCCAGCATGCCCAGGCGGCGATTTGCGCCGATGACGGCTGTTTGAACGCCCTGCTCGTCAAGGCTCTGGTCCACCGCCTGGAGGGGCAGGAGCAGAAGGTCGAGATGCTCGCTGACGTCGCGGAAGCTGTCGCGCCAGGGGTCGATTTGATCGCCTGGGCCGATTTTTTCGTGAGCCTGCGCCAAGACGCCGCATGAGCTCGTCTCAGAACGCGCTCGGGCGAGCTTTTCGGCCCGCAGGCCGACGAGCGACAGCCACGATCTGAAAAGAGGGTGGCGCCTAGGGAGTTTGTAGCGCATAGCGCTCAAGGGCCAGATTTCGCACCTCAGGGTGGCAAGGGCAGGCCCCCTCAAATCTGGATTGCTCTCCAGCCTTGATCGGCAATTCCTCAAGCTTTGGAATTTAGCTCAGCCTGCCCTTGAGGTGCCCTAGAGCCAGGCCTGGCAACGATCTTGGGCGCGCGACCCAGGACGGCGCTTCGCTTGTCCTGGGCTTCGGAATACAACCCCGTTGGGGTTGGGAGTAGCCTGGGCATTGATGCCCAGGATCGTTGCGCTATGCCGTTCAGAGTGCTAGGCTAAAAGCTCGGCCGAAAAGCCGTCTTTTCTAGCTCCGGTCGCGAAGCGCCTCCGGGCACCCCAACGGGGTGCAACCCCTTCAGAAATTTCTCAAGCCGTTCCCGGACCCCCGAAACAACTTCAGAAATTTCCCAAGAAGTTCCCGGACACCCGAAACGACTTCAGAAATTTCTCAAGGTGTTTCCGGCCTTCCGTATCGACTTCAGAAATTTCTCAAGGTGTTTCCGTCTCCCCGAATCTATTTCGGCAGCTCCTCAAGGTGTTTCCGGTTTTCCGTATCGATTCCAGAAATTTCTCAAGGTGTTTCCGTCTCCCCAATTTGCCCGATGGCGATTTCAGAGTCTTGCCCGACACTCCGACTGGACACGGCTGGACACGGCTGCGGCGAGCCGCTGAAGCCAGGGCCCATGAGCTTGGCGCCGGCTCTAGGGGAGAGCCGGCCAGCGGACGGTCAAGACGGCGCCGTGCCCCGGCGAGGACTCGGCCTCGAGGGTCGCGCCGAGGAGGCCGGCATAGCGACGGGCGATGGCGAGGCCGAGCCCGGCGTGGCAACCCAAGAAGGTGCCACCCTAATTTCAGGCGTCCCCCCCGGGGTGGCAAGGGCAAGGCCTTCAAGCGCCCGACGAAGGCAAGGCTGCTGGATGGCATTGCCTGGATCAACGACGAGAGCACACCTTGCCCTTGGGGCGGGCCTCGATCGTTGCAATGGCTTGCCTCCGCCTCAAGGGCAAGGTTTGGCTTCCCCAAGTGTGCAGACAAGCCATCCACCGATCTTGCCTTCGTCGGCCCTGGAGGGCCTTGCCCTTGCCACCCCTCGGGGGCTCAGCAAGGACATTTTCAGATGGCCCCGGGCAATCTGAAATTAGGGTGGCACCTTCCTTGGGGTCGCCTCAGGCCGGCAGCACTTCCCGCGCCACCAGGCGCTTCAAGCCGATCGATACCACCGCCCAAGAGCGCAGCTTCAACGTGTCGCCATACCGCTTCAGCAGGCCAGTGCGGTAGCGCCGCGCCTGATCGGCGGCTTTCTCCAGAGCCGCAGCCACCGGCGCCTGCGTCTCCAGCTCCTGACGCGGCGCGAGTGCGAGCTGCTCGGCGTCCATGGCGAACTCTGTGGGCTGCACCAACTTGAATTCGAGGAGCAGATCATGGAGTGGCGTCTCCCGGGCGTCGGGACGCAAGAGAAGCACCAAGTCGGCATAGCCATGTCCCTCTCCCAGTGGAGCGGCGCCGGGGATCGAGGGCTCGGAGAGGAGACGGTAATTGATGTCTTGAAAGAGGAGGGCGGCAAAGGCCGTTTTGACCGCCAGCTCGTTGAGCCAGCGTTTGTCGCGGTTGCTGAAGCGCGGAAAGAGCTTGTCTTCGATCAAGCTCAGCAGGGGCTCGATGTTGCCGTCGAGCATCAGCCGCTGGGCCGGCATGGAAAGATCCGGAGCCTCGCGTTCCCCCTCCAGGAGCTGGCGCAGAGTCTGTTGGATATAAAGCTTGCGGACCACCAGATTCGGCGGTGCCAGGAGCAGGTAATTCCAGGGGGTCTGGCTCTCGATGGTCAGCATGCCGAAATAGTAGAGGAACGAGCCCACGATGGTTTTGCTTTGGCGCACCTGGGCGAGCATCTCGGAGAGGGTGAAGCGGTCCTCGATCCAATCGACCTGGAGGGGCTCACCGGTCTGGACAAGCTCGGCGAGCACGTCGCCGCCGCCCACATCGCGACCGATGAAGCGCAGTTTGTTCTCGTCGGCGGCCAGGTTCGAGTCGAGCATCTGGCGCGGGTAGCTGCCCTTGCGCTGCAGGTACTTGAGGAAGTAGAGCGCCAAGGTCGGATTGTAGACTTCGGGCGGGGCTCCCGGGGCGAAGCTGTAGCCGTTGTACCAGGTGCGCATCATGGCCTGGGCCTCGTCGATCGAGAAGTCCCCGCCGCGCTCTTCGGCGATGCGCTCGAGAAGGCCGCGGATCTCTGCCTCGGTGAAGCCGCATAAGGAGCTCAGACTCTCTTCGAGGAAGATGTTCTCGGCCATGTTGATGCCGCTGGTGAGATCGGAGAGCACCAAGGGGGTGACGCCGGTGAGAAAGAGGCGCTCGACCCCCTCTCCCTCGGTGGCCGCCTTGACCTGCTTCATCAGGCTCTTGAAGGGGCCGTCGGCCTTGACCAGGCGTTTGTAAGTGGGCTCGTCGCCGATCAGGATCTCGTTGGCGAAGTTGTCGTATTCGTCGATCAGCAGGCAGAGCTTGTGGGGGGTTTCACGGATGGCGGCGAGGAGGTTCTCGAAGGTGTGGCGGGCACTTTTCTCGATGCGAATCGGTTCTTCGAGATACTCGGCGAGCTGGGCCCGGTAGCCGCGCCGGAAGGCTTCGACCGTGCCGTTGACGTAGTCGTCGAGGTCGGCGGCAATCCCCTCAACCGGATCGCTGGCGCCGTGTCCCAGGGGGTTGATCTTGGAGAAATTCCACTTGAGGACGAAGTAGCTATGAGCCGAGGGCGTCGGCTGCTGGCCGATGGCGAGGTCGCCGAAGAGGGCTTGGTGGTCGTCCTTGGTGCGCAGATCGTAGTAGGTCAGGAGGGTGTTGATGAGCAGAGACTTGCCGAAACGCCGTGGACGCACGAAGAGCAGGGAGCGGCCGAGCTCCTCCAAAAGGGGGATGCGGTCGGTGCGGTCGACGTAGACGTAGCCGTCGCGGCGCAGGAGGGCGAAGTCGGCGATGCCGTAGGGGAGCTTCATGACCCGCCGAGCATAGCGCATGCGGCTTTGCGAGATGGTCGTTGGTGACGTTGAAGGTGGCGTTGACGCTGAGGTCAGCTGATAAGATCTCGCCATGCCGACCCCGAAGAAGCTCTTCGTCTCCTATGCCCACCAGGACGACGACCTCCGCCAGCAACTCGAGGAGCATCTCGCCCCGCTCCGGCGCGAGGGTCATCTGGAGACCTGGACCGATGGCAAGATCATGCCGGGCGACGCCTGGGAGGCGTCGATCCGCACGGCCTTGGAGCAGGCCGGCACCATCTTGTTGCTCGTTTCGCCATCGTTTTTGGCTTCGGACTCCTGCTACGACGTCGAGATGCGGCGCGCCTTGGAGCGCCACGCGGCGGGCTCGGCGCGCGTCGTGCCGATCATCGTGCGGGCTTGTGATTGGGAATCGGCGCCTTTCGGGAAGCTCCAGGCCCTTCCCCGGGGAGGCAAGCCCGTGCTCGCATGGGAGAGCTGTGATCTCGCTTGGCTAGACGTGGCGAAGCAGATCCGTGGGCTCCTGGAGGGCGAGCCCAAGCCGACCTTCCAAGGCATCGGCGCCGAGGCGCTGCGTCAGCTCTCCGCCGACCTCGACGCCGCCCTGGGGCGCCGCGAGCAGGCGATCTGCGACGGCTTGGATCCCGCCGCGATCAACGCGGAGATCCGTGAGATCAGAAACCGCCTGCGCGAAGGGGCACAGCTACGCCCCGGCGACGTCCTTGCCGATCGCTACAAGCTCTTGGAAGAGGTCGGCAAAGGCGGCTTCGCGCGGGTCTGGCGCGCTTACGACCGCGTCCGTGCTCAGCTGGTGGCGGTGAAGGTGCTGCACGGTCAACATGCTCAGGACCGCACCCCCCGCGAGCGTTTTTTCCGCGGCGCCCGGCATATGGCGGGGCTTCATCATTCCGCCGTGGTCGGGGTGGTCGAGGAATGCTGTATGGACGACCATTACCACTTCTTCGTCATGGAATATCTCGCTGGCGGCGATCTGCGGCGGGCGGTGCTCGCGGGCAGCGTGGATCAGGCGTCGGGATTGCGGCGGGTGCTGGCGGTGGGTGAGGCGTTGAGCTTTGCGCATGGCCAGGGGTTGGTACACCGCGACGTGACGCCGGCCAACGTGATGCTGACCCCGGACGGGGCCAAGCTCGCCGACTTCGATCTCGTGCGCGCCGACGACAGCGCCGGGGGAACGCGGACCCAAGGGATTGGCAAGTTTCTCTACGCGGCGCCCGAGGTGATGAAGAACGCCCGCGACGCCGACGTCCCAGCCGATGTCTATGGGTTGGCGATGACCGCGGTCTTCGTCTGCCATGGTGAGGATTTGCCGGGTGAGGTGATGTGGGAGACCGCGGAGTTTCTCGAGGAGCTTGCGGTCAGCGAGGCGGTTCGGGAGGTCTTGGCTCGGGGGATCGCGAAGAAGGTTGCGCAGCGGACGGCTTCGGTGAAGGATTTTTGCGATGCTTTGCGCGTCGCTCTTGAGCCGCCTCCGATCGTCGAGCTTCCTCGTACTCTGGGGAGCTGGCACTTGCCCGATGAGGAGACCTTCGGCTTCTTGGAGGTACCCGGCGGGACGTATCGACTGGGCGAGTCTCTCGAGCATCGGGCGGAGCTGTCGACGTTCTACATGGGACGCTGCCCGGTGACGGTGACGCAGTTTCGGGCGTTTGTGGAGGCGAGCGGATGTGAGATCGGCGACCCCGATGCCCTGTCGACCGGGGGCGACAACCATCCGGTGGTCTTGGTGAGCTGGCATGAGGCCTGGGCGTACTGCGATTGGCTCGACGCGCGGCTGCGCGAGGAGGCAAGGTCGCGGCTGACGGCGGCGAGCGATGGCGCCGCGGAGCGATTCTGGCGTGGCGTCGCGGCGGGGGAGCTGCGGGCGGGCTTGCCGAGCGAAGCGGAGTGGGAGGCGGCTGCGCGCGGGCAGGATGGACGCGTCTACCCTTGGGGCGACAAGGAGCCGACGTCTGAGTACGCGAACTTTCAGAGTGACGTCGGTGGGACGTCGGAAGTTGGAGCTTATCCGCGGGGGGCTGGGCCGTTTGGGACGCTCGACCAAGCGGGGAATGTATGGGAGTGGTGCCGCGACGCTTCAGCCCCGGGAGCCTACGCGGGTGTCGATGGCAACCGCGACCCGGCGGACGAGGCTTCTGGCCGCGTGTGGCGCGGCGGCTCCTGGGCGTACCGGGCCAGGCGCCTGCGCGCGTCCTGCCGGGACAGGTTCGTGGCCGGGAACCGGTACAGGTACCTGGGGTTCCGGGTTGTTGTCGGGTCCCGCCCCGAGCATTGAGTCTTGGTTATTGGTCTTTGTTCTGGGCTCTGGCTCCGGTTCCGGGGGGTTCAAAGGGGGTCTCCCCCTTTGTCGCGCGCAGCGCGATTTCGTTAACGAAATTTGCTTCGGCGTTAACGGCTCACCTTAATCGTTAACGAAATCGGAATCTCATTAACGAATCGTTAACGCTCAGCCGCACAGGGCATGTGGACGCGGCGCTGACGAGCGGCCGGGAGATTGTCTAACTCACGAGACCCAAGGGTGGCAAGGGCAAGGCCAGCGAGCGTCTCTCGAAGCTTCAAAGGGTGGATGGAATGCTTAAAGCGGTGGGAATGGCTCACCTTGCCCTTGGGGCTTCCCTCGATCGTTGCGCGTTCTTGCCTCCGCATCGCGTCGGACCCGCAGGGAGATCAGATCTCGCTCCATGGCGCTGCGGAAACGAAGCGTGCAAGGTGACCGACATTGGTCGTCGCGACGAGGGCCAGCCCATCGAGGCTGGCTTTGAGCTTCTCGACAAGATCCACGCGCTCCCTGGAGGAGAGCTGGAGGGCATTTTGGAAGATGGCGTCAGCGGTACTCATGAAGCTATCTTAATCTCAACCGAGCTCCAAGGGCAAGGGAAAGGCTCCAAATCCTCACGTCGGGTCCTGATTCCGTGGTACCTTGACCCCGCCATGGAAACCATGGCCTTCGTCGGGGGACACGACTTCGATCTCTTCGTGAGCTACGCCCGGGACGACCGGCTTCGGGTCCTTCGCCCTGAAGCGCGGTCGTCTGGGTCAGTTGTAGAGATGCTCAAGAGCCTTTTGGGCCTGCTGGAAGATCTTTTGGGAAATCCATAGCGAAGAGCTCCACAAGTCGTTGAGACCTGTCTCTGCTTCAGCCCGATCGAGCTTCCCGGTAGCGGCTGCCCACAAAACCACCCCCAGCGATCCGTGAACCTCCAAGCCCTCCTGGTGGGCCATCAGGCGCGCCGCAGTGTCGTCGGTGAGAAACCAATGCGCTTGCAACTGCTTGGCGAGGGCGAGAGCATAGGCCTCTGCCGTGTGCAGCACGCCGGATTGGATCCAGGCTCTTGCTACGCGAGCTGGAGCTTCATCCAAGACGGCACTCCCGAGCCACTCGGGGAGCGGGTCCACGGAAAGCACTTCGGCATGAACCCTCGGGGGCGCGATGACCCGCCCCGCGCGGGGAAGCAGCTCAAGGAGCCCCGCTTCATGCAGATGGAGAATGGGACCGGTGTCGCAGACGACGATCAGCCGCGGGTCTCTTTCAGACTCAGGGCCCACTCGACATCCTCCCGTTGAAATTGCTCCTGCAGCTGAAATTGTGCTTTCTGGACAAAACTGGCCAAGGCTTGCCGGGCCAGCTCAGCTTCGTTCATGAACCAGCCAGCACGCACGAGATCCTCCATCTCCTTGGCCACTTGCTCGGGGACTTCGACCGAGATCATCTTCATCTGCAAGCTCGCTTTCTCGTTGGGTTCTTCTCTGATCTGCCCTGTGGGGCAGAGAGGGCAAACGCCCTGGTGCAGATTTTACCATATCAAGCGGCTTCGCCGCTTTCCAGGGATTGAAACCCCTGGAGGCGGCGATGCCGCTGATTCCGTGGTATCTTGACCCCGCCATGGAAACCAAGGCCTTCGTCGGGGGATACGACTTCGATCTCTTCGTGAGCTACGCCCGGGTCGACGACGAAACCGTCGACCCGGACGCCGACGGCTGGGTGACGCGGTTGCAGCGTCACCTGCAAGTGGAGCTCGACCGCCGTGCCGGACGCCGCGGACAGGTGAAGATCTGGCGCGACCAGGCCCTCGACCCCAACCAGCATTTCGACCCCGCCATCGCGGCGGGCCTTGAGGGCGCGGCGCTTCTGGTGGTGTTGCTCTCGCCGGGGTATCTGAAGTCGAGCTACTGTCTCGAGGAGCTGCGGCATTTCCGCGCGAGCCAAGCCGGACGCTTGGAGACCGGGGAGCATCATTCGCGGATCTTCAATCTGCTGCTCTATGGATTACCGCCCGAGAAATGGCCCGAAGGCCTGCCTGGGACGACCGGCTTCGCATTTCACGATGCAGCGACTCCGGGAGCTCTGGGCCAGCCCTTGGAGCCAGGCACAGCCGCCTTCAAGGCAGCTCTGCGGACCCTGGTCGACGCGCTCTTCAAGACCCTTGAAG
>JACLAC010000158.1_pt1 | contig 15826 bp, 14 predicted proteins | sample 8027881 | NCBI WGS metagenome assembly JACLAC01 (sample SAMN15725517, study PRJNA655200) | protist metagenome | isolation source: fluorescence activated cell sorting (FACS) single amplified genomes of... | place: Spain: Blaines Bay Microbial Observatory, Mediterranean Sea | collected 2016-01-19
TGCCGTCGCCAATGACGGCTACCACGCGTCGGTCCGGATTTGCCAGCGACACACCCACGGCGCCCGCGATTGCAAAGCCTATGCCGCCGCTGTCCAGGCCAAAAAAGTCGTGTCGTTCGCGCAATGGCAGCAAAGCAGGCAGCTGACGCGTAGACAGCAAACCTTCTTCGACAACGATTGCGTCCCTGGGTAGAGAGCTGACAAGTTCCAACATCACGCGGTCGGGGTTGAGTGGGACGCCCGGGTCGGATGCGGTCAACTGCGCCGCCAGGGTCGCGCGCGACGTCGTCCAGTTACGCGTGGCCAGTGCCTCCAATCGTGCCGCAGCGGCCTCACGGTTGGCGTCGTTCATTTGTGTGCGCACCGCGTCAGCGAGCGCGCTCAGTGTGACTTTGAGCTGCGCGCGAACCGCATGTTCGACGGCGTAGTTTTTTGCGATTTCCCAATCGTCCTGACCGATCTGTACCACCGTAAGCCCCTCGGGCAGCGGCTCCACTTCGCTATACACGGACATGCGTAACACGTCGCCGCCAAGCGCCACCATCAGGTCGTATGGCGCCAGCGTGTCGCGCACCTGTGGCTGGCTGCGTGTCAGCCCGGCGACAAAGCAGGGGTGCTCCGTCGGGAAAAACGCGCCGCTTGTCACCGACTGGCTGTACACCGCGGCGCCAAGCAACTCTGCGAGCTCCGCGGCCTCGGCTAACGCATCATCCGAGCGCAGTTCACTGCCGCAGACGATGACCGGGTTGTTGGCACGCAACAAGCGTGTGGCCAGCGTGGCGAGTGCCTCGTCCGTCGGCCTGACATCAACGTCGACCCGGGTGGCCTGGCCGAGTTCAACACCAACCTCGGCGTTTAAGACATCCCCCGGCAGCGACAGGAACACCGGCCCGGTTGGTGGCGTCATCGCTACCTTCGCGGCACGTCTGACGATGCGCGGCAGATCTTCGGTTCGGGTCACCTCACACGCCCATTTCACCAGGGGTGACGCCATCTCGACCAGCGGCCCGTACAACAGTGGCTCAGTCAGGCCGTGGCCTTGTTCCTGTTGGCCGGCGCTGACGATGACGGGTGAACCACTCCAGCGGGCGTTGAACAACGATCCCATTGCGTTACCCAGCCCTGGCGCGACGTGTACGTTGCAGGCAGTCAGCCGGCCGCTGCCGCGCGCGTAGCCGTCAGCCATCGCGAGTACAACGGCTTCCTGCAGGCCCAGCACATAAGTCAGGTCCGGGTGCTCTGCCAACGCGTGCATGATTGGCAATTCTGTCGTACCGGGATTGCCGAACAGGTGCGTCACACCCTCATCTTTCATCAAACTCAGGAATATCGAGCCGCCGCTCATCGTGTTCATCGAAGGGTCCTTACTTTGTCAGAGGCGCGTCGCCACACTTACACCATGTTGTTCAGTCGATAATGGCTTGATAGGTCAACACGCGCAGTTCCCGGCGCAATGGGTAGAACGAGGACGGGATCAGCTGTGACAATAACACCACAGCCAGGCGTTCAGCGGGGTCCAGCCAGAATCCAGTTGATGCCATGCCGCCCCAGGCATGTTCACCTGCGGATGTCAGCAGATTTGCCTGTGCAGGGTCCAGCACCACCGAGAAGCCCAGACCAAACCCATGGCCCTCGTAACTCGTTTCGCTGAAGCTCGCCTGGCCCATTGAGGTCATGTCGCCAGGTAGGTGGTTCATACGCATCAGCTCCACCGTCTTGCGTCCCAGCAGGCGCGCGCCGCCTAACTCGCCTCCGTTCAGCATCATCTGACAGAAGCGCAGGTAGTCGTCCTGCGTTGACACCAGACCACCACCACCAGAGTAGGCGACGGCCGGTTGCGCAAAAGGACTGTCGCTGCCGGACGAGTCCACTTGTTTGATGGGACCCTCCGTCGTCGGGACGTAACACGCGGCGAAGCGGTCCAGTTTGTCGGCCGGCACGTGAAAGCTCGTGTCGGACATACCGAGTGGCGCGAAGATACGTTCGGCGAAAAAACTTTGCAGGTCCTGGCCCGAGATGACCTCTACCAGATGGCCCAGGACGTCGGTGCTGACGCTGTAATTCCACTCTGTGCCAGGTTCCGCCAGCAGCGGCAGTTGCGCGAGATCATCCACTAACTCGGCCAGTGTGCGTTTACCCTGCTCAAACGTGACTTTCTTCTCTCTGTACAGCGCATCAACCGGCGTCATCTCCATGAAGCCGTAGGTCAGGCCGCTGGTGTGCGTCATCAAGTCCCGCACAGTAAACGTGCGTTCAGCCGGCCGAGTTGTCATATTTGCGCCTCCTCCGCCGGTCCATACCTGCATGTCCTTGAACTGTGGCAGAAAGCGCGTGATTGGATCATCCAGCTGAAACAAGCCGTGCTCGTACAACATCATGGCTGCCATGGTGGTGATCGGTTTGCTCATCGAGTAGATGCGCACGATCGTGTCCTGTTGCATCGGCGTGTTTGCATCACGATCGCGCAAGCCCAGCGATTCGCGGAACGCCACATGGCCGTCGCGCATCACGGCGACACTCATGCCGCTCAACTTGCCAGCGTCAATGTAACGATGCATCCAGTCATTGATACGACCGAGCCGCTCAGAAGAGAGCCCGACGGTTTCGGGTGCGGCGGACGGCAATGGGGTGATGGTAGTCATTGAGGGAGTTCTCAGAATCTAGCTCTGACGCAGGTGCGCAGCATGGGCGCCGGCGCGGCGACCAGTGACGGCGCCGCGCAATACAGACGTTGAACCGGTGTAGACGCGGTAATACAAACCGACTACCTCGCCCGCTGCGTACAAGCCTGGAATCGGAGTGCCATCCATGTTGATTACACGCGCATGGGTATCGACTTTCACGCCGCCAAAGGTAAAACAATTGGTGGCGATCACAGGCCACGCCAGGAAAGGCGGTTTGTCGATGGGCCTCGCCCAGTTGGACTTTGCGGGTTCAAGACCTCTGGTTGCCACGCCGTCGGTCGTCATGATGTCGAATGCGCCGTCGCGCTGACACGCCGCATTATAGGCGGCCAGTGTCTCGGCGAAGGTTTCCGCCGGTAACTGCAGCTTCGTCGCCAGTTCAGCCACGCTATCGGCGCGAATGGGCTCCACGCGTGAACGCACCGCGATCCGCCAGTTCTCAACGTCGTTGACCCGCGCGTCAAGGATTGCATAGACCAACCCTTCAGGCTGACGCATGATCTGCCGCGTAGTCTCTTCGTAAACCGCGTCCAACATGTCCGCGCCTTCGTCGGTGAATCGGCGGCCTGCCTTGTTGACGAGTACACCCAGGTGATAAGCCAACATGACGGCTTCAGGCTCAGGGGACCGCGGATCTACCGGTTGTGCGTGGAAACTGCCAAAGTCTCCGCACGGCGCCGCGCCCGCGTCGAGCGCCATCTGGATGCCCTCGCCGCGGTTATATTGACCGCCGCGTGCGACCGGGCGCGTGTAGGTCGCCATCGGGCCGATGTAGCGGGCCAGCATTTCCGGGTTACCTTCGAAGCCGCCGCTTGCCAGCACCACAGCGCCGCCATCGATGTTGATGACCGTGTGGTCAGCGTCTACGGCAGTCACGCCGGCCACTTTGCCGTCGTCAAAGCGCAACGCGCGCGCCGTGGTCTCCAGCAATGTGGTCAGCTGCGTTCCAAAGGTTGCGGCGCGGGCGAACAAAGCATCCAGTAGCGCAAGTCCGCCACCTACGGGGGCCATACGCGTCGTGGATTGCGCAATAAAATAGTTGGGCAGGAAGTCGAAGCGCACCCCCATTTCCTGCAACCATTGCACCGCGGCGGGTGCTTCTGCAGCCAGCATGGCAATGAGTTCTGGATCGACAAACGGGGCCGCACGGGCCAGCGCGGACCACTCGCTGTACGGCTCACGCATCTCGTGTATCAACGCCGGATCAGCGTGGGCCGCGGCATTCGCGGCGAGACGCGTTTCAAAATCTTCGCTAACCGCGTCAGGCGAACGCATACGCCAGTACGATTCTGTGTAGCGGGTGTTCCCGCCGCGCTCCGCAGCGTTTGCACGTTCCAGCAGGATGACGCTGGCGCCTTCCTCCAGCGCGCGCACCGCAGCGGACATGCCCGCGATGCCGCCACCTACGACGACCACGTCTGCCTTCATTTATGACCTGTCAAATCGGGTAGCCCTTGAGGGACGGCGCTGCGGGCGTTGAGTCTGGCTCTTACTGGCCAGCAAGCCTGCGCAGAAGCGCTTTTGGCGCGACGTACCCGTTGATCGTCGTGCCATCATCCGTGAGCGAGTATGGTGTACCGCGCAGCCCCAGTTTCTTACCAAGACTCAAGTGTGCGTCGACTGGGTTTGAACATTCAGCCGCGCCCGGATCAAAGCCTGACTTAGCCTTGGTCATGGCATATTGCCGGTCTTCAGCGCACCAGACCGCAACTGCCTTGCGATGCGCGTCTGAGCCGACACCCGCGCGCGGGTACATCAGGTACCGAACCCGTATGCCAAGCTCATTGTACTCCGCCATCTGCGCGTGCAGCTTGCGGCAGTAGCCGCAGTCAATATCGGTGAAGGTTGTGACCGTATATTTTGTTTCGCCTTGCGGCTCAAAAATGATCATCGACTTCTCGGGCATCGACGCCAGCATCTCCGCGCGTTGACCCTTGGCGTACTGCTCCGTCAGGTTGACGCGCGTTTTGACGTCCAGCAAAGGGCCACCCAACAGGTAGCGACCATCTTCGCTCGCGTAGAGGGCGCCGCCCGAGTAGCGAATCTCAATCACACCCGGAATGGGGGTGCGCACGGCTTCCGCGCCTTTCAGCATCGGCATGCGCATTGCGATCTTCTCGACCAGCGCCTTGAGCTGTTCCGCGTCATCGGCGTATGCCGTCGGGACAGATGCGAAGCCGCCCAATAACGCCAGTGCGATGCAGATGTGGACCAGTTTTTGCAGGAGATGGGACATCTTCAACTCCGGGCACCGCAGCGCCTCATTGAGGCTCTAGGCGCCACTGCTCAATTCGGCGATGAGCGGCAATACGGTGTTGCGCAGCGCATCCGGCGTCAGAGGACCAATATGCTTGTAGCGAACCATACCGTCACGGTCGACGACAAAAGTTTCCGGCACGCCATACACGCCCCAGTCGATGCCAGCGCGCCCCTCGCGGTCGACCAGGGTAACTGAGTACGGGTTACCCAGCCGCTGGAGCCACAATTTTGCGTCGGCGCCGTCGTCCTTGTAGTTGAGACCGATGATGTTGACGACATTCTGGCGCGACAGGTCTACCAGTAACTGATGCTCATGCCGGCAGGCAACGCACCAGCTGGCCCAGACATTTACAAGGCTGACCTGGCCTTTGAGATGCGTCTGTGTCAGCTGACGGGACGGGTCATTCAGAGTAGGCAGCGAAAAATCGGGCGCCGGTTTGCCAATAAACGGTGAAGGGATGGCGCGCGGGTCGTTACCAAGACCAAACGCCAGCAACCCGACCAGTGCAACCAGCACCACGCCTGGGACGAGGACCGAGAGTTTCATGCTTCGCAACGTCGCGAATAGTTGATGCCGGAAGTATACACGGCTCGGTAGGGCGCTCCGTGACGGTTGCTTGGTCCAACCCGCAGATCGCCCCGCTCCTGCGCCCGGGTAGTGTCCGGGGCCAGGCTGGTCAGTGGGGACCCTTTCGAGGCCGAGCCCGACCCTGCAAGAGAAGGACGCCACATCTGAACGATACTCGCACGCGTCTTGGTTGTGTCCGGGCCTTCGACATGTCTGAGCGAAGATCGTTGCAGGCCTTGCTGATTGGCGCCTGGATGACGGCTGTTGCATTGATGCCGCGAGTGACCGTGGCTACCGATACCAAGCTTATCAAGTGGCGGGACTGGTCCGATGATCTGTTTGCACGAGCCGAGGCTGAAAAACGAGTTGTCATCCTCGATCTGGAGGCCGTCTGGTGCCACTGGTGTCACGTGATGGAGCAGACGACTTACGCTTCGGCGCAGGTCGCAGACCTCATCAATGCACACTACATTCCCGTACGTGTCGACCAGGACGCGAATCCGGACTTGGCCAACCGTTACGGGGACTGGGGTTGGCCTGCGACGATGGTGTTTGCCCCGGACGGCACCGAAATCGTCAAACGTAGAGGCTATATTCCCCCTGTTTTCATGATCTCCATGCTGGACGCGATCGTAAAAGATCCGTCACCAGGTCCGTGCTGCCGGAAGTTGACATCCTCCCGGCATCAGGTGGGCTGACGGCGAAGCAGCGCGAGCAACTGCGTGACGACTTCTGGCGTGTCTCCGAGCGCGAAAACGGTGGTTGCAGCAACGTCCATAAGTTCATCGATCTGCATTCGCTGGAGTACGCGCTGGCACGCGCGCAGGCGGGAGAACGGGTGCACGAGCTGATGGCCCGTCAGACTTTGAACCAGGCGATGCTGCTGATCGACATGGAGTGGGTGGGATTTACCAGTACTCCGACCAACGCGACTGGCGTTCCCCGCACTACGAAAAAATCATGTTGACGCAGACCAGTGCGATGCGCGTGTATGCACTGGCGCATCAACTTTGGGGCAGTGAGAATGAAGACTATCTGGGGGCCGCAAAACTGATCTGGCGTTACCTGGAGGAGCGCAGGGGTGCACCGGACGGTGGGTTCTGCACCAGTCAGGATGCTGATGTGGACACGAACATGGATGGCAAGACGTTTTACGCGATGGCGGCTGAGCATCGCGACAAACTGGCTCGTCAGCCGCGTATTGACCGGAATCGTTACGCGCGCGAGAACGGTTGGATCATCGCGGCGCTTGTGAGCATGTACGACGCGACCGGCGAGTCGGCATACCTCAATCGCGCGCTGACCACAGTGCGGTGGATTACCGCCAACCGTCGCATCGGCGATGGCGAATTTTCGCACGGTGACGAAGACCGTGGTGGCCCGTTCCTCGGTGACAATATTGCGATGGCCAGAGCGTTTGTCGCTTTGTACGCATCGACGGGCGAACGCAATTGGTTGGATGAAGCCAAACGTACGCTGACTTTTATACAGAAGCAGCTGCGCCAGGACCCGGCCGGATATTTAAGCCGTCCCATCGACCCGAACGCCGTAGGCGTGTTCAAACGCCCACTCCTGCTGGTCGAGGAGAATGTCGCCGTTGCCCGTGTTGCCAACCAGGTTCGTTGGTATAGCGGTGAGAAACGGTTTGGCGACCTGGCTGAACATGCCATGCGTTACCTTGCTTCCAAAGGACTGACCGACAATCGCCTGTTTTTGCACGGCGTGCTGTTATCGGACCTGGAAGTATCTAAGGAACCTGTGCATATCACGGTCGTTGGGGCGAAGAGCGATAAACAGGCTCAGGCCCTGCACGCCGCCGCACGCAAGTATCCGGGCGTGTTCAAGCGACTTGAGTGGTGGGACCGCAGCGAAGGGCCGCTACCCAACGCAGATGTGAAGTACCCGGAGTCGCTACGCGCCGCGGCGTTTGCGTGTACCAATCAGACCTGCTCACTGCCGGTATTCGAAAGCGACAAGGTCGCCGCCATGGTGGTCAGATTACTAACTCCGCCGAAGTAGGCGCGCTGCCACCATGTGCGCGGCGTGGCATGGCGCCACGCCGTCGCGAGGGCGGATTAAATGTTCAGTAACCCGTAACGCAACGCGATATGTACAAGCTGGACATCGGACTTGACGTCCAGCTTCCTGCAGATGCGCGTGCGATAGGTGCTGACGGTTTTGGGGCTGACACACAGCCGCCGTGCGATGTCATCTTGCGTATGTGCATGACTGACCATTGTGAGAACTTCCAACTCGCGCCTGGACAAGTCGTCGATTGGTGTGCGTCGTCCATCCATGCCCTGTTCGAGGAGGGCACGGGCGACGTTACCCTCGATGTAACGCTGTCCATGGATGACGCTTCGAATGGCAAACACCACGTCGCGTGGCTCGCAGGATTTTGACAGATAACCTATCGCGCCCGCGCTCATCATATGCATGGGTACCGGTCCATCCGCCTGAGCGCCGAACCCGACAATCTTGGGGGGGGCTCGGCAGGCGTATCAGACGGCGGGTGGTTTCGAGGCCGCCCATCTCAGGGAGCGCACAATCTATCAGCGCACAGTCCGGCTGATGTTCGCGCACTTTGGCGACGGTTTCGTCACCCTCACTGGTTTCCGCGATGACCGTGAAGTCCGGCACTGCATCCAGAATCTTGCGCACACCCGCGCGCACAATCGTGTGGCTATCCGCCAACAATATGGTTTTCATCGTTCAACTTCCCGTTGTTATTTGTTGTTTGGCAGGCACGTCTACGAACTGTTTCCCCGGCGTAGCGTGCGTTTGCTATTGCGCCTACAAGGTCCTTCCGTAGACGGCAAAAGAACTATATTCCTGGGATTTAAAAAACTAATGTGAGAAATCGCACATTTGCAGAAAACTCCCTGGCAACCGCCGCACGGAACAGGGAAGATCGGCATTGACTACTATTGAACAGATGATGGGCGGCTGATACCTCTTATGGATGATGCGAATCTGGCGCAACTACGCGAAGCGTTGATGGCTTCGCCGGATAACGTTGCGCTGTTGTGTGTGCTGTTAAGGGCGTACCTGGAGCGTAATGAACCGGCAGCCGCCTTTGCATTGTTAAGGGATCGCACTGATACCGACTTGTCCACGCAGGAACGGCTGCTGATGGCGGATGTTTGTCTGGTCGCTGAAGAACCCGAGCAGGCACTCGAATTTCTGTCCGGAGACGATGGTGCTGAAGCGTTGATACGGGGGGGCACGTGCACGGTTGGCCCTTGAGCGCTACGATGAAGCGTGCGCTTTTTACGATCGCGCGGTCGCGGCGAATGCGACGTTGGAGGATCCAGCGTTGCGCGCGGAAATCTACGCAACTGTGGTGGATGTTGCACCGGAGCGCCCGCGGCTGCGTGTGATCGCCAACGACGACACGATGTCCGATGACTTGCAGCGCCTCGTGCAACCGGCTGAAGAGCCGGTGACGTTTGCCGATGTTGGTGGGCTTGCGGACGTCAAGAAGCGTATTCATCGCAAGATAATATTGCCTTTCTCGAAGCCCTCGCTGTTCCAGCGGTTCAAGCGTCGCGTGGGCGGTGGGATCTTGTTGTATGGGCCGCCGGGCTGCGGCAAGACATTGATGGCGCGCGCTACGGCGGGTGAGTGCGGTGCGCACTTCTATAACGTCTCCATCGCGGACGTGCTGGACATGTACATTGGCGAGTCCGAGCGCCGACTGCATGAGGTGTTTGAAGTGGCGCGCGCAAACACGCCCGCCGTGCTGTTTTTTGACGAAGTCGAAGCCCTTGGTGGTAAACGGCAGTACGCGCGGGAAGCAACCGCGTCCAAGCTGGTCAGTCAGTTTCTCGCCGAAATGGATGGGTTTACGCAGGACATGGCAGGCGTTCTGGTATTGGCGGCAACCAATGTTCCGTGGGCCGTTGATCCCGCATTTCGCCGACCTGGGCGTTTCGACCGGGTGCAATTTATTCCGCCACCGGACAAGCCAGCACGTGCGGACATTTTGCAGATGCTGCTAAGTGGCCGTCCTGTGAGCGGCCACATCGATGTGTCGCCGATTGCTGATGCAACCAGCGGCTACTCGGGCGCGGACCTGCGTGAACTGGTTGAAACTGCGGTGGACTTTGCCATTGAAGCATCGTTGGATGGCGGGGTGGAGCAACCCATTACGTTTGAACACTTACGCGAGGCGTTGGAGGAGGTGCGACCAACCACGTTGGAATGGTTGACGTCGGCGCGCAACTACGCGCGTTATGCCAATGAGGCGGGTCAGTACGATGAAGTGTTGGAGTTTCTGAAACGGCACGGCGAGAAACGCGGATGAACGGCCGCAACCTGTATCAGGTGAACGAGGAGCAGGCCTCCGGCGGCGGATTGGCCGTGTCACCGTTATGGCCATTGCTGGCGTTGATGCTGGCGGGCGCCTGGTGTGCGTGGGCGTGGTTTATCTATAACGCGTATGCGCTGAAAAGCCCAACATTCCGACGCGAGGTGATTTGGTCTGCTGCAGGCATCGTTGGGAGCCTGCTATTGGCGTTGGTCATTCTCGCCTGGGCGGAAGTGGGCAGTAGTGAAGAAGCGATGATTCGGCGGTTGCGCTACGCGCTGATAGGACTGTCCGTCTGGAAGCTCGTAATCGGCTACCGCGTTTACTTGCTGCAGAGCCGCACGGTGGAACTGTACGAGTTCTACGGTGGTCAGTTACGCAATCCCTTCATAGTGCTGATTGGCTTGTTTCTCGTACGTGGGACTTTCATCGGCATGATTCATGTGCCGTTTGTTGCGATGGCCCTGTCATGAGTCGCGATCTGGATCTTGCACATCACCGCTGGCAGGTAGGGGATATACACGGTGCCATGCAGACACTGCGCGCGGTGCTTGCCGAAGACCCGGACGAACCGCTTGCGCATGCAATGTTGGCCGGCTGCTTGTTGGATGCCCGCCGCATTCACGCCGCGTTGCACGAGGTAGAGATCGCACTGTCGCTGACGCCGGACCTGTACATGGCGCGACTCCTGCGTGCCCAGATCCTGACAGCACACAGGCGTTTTGACGAAGCCGAGGCCCATCTGGCGGAACTGGTGCAGGAAGCCCCCGATGATCCAGGTTTGTATCGCGCTCTCGCGGACGTGCAGGTGTTGCGCGGTGAAAGTGGTAGCGATGCGCGGCAAGCGTTGTTGCGAAGGGCCCTGGAGCTCGACCCCGCGAGTCCAGCCACGCTGTCGGATTGTGCGCATTTTCACCTGTCGCGTCGTGAGATCGACGATGCGGCGATGATGGCTACGCGCGCGCTTGAAGCGAACCCGGCGCATCTCGAGGCGCTGTACACAATGGGTGAGGTCAAACTGGCGCAGGGTGACACTGACGACGCCCGTGAACATGCGGCGTTGGTATTGAGCCAGAACGCCGAACATCGCGGCGCGATCATGCTGCTTGCCAAGATCAAGGCGAGCCGCAGCCCCTGGCTTGGCACATGGTGGCGCTTCGTAAGCTGGGTAGGTCTGGGCGGTGAGGCGCGCGCCATCATCATCCTGGCGGCGATGTACGTGGGGTACAGGTTTGCCAGTCTGACTCTGGAACTTGAGGGATTCACCAGCGCGTACTCGGCGCTGAACCTGGTATGGCTCGCATTTGTCATCTACTGCCTCGTAGCGCCAGCGATTTTCAGGCGTGCGCTGCAGAGTGAGTTGGCACAGGTCAGACTCGACAAGAATTTCTAGAGCGGCGCAGACGATGGCGTAGTTTCTTGCCGCGGCCGAACGGTTGCACGGCCGACGGAATCCGGTCTGGATACAGGACCGTCTGCCCCTGCTGTAACAGTTAAGCGGTGAGTTCGAGTTTGTGTTGTGTCATGGCGTCTGGCAGCACGTCAGCCAGGAGGAGCGCCAGACGGCGTTTGCGCTGGCGCTGCGTCACGGTCCGGACAACAACCGCTTAACTACACAAGACTCACCTCACGTGGAAGCGCTTCGTATTCAGAGAAGCGATTCAGGCAACCGATTCAGGCAACTGCCGTGATGACTTCAGGCGCCGCGCAAATCGGGCAGCTGATAGCCGTCTTCGTGCAGCCGGGCGCGCACTGTCTTCTTGTCCATCTTGCCCGTGCTTGTCAGCGGAATAGAGTCTACAAACACAACATCATCCGGCAGCTGCCACTTGGCGAACGTTGTAGCGCAGTGCGCGACAATGTCTTCAGCCGAGATGCTGGCGTCACCATGCTTGACGACAACGGCCACCGGTCGTTCATCCCATTTTGGATGTGGTTGCGCAACTACGGCCGCCATCGCAATCGTGGGCAAAGACGCGATGTGATTCTCCATGTCTACCGAAGAGATCCACTCGCCGCCTGATTTGATCAGGTCCTTCGCGCGGTCCGTAATGATGATGTATTGGTCTTGATCGATCTTTGCGACATCACCTGTCACGAGCCAGCCGTCGTGGAATTTGTCAGGCTGCGGGTCGTTGTAGTACTCGGCGGCGATCCAGGGTCCGCGGATCAACAGCTGACCAAATGCTTCGCCATCATTGGGTAACGTGTTGAAGTCGTCATCAACAATTTTGACGTCCAGACCGGGGAGTGCGAGACCTGCTTTGTTAATGTTGGCAAACTGCTCGTCCAACGAGAGCTTGAGGTCCGCGCGTTTGTTGACGCGTCGCGAGATACTGGCAATGGGATTGGTCTCGGTCATGCCCCAGCCCTGAATCATCTCGACATTGAGCTCGTCCCAGTACCAGCGCAGCATTTCCAATGGTGGTGCAGAGCCACCGCAGGTGAGACGCGACAGTTTGTCGAGCTTCCAACGTCCCGGTTCCTGCGTGATCGCGGCGCGTGCCCCTTGCCAGATCGTTGGCACACCCGCGGACACGGTGACTTCTTCCTCATCCAACAGGTCGAGAATCTTCTCCGGCATCATGAAGCGATGCGGCATGACTTGTTTACAACCAACCATGTTGGCTGCAAATGGCATGCCCCAGCCCATCGCGTGGAACATCGGCACGATGCCACACAATGCGTCGGTTGCAGATAACGACATTACGTCCGTTTGCGCGGCCGCCATCGTGTGCAGGTAGGTAGACCGATGCGTGTACATCGCGCCCTTGGGTTTCCCCGTGGTACCGCTCGTGTAGCAGAGTCCCAGGGGTGAGTTCTCATCGATGCTCGGCCACGCGTAGTCGGTGGTTTCCCCGCTGATGAAGTCCTCATAGTCAACGGTGTTGGGTAATGTTGTCTGCCATGGTTCGTCTTCGCCGCAGACAACGATCAATTCAACACATTTCATACGCCCCGCAACCTGTTCCAATGCGGGCAACAGGTCGGCATCAATCAATATCACGCGGTCGTGCGCGTGGTTGATGATGTAGTCGAGGTCATCCGCACCCAGGCGAATATTCAGGGTATGTAGAACCGCACCCATCGACGGGATCGCGTGGTACGCCTCCAGGTGTCGGTATCCGTTCCACATGAATGTCGCGACGCGATCGCCTACCTCAATTCCATGACGGGACAGCGCATTTGCGAGCTGGCAAGCGCGTGCGCGCGTGTCGCCATAACTCTGACGATGCTTGCTATTTGCACCCAGCGTGACAATTTCCTCATCTGGAGCGATTCGCGCGGCGCGTTCCATCAACGTGGATAACAAAAGCGGCGTTGTTTGCATGGTCATGGTTCAGGTCCTTCCACTGTGCGCCGAATCAAGCGGAGGCGCATCACTCAAGCTCGAATTGTTGCCATCAACACTCAGCAACAGCGGCGGCAAGAATAAGAAATCCACTAACAAAGCGAAAGCCATCGTGATGGCCATCAGGGCGCCCGTCGTTACGGTTGGACCGAAGTGAGATAAGGTCAAGACCGAGAAGCCCGCGACCAGTACAAAGGTTGTGATGGTGAGGGCGACGCCTACTGTGTGGAACGCATAGCGCAGCGCGTCCTCCGCGGACTTGTTCTGTTCACGACGTGCGCGGCGGTACTTACTCAGGAAGTGCACGGTGTCGTCCACGACAATGCCAATACTCATGACGATCACTACAGAAGCGGACAGATCGATCATGCCATTCACCATTGCCCAGGTTCCATACGCGAGGCCCGCAGGTGCAAGGTTGGTGACCAGACTCAGCATGCCTAGCTTGAGGGAGCGCAACGCCGCGATCAGTACAAATGAAATCAAGATCAAGGCGAACACCATGCCAATCAGCAATGAATGGATGTTGCGGTGGTTGATGTTTGCAAAAATCAGATCAACGCCGGTGCCAGGTTTGGCTGTGAATGTAGAGGCGTTCTGCTGCATCCAGGCCACTACGCGTGCGTCGAACGCCAACATCTCTTCCGACGTTGAACGCTTGACCGACACGGTTAGACGGGAAGCAGACCGCTCGATGTTGATAGTGTTTTCGAGACCCATGCCTATCGGCAATGACAGTTCGTAGAGCAATAACAATTGCGCGGCGAGTTCACGTGACTCAGGTACGCGCCGCATCGCAGGGTCATCGCCGTGCATATTCATATTGAGCCGGGCGATAAGTTCTGTGATGCGGTCCACGTGTACCACTTCGGGTTGTGACTCAAGCCACTTAGCGAGCTTTTCGACGTCGGCAAGATAGGCTGGAGCGTTGATACCGTGTTTGATGTCGGTGCGCAGGTTGTAGTGCAGGATGTGCAGGCCGCCCATGTAATGCGCGGACGCATCGATCGAGCGCTGTACGGCGAATGTCTCGTCAAAATAGGCATGCCACTCTTCGCCTATCTCGTTGGTGGGGATCCAGGCGGCGATGACAATGATGACAACACCTGAGCACACCAGGACGCGCTTTCGTTCCAGCAGTAACCACTCCGCGAAGCGGTCCATGGCACGCTCCAGGCCTTTCCCTTTGCCCGGGTCGCGGACCGGGATCAACATCAGCGCAGCGGGGAGGAACGTCATCGACAGGAACCAGGCGGCACAGACGCCAACCGCGATCATGTTGCCGAGCTCGTTGTACGGCGGCGAATCGCTGAAGTTCAGCATCAACACGCCAATGGTTGTTGTGATGGAAGTCAACGCGACCGGTCCGACATTGATGCGCAGCGATTCGATCACGGCGTCCGCGCGCGTCTGACCGCGGCGTAGTTCGTAGTAGAAGGCCGACAGGATGTGCACGCAGTCGGCCACGGCTATTGTCATGACAATGCTTGGCACAAAACCTGACGTGGCTTCCAAGGTGGCGCCGAACCAGCCAAAGACGCCAAAGGTGATCATGATTGACGGCAAAGCAACCAATGCCGTTGCCAGTGTCCCGCCTACGTGTCGCAGGGAAATCAGGAGGCAGATAATGATGACCAGGAAGGCCGGTACGATCAGATAGGTGATATCGCGTGCGACAGCTTCACCGAGCGCGATGTCGGTGGCGGTGGTACCGCCGACGGCAATTTCGATGTCCGGGAAGCGCTCTCGCAGCTTCTCCACCCGTTCGCTGGCAAATGCCACAACCTCCGTATTGGCGTCGGGTTTATCGAGCGGCAAAGTGAGTGCGACGTTGATGACCGTGGCTTTGCCCTCACGCGAGATAATGCGATTGAGTAACGACTCTTCGCCTAGGGCAATATCGCGAATGGATTGAATGCGCTCGTCCGACAACTCAGTCGGATCATCCAGCAGCGCGCGGACTATCAACTCATCATCTGACGCGCGCGTATGTTGGTGATTGGTCAGCGATGTGACCCGACGCGAGTACGGAATTTGCCAACCCATCTCGGTCAACTCGTGAATGAGCGTCAGGGCGTCACGAGTGAAAACCGAATTCGGTTCCGCGATGACAACAAACAGGATGTTCTGCTGTCGCTCATAGGTCTGTTCGAACAGTTCCAGTTCGACCAGTTCAGGATTATCCGGGCCAAAAAAAGCACGGAAGTCGTTGGTGGTCTTCAGGCGGGATCCGCCACTTACCAAAGTGAACGCAATCAGCGCGGTGGCAACGATAACCATCCACGGATGCGCACACAGCCAGCCCGCATATCTCTCGATACGCGTCACAGGCGCGCTGCTCATCAGCTCACTCGATCGGGCGTCAATGCCCAGCAAAAAATATTGAACAATATGCTACGTTGCCGGTTTGCGGATGGCTAGAACGGAGAACGCCTGGATGGAGCGCAAGCAAATTGCCGAGGAACTGATCGCGGCGCAATCAACGGTGACGCCCTATAAGAGTTACGAAGGCACCATCAGTGAAGCCTACGAAACCCAACGGGAGTTTCAACGCCTGTGTCAGTCGCAACTTGGCCGTGGTCCACGTGCTGGCTATAAGATCGCGCTAACGTCTCGCGCGATGCAAACCATGATAGGTGTTGCCGAGCCACTGG